>B570J14230_10000052_pt1 | contig 34991 bp, 35 predicted proteins | sample LakMenepilimnion_3_FD_14230 | JGI IMG/M metagenome (IMG submission 14230) | reverse complement strand
GATAACCTTCTCCCATACCTGCGCCCCCGTAGCTCAGGGGATAGAGCACCGCCCTCCGGAGGCGGGTGCACAGGTTCGAATCCTGTCGGGGGCACGCGATGCAAATCACCCATTAAATTCGAAATCTTGACCGCTACATCCTTGTTTATCTCGCTGTTAACAGGGAGAATTGGCTACTTACGCACGTAGTTGCGTTTCTTTAAGCTTTACCGCAGATTTTCAATTAAGGAGCTCAGTCATGGATTGGCGACATCAATCAGCCTGCCGCGATGAAGATCCTGAACTCTTCTTTCCGGTTGGAAACACTGGACCAGCCCTTACCCAAATTGAAGAGGCCAAAAAGGTCTGTAATCGCTGCATCGTAAAAGATGCCTGCCTGGCCTGGGCGCTCGAGAGCGGACAGGATGCTGGAGTTTGGGGCGGACTTTCGGAAGATGAGCGTCGCGCACTTAAGCGACGTGCCGCACGTAATCGTGCTCGCATGATGGAACAAAATAACTCAAACTAATTTTCTTAAACTTGTATTTAAAGTTAAATTGGAAAGTTTAGCTGCGCTTCGGTTCCACGATTAGTTCGAATTAACTTAATCGTTCCCTTTAACTCATTCTCAGTTAAAGTTCGGACAATTTGAAGTCCAAGATTTGCTGATTCTAAGATGGTAAATCCATCTGGTAGTCCAACCCCGTCATCAAAAATGACTATCTGAGCAGCGTCCTCTAAACGAGATACTTCAACCGTTAAATTGGCACCTGACTCGGCTAAACCATGTTCAAGGGCGTTGTGAATCAACTCAGTAACTACCAGTGAGAGTGGCGTAGCGACTCGCGGATCAAGTGACCCAAGCTCTCCGGTGCGAGCGATATTTAACTCCCCCATTCTGGGGCTTAATTCAAGGGCATGCTTTATAAGGCGATCTAAAACATCGTCGAATGCGACCGAAGCTTCGGTACTGCTGGATAAGGTTTCATGTACAAGTGCGATTGAAGCGATGCGACGAACTGCTTCATTTAGCGCCGCACTTGCTGCGGGATCTTCAATTCGGCGTGACTGTAATCGCAGTAGCGCTGAAACAGTCTGCAGATTATTTTTAACTCTATGATGAATTTCGCGAATAGTTGCATCTTTTGTAACTAATTCCCGCTCACGTCTGCGCAGTTCAGTTACATTTTGCAGTAAAACAATTGCCCCGATCCGATCTCCGCCGGCTAGAAGTGGCAGTACAAGTAAATCAATAGTTCCTCTGGTATTTTCAATTTCGACTCTACGAAGTGATTTTCCGCTAAGGCTTACTTCCATAGCCTCTTCGTGCGCTTCACGTTTGATCTGAGAGACCTTTCTAGCAATTTCTCCTAGTACATTTCCATCTAACTCTCCCGCCAAGCCCATTCTATTAAATGCAGATATAGCATTTGGGCTAGCGTAAATAACCGCACCACTTACATCTAAACGGATTAAGCCATCTCCCACACGAACCGCTGAATCAAATAGTTCGCTGTGCTCGGTGTACGGAAAAGTTCCCTCTGCAACCATGCGATAAACATTATGCGCCACTTCGCGGTAATTTAATTCCAACCGGCTTGGTTGACGCATTAGTTCGGCGTTACGATGACGAGAAATTACCGCAATGACTTGTTCTTCAAAAATGACGGGGATTGTCTCTTCTTTTATTAACAACTCACCAAATTTTTCAGGCTGTGCATCTCTAACTATCTCAGCTCCGGAAAGCGCTTGATCAATTCTCGGGCGTGCACCCCAAGCAATCTCATCCCCGATTACATCCTGCGGGAAAACTGTCGCCGCAGTAGTTGGTCTTATGTGAGCAACGGCGACATAACCAGTTGGCCAACTCTTAAAATCTTTACGCAATGGCACCCATAAAATCAGGTCAGCAAATGAAAGGTCGGCGAGAAGTTGCCAATCAGCAGTTAACTCACGAATTCTGCGTTTCTGATTAGCATCTAAAGGGCTGCGTTCACGAAGAAAGCCATCCAGCTGTAACATCGTCTAACCCTTTAGCCAATTTGGAAGCGCTGCCGAAATCTCCTGGGTAGCAAACCAAGTCAACTCATCACCATCAGGTGAGACTAAAAAGGCACACTGCACATCTTCCCAGCGGCCATTCTCTCTCAGATTTACAAAGTTTTCACCGTGTTCGGCTACTTGCGAATCAGATATTTCTAAAGCTAATAGAAATGCGGGAGCTGAAAGTTTCTCACGCATTTCTATCGCTTCATCAGCGGCGAGCATTGATAGAAGGTACTCACCCTGTTCTTCATCTAAATCACTATTTGCAGTTAAGAATTTTATTGTCGGGGCATAAAGCGGACCGCATTCCATTGAACCACTACTAAGGAAGGATGAAATCTCTTCCGCTGTTACTGGGAGATAGCCACGCATAGCGCCTAGGGTATAAGAAATGTGTCCTAGGTTGTAATTTGTAAAGCAATCGCAGCGAAAGCCTTGCGAAGGGGTGCCTTTGCGTTTATTTCAGAGAGTGATGTGTGCTCCTTGCGTGCCGCGGCACATAGTTTTGAATCCAAAGGAAGGTATAGAACTTCTTTCGGGATAAATGGTTGGAAATCAACAATCTGAAATCTCTCTCGTTTATTTGAGGTCTCAGTGGGGACGATAAAGAGCGAAATTTGGGCTGGAAGTTTTATTTCATCCAGTTCATCACAGAGGCTCTTTAAGCGCTTAGATTGCAATAGATCCGAACCAGATGAGATCAACATCGAGTGCGCAAAGCGACTGACCCAAATTTTAACTTGCGATGACCACCTTCGATCCAGTAAATCATTAGATATATTCTGCAGAGAACCGAGGTCTACTACAATAAAATCAAAGTAGGCGGCGGCCTCCATTGCTCTAGTTGAAAAATCTGAAATACTGTTCTGAGTAATTTCTGCGACTGAAAAATTCTCAGAGAGATCCAGCCATCTATCTTCTTCTGCAATTTTGCGTAGATCTAACAGAGTTGCTATCGCCGAGGCTTGGAAATTTGCATCAATCAGTAAGGTTTTCTTCTCCAATAACGCTAATTCCTGTGCGAGATTTAGCGCCAGCGTTGTAGCACCAGTGCAATGCCCCGCCGATCCGATACCGATTACCTTTGCTTTAAACTTTTGCTTACTCTGCAGCAATGGCACGCGCAGTAGCGGTGAGCGGATATTTCCACGAATATATGCCAACAGTTCTTCGGGGCTAGTTGGTCGCTGAGATATTTCGCTAAAGCCGCGTGCTGAGCCCGCTGCGTCAGCAAAACCAAGGAGAGAAGTATCTATGTGCGAAAGCTTCTGCAATTGAACTTGAGTCAGTCCTGGTAGATCGACTGAGTAAATTACTAGAACATTTTTAGTTCCAGTCTCATTGAGACTCTTTGCTAGAGTTGCAAAATCAAGTGGTCTTGCAATTACGCTCCAACCACTTTCATAAAGAGCACTCGATACCATTCCTTCAAACTCTGCGTCGGCGATCGCAGTTATGACGCTAGGTTGCACAAATTCATCCATTGGAGCGAACAATTACCAATCTTCCCGAGGCGGTTGCTTTTAAGAGCGCAAAGATCTCACTATTTTGTACGGAGACAGTTAGAGAAATTTCGCTCCCAAAATTGCCTGCTTTACGGTTTACTGAATTTAGAAGCGCTCCGGAAATGGCAAGTTCTGGCATTTGCGGTTTCTCAAGCCCAATTGCTTCCGGGACCCAGTAGATATTGATTACTTCACCCAATTCAATATCTTCAGGCAAATCACTCGCGCGAATAGAAATTGGCACTTGACCAGATTCTAAAAAACTTGGGGTATCACTTAGCGAACTTGTGGATATTAGTTCACCTTTCTGAATTGAACGAAGGACATATGCTCCTGCAACCATTGCGCTCTTAGAAAGATATCTACCATTCGCCTCCCCTAAAGAGACTTGAATTTCGTCCAGATCGCTCTCCGATATTTGGGTGCCAGGTATTAATGATTCACCTGCGACCCAGTATGTATCGCTTTGATTGCCCAGTGCGGTAAGCGCCATTGCTGAAATTACTGCAGCGGCAAACAAGGATATTGCAACAACTAATCGAGTCTGAGCGGCTTTATCTGATTTATTCATAGTGGAGTACTAAATTGCATCGTCATCTATTTCTAGATTCGCTTTCCACAGTCATTCTTTAGGATGAGAATTTCTCAATCTTTCGAAGGAAGAGAACACTCAAAACCTAGTTCAAAGTGCGGCTATGGAAATGAAAAGTATGACTCGCAGCCAATCCCGCATCTTGGAGTTGATCTCAAGTAATGAAGATCCAGAGATGTGGAACCATCCCCAATTAGATCTTTACTCACTTTCCGAGTTGGCTGCGAATCGCAAAGTTGAAAAACTTCCTGAACAACGCGCCAAGCTATATCTAATCCCAAGCACCTTTGGTGAAGAGTTTGAACCAGGATTTGAACCTGTTCCAACTTCAGCAACAGATCTACCCGAACTTCATGCTTGGACGATGAAATTTGCGGTTAGCGTCGTTGAGATTTGGGCTGGCCGCCGTCAGCCAGCCCAGTTAATTTCTAAGTGTCATAGGCAGATTTATATGAAATTGCTAAAGCAAGTGGGAAGTCAAAAAGAGATTGGCAGAATCCGGAGTATCCATCAATGCCAACCGCTAGATGGAATTTGTGAATCAACTGTCACGGTGCGTTTTGGTGATCGACTGCGGGCGATGGTTATTCGCTTTGAGGGCGTTGATCAGAGATGGTTGTGTACAGAATTGCGTTTAATTTAAGCGCCACCATGGCAACGCTTATATTTCTTTCCCGAACCACAAGGACACTGGCTATTGCGCGAGACTTCACCCTTAGTGGAGACGCCAGATTCATCACTCGCTGTGTATTGCAGACCAGTAGTTTCGACTGGCTTCTCAGTAATACCAGCAGCCTTAACCTGCGAACCATCGCCTTCGACGGTAACTTGCACGTTGAAGACCAGGCTCGCTAGTTCTTCCTTAATTCCATCCATCATTGCAGCAAAGAGTTCATATCCTTCACGTTGGTATTCGACCAATGGATCACGTTGCGCCATAGCACGTAGCCCAATACCTTCTTGCAGGTAATCCATCTCGTATAGATGCTCACGCCATTTGCGATCTAAGACTGAAAGTAAAACCTTTCGCTCTAATTCGCGCATTACTTCAGCGCCAAGATCTGATTGACGTTTTTCATATGCCAGAGTTGCATCTTCCAATATCTGCGCCGCTAAATAATCGGCATCAATTGCAGAAATTGAACCCACCTTGGCGATTAACTCTTCAGGTGTAAAGGAGATTGGATAAACCAGCTTGAGCGCTTGCCATAAACGGTCGAGATCCCAGTCTTCGCCATAGCCCTGTGTCGTTTCGGCATTTACATAGGCGACTAAAGTGTCGGCTACAAATGTCTGAACTTGTGATGAGATATCTTCGCCTTCGAGCACAAGGCGGCGCTCTCCGTAAATTACTTCACGTTGGCGGTTCATAACATCGTCATATTTCAAAACATTCTTTCGAATTTCAAAGTTCTGCGCTTCTACTTGCGTCTGAGCGGATCGAATTGCATTGCTGACCATCTTTGACTCAATCGGTTCATCATCTGGAAGACCTGCAGCAGAGAGGAATCGTTCCACCAATGCAGAGTTAAAGCGACGCATTAACTCATCTTGGAGCGAAAGATAGAAGCGTGATTCACCTGGATCACCTTGACGACCGGAACGTCCGCGCAGCTGATTATCGATGCGGCGTGATTCGTGACGTTCGGTGCCGAGTACATATAGACCACCGAGTGCAACAACTTCTTCATGGCCTTTAGCAACTGCGGCTTGCTGTTTAGCAATTTCTTCAGGCCAAGCGGCTTCGTATTCAGTGGCGTTATCAACTGGCGATAAACCGCGACGTTGCAGTTCAAAATCCGCCATAAATTCTGGATTTCCGCCGAGCATGATGTCGGTTCCGCGTCCTGCCATATTTGTTGCAACAGTTACTGCTCCGCTAACGCCCGCTCTTGCAATGATCGATGCTTCGCGCTCGTGATGCTTGGCGTTAAGGACTTCGTGTGGAACACCTGATTTCTTCAAGAGGGCAGAGAGCTCTTCCGACTTTTCAACTGAGACGGTACCGACCAGAACGGGCTGACCCTTGCGATGGCGCTCAACAATATCTTTTGTAACTGCCATAAATTTGCCAAGTTCAGATTTATAGACCAAATCTGCTTGGTCAATTCGCTGCATTGGACGGTTCGTTGGAATTGGAACAACGCCAAGTTTATAGATCTGCTGGAATTCAGATGCTTCGGTCATTGCTGTACCGGTCATACCAGAGATAGTTTCGTAGAGTCTGAAATAGTTCTGCAAAGTTATAGTCGCAAGTGTTTGATTCTCATCCTGAATGTCGATGCGCTCTTTCGCCTCTAGCGCTTGGTGAAGCCCATCGCTATAGCGACGGCCCGACAACATTCGACCAGTGTGTTCATCTACAATTAGCAATTCACCGTTCATTACAACGTAATCTTTATCGCGCTTAAACAACTCTTTAGCGCGTACTGAGTTATTAAGGTAGCCAATTAAAGTGGTATTTGCCGCCTCGTAAAGGTTTTCAATTTTGAGCAATTCTTCTACCTTGGTAACACCGTCTTCTAGAATTCCGATGGTCCTCTTCTTCTCATCAACTTCATAATGAGTATCGCGCTGTAATTTACCTGCGATATTGGCAAATTCGACGTACCACTTAGTTGCCTTATCTGCCGGTCCACTAATAATCAAAGGTGTACGCGCTTCGTCGATCAAAATGGAGTCAACTTCATCTACGACTGCAAAGAAGTGATCTCTCTGAACGCAATCTTCTAGTGACCAAGCCATATTGTCGCGTAAGTAATCAAAACCAAATTCATTATTAGTTCCATAGGTAATATCAGAGTTATATGCCGCACGACGTTCTGATGGGGTCATGCTATTTACGATTACACCTACCGATAAACCAAGGAAACGATGGATTCGACCCATCCATTCACTGTCACGCTCTGCCAAATAATCATTTACAGTCACTACGTGAACTCCGCGTCCAGCGAGTGCGTTTAAGTAAGAAGGAAGTGTTGCAACAAGAGTCTTACCTTCACCTGTGCGCATTTCAGCGATATTGCCGCGGTGCATTGCTGCTCCACCCATAATTTGTACGTCATAGTGACGTTGCCCGAGGGTACGCTTAGCTGCTTCGCGGACAACTGCAAATGCTTCAGGGAGAAGTTCATCTAGAGATTCACCGGATGCGAATCGAGATTTAAACTCATTCGTTTTCTCGCGCAATTCAGCATCGCTCAATGGGGAGATGGCAGGCTCAAATGAATTGACTTGATCCACAACTTTGCTGAGATCGCGAAGGATTTTTCCTTCGCCCGCGCGCATAATGCGATCAAAAATCTGTGCCATTTATATGCCCTTTCGAAAATCTATCCCCTAATCGTAAGGGTTAGCGACGGCGCCTGTTACCGCGCCAATTACCGTAAAACCTGCAGCACGCAAGGCCCGTATGGCCTCGGCAAGGGTAGCCCCTGTGGTTACTAGATCATCAACAATAATTAGTGGGCCTATATTCCCTGAACCAGGCAACTTAGCCAACTCAGCCAAATTGCAGGTTGTAGAAAAAGCCCCGGCAATATTGCGGTTTCGCTGCTGTGAATTTAATTTGGATTGATCTCTTACCGCTCGCTGGTGTTGCAATATTTCCATAGATTTAAGGGTTTCTATATTTGCGAGAGACTGCGTTATCTCTTGCATGAAATTCCTACCTCTCTTCCTTGTCGCGGATCTTCGCGATGGAATCGCAACTAGATCTCCACGCCCATAATTTTTGAGAAAATACCGCAGGGAATGAGTTAAAGCCTTCACTAGCAATTGGTCAGCGGCTTCTTGATTTGCTTCCTTAGCTCGCAACAATACGCGAGATGCTATTGGTGAATATTCGATTGCAGAAATAACTGGATAAGTCTTATCTAAAACCTTTATGCCACGATAATAAATGTGTGGATGCCAACTCTTTCGACAAATCGAACAGATTGATATACCAAGTTGGGAACATCCTATACATCTTGATGGGAAAACTAATTCGGCCAGGCTCTTCATCGGGCGATTCTCTATCGCCGGATACTCTTCAAAGAGTTAGTTAAATGATCTGGGGATAATCTTCAGGTTGTAGGCGAATTGGTCTGCCCCCAATTTGCTGTCCTGCGATTCTCGGTAAAGTGAGAACGAAATGTGCTCCACGTCCAGGCGCACCCCAAGCATCGAGTTCGCCATTGTGTAATCGGGCATCTTCCAGCGCGATAGAAAGGCCTAACCCAGTTCCACCGCGTACTCGAGCTCGCGATGGATCCGCTCTCCAAAATCGATCGAAGATGCGAGATAGCGCTAAAGGTTCTATTCCAGTTCCAAAATCTCTAACTCCAACAGCAACTTCAGTACGGGTCGAAATTACAGTAACTTGAATAGGTTTATCTTCGGCATGGTCAAGGGCGTTGGAAAGCAAGTTACGCATAATGCGCTCCACGCGTCGAATATCGGCGTTAATCATGACTTGTTCTGTCTCATGCTCGATAGATATTGAAATAATGTGATCGTGAGCATTGGCACGAACGTCTTCAGTACATCTTTCAATCAAGCTGATCAGATCAAAGTCCACTGGCTCTAATACTGCAACTTCCGCATCGAATCGGCTTACTTCTAGAAGATCTTCCAATAGCCGTTCAAATCGATCCAATTGCGCAACAAGTAGTTCCGAACTTCGTGAAATTGTCGGATCGAAACTATCTTTCTGGCTGTAAATGACCTCGGATGCCATACGTAAAGTTGTCAATGGAGTTCTAAGCTCGTGAGAAACATCAGAGACAAATCTTTGCTGTACGCGAGATAAATTCTCTAAGCGAGAAATCTGAGATTCCAGCGAAAGAGCCATCTCGTTAAATGCCGTGCCAAGCGTCGCAATCTCATCGGAATTCTCGACCTTCATTCTCTGTGAGAAATCTCCTTGGGTGAATTTCTGTGCAATCGTCGCTGCTTCACGAACCGGCCTTACTACTTGACGCACAACAAGCCAGGTGATTAATCCGATCAGAAACAGCAGCGCAAAACCAGTAAAAAAGAGCGCATTCTTAATTATTGAGAGCGTGCGATTCTGGTTATTGAGCGAATACACCAGATACATCTCGTAATTTCCAGATTTTGGAATCGCAATTTTGCGACCTGCAATCAAAACATTTGCATCTTCACGATCCTGGTAACTCATTTTCGTATATTGATATTCGACTAAATCACTGGAGCGAACTCGCTCACGTAGTTCATCCGGAAAGGAAGAAATATCTAAACCATCTGTGGATGTGGTGTAGTCAGGCGACTCTACTTTTAAAGAAAACTTGAACGGTGTGCCGAACCTACTTAAGAAAAGTGATTTTCTATCTTGATCAAGACTGACCTCTGTGGCAGAAACTATGAAATCCTGAACGGTCTTTGTTATGACTGAACTTTCAGCGCTTTGCTTTAGCAAAAATTGATACTGCGCATCAAAAAATGAAGATCTAGCTTCAGCGAGAGAGGTCTCTAGATTAACTTCTTTGACGCCAGCTGAGAGTTGCGAATAAAGCGCAGAGCCGGTCAACCACACGACTCCAAGGGAGAGAAGTACTGTGGAGACAATTACCTTCGAGGCGAGTGAATTTCTCAGCCTTTCAGAGAAACGGTTCATTCTAGGAACCGCCCATCACTCCAGCTTTGTAGCCAACTCCACGCACTGTCATAACAATTTCAGGATGTTCGGGATCGTGCTCTACTTTTGAACGAAGGCGCTGAACGTGGACATTTACCAAACGCGTATCGGTTGAATGTCGGTATCCCCAAACTTCACCAAGCAAGGCATCGCGCGTAAAGACACGTCCTGGTTCTTTGGCAAGTGCGACCAACAAATCGAATTCCAATCGGGTGAGGGCAATTTTCTTCCCACCACGACTGACTTCGTGCGCGGTTACATCTATTGAAAGATCACCAATTGTTAGCAATCCCAACACGTCAGCATTTGTGCGACGTAATCGGGTGCGAATTCGTGCGATTAATTCTGAAGGATGTCTAAATGGTTTCACCATGTAATCATCTGCGCCTGCTTCAAGGCCGCTGACGATATCGTGAGTATCACCTTTAGCGCTCAGCATCACAATTGGAACCATAGATTCGGCACGTAGTAATTTACAGACTTCGATTCCATCTAAACCAGGAAGCATTACATCTAGTAGCACGAGATCTGGTGGATTATTTCTAAAAACTTCCAGAACTTCATCGCCACGACTTACTAGATCCACGTCGATGCCGGCACCGGTTAAAACGATGCCGAGCATCTCCGCAAGATCCTGGTCGTCATCGACGACCATAACTAAAGGCATTAGCTACCGTGCTCCCAAGAGTTCAAATACATATCTTGTGCAGGAGTTAAAGTATCAATGCGGCCACCCATTGAAATTAACTTTAGGCTGGCAACCTCCTTGTCGATATATGTTGGAACGTTGTGTACTCCAGCTGGAAGGTTTTTAGCTTCCTTAACTAGATATTCTGCTGTTAACGCTTGATCTGAGAATGACATATCCATAACAGATGCTGGGTGTCCTTCAGCTGCACCGAGGTTTACCAGACGTCCTTCAGCGAGAAGTAGCAGGCGGCGGCCATCAGCAAGAACATACTCATCTGTCTGGTGACGCATCTTGGCGTTCTTCTTCTTTGCATTCTGCTCTAACCATGCCACATCAATTTCAATATCGAAGTGGCCAGAGTTAGCCATTATTGCGCCATCTTTCATAACAGCGAAGTGCTCATCACGCAGTACATCGCGGTTACCTGTAACGGTGATAAATACATCACCGACTTTGGCGGCATCAAGCATTGGCATAACTCGGAATCCTTGCATCATGGCATCCAGCGCTTTCGTTGGATCAATTTCGGTAACAACTACATCAGCGCCCATACCCTTGGCGCGTTCTGCAACACCTTTACCGCAGTAACCAAATCCTGCTACCACGACGATACGTCCGGCAAGAAGGAAGTTTGTCGCACGGAAAACAGCGTCGAGAGTTGATTGACCTGTTCCGTAACGATTGTCGAACATGTGCTTAGTATCGGTGTCATTAACAGCAATCATTGGGAATGTAAGTGCGCCGTCTTTCGCCATTTGATTCAGGCGAATAACGCCTGTTGTGGTTTCTTCGCAACCACCAGCGATATTTGGAAGAAGCTCTTTACGAGTCGTGTGAAGTGTATTCACGAGATCGCAACCATCATCAAAAACTTGATGAGGTTCAATATCTAGAGCTGCGTTGATGTGAGAGTAATACCCATCGCGATCAACGGCATTGCGAGCGAATACTGAAATTCCATATTCGTGCACTAGTGCGGCGGCAGTGTCATCTTGAGTTGAAAGTGGATTTGAAGCACAGAGTGCGATTTCTGCTCCTCCTGCTTTTAAAACGCGCATTAGGTTCGCAGTTTCGGTTGTGACGTGCATGCACGCAGCGATTCTTACTCCGGTAAACGGCTGTGACTTCTCGAAGCGTTCACGGATCTGCGCCAGTACAGGCATATTACGTTCTGCCCATTCGATCTTCTTGCGGCCTTCGGCTGCGAGTGATGCATCAGCAATGTCGTGTTTTGGAATTGTTGTTACAGGTGTCATTTTTAGATATCTCCCTAGATAAAACGGCTGTTTTTTCGCTTGACCTTCGGCGTAGGGCTCTACTGTGCTAGTCGGCTAGTGACCTATCGTACTAGTTAAGGGATTAATACGAGAATGTCGAGGTCGCCTCGAATCGTGTTAAGTACATCATCTCGAACCTTCTTCATGCGGGCTTCCGTTGAAGCCTCAACGTTTAGTCGAAGGAGGGGCTCAGTATTGGATGCGCGAAGGTTAAACCACCAGGTATCCCCATTTATTGTCAGACCATCAAGATGATCAACTTCCACGCCCTCCTTTTTTCCATAAATCTTTTCAACTTGATTCATGGCCGATTGCGCATCAGAAACGGTTGAATTTATTTCACCACTTGCTATGTAACGAGCATATGGTTTCAAAATCTTAGAAAGAGGAGCGCTTACCTCCCCGAGTGCTGCAATTGCATGCAGAGCTGCCAACGCTCCAGAATCGGCGCGCCAAAAATCCTTAAAATAGAAATGGCCCGAGTGCTCGCCACCGAATACCGCGCCAGTTTCTGCCATCAACTTCTTGATATATGAATGACCTACACGGGAGCGAATCGCTTTTCCGCCATTCTCTTCCACGATCTCAACAACAGCGCGCGAAGAAATCAAATTATAAATAATGCTAGCGCCAGGGTTCTTGGCTAACTCTCGAGCAGCAATCAGCGCGGTAAGGGTAGATGGATTAACTAGATCACCATTTTCATCAACCAAAAAGCAACGATCGGCATCCCCATCGAAGGCAAGGCCAATATCAGCCCTGTGTTTCTTGACTGCTTTCTGAAGATCTTTTAAATTTTTAGCATCAATTGGATTTGCTTCATGATTCGGAAAGGTTCCATCTAACTCAAAAAATAGCGGAATTACTTCGCAGTTTAAGCGAGCAAATAGCGCTGGGGCGGTATGCCCAGCCATTCCATTTCCAGCATCAATCACAATCTTAAGTGGGCGGATGTCGGATAAATCTACGAGAGATAGCAAGTGATCAACGTAGGCGGTCAACATATCTTCATTGCGCTCTTTGCCTACGCTTCGAAAGTCAATTGGTGAGCCTTCAACAACATATCTTTCAATAGTTAACAACCCAGACTCTTTACCGATTGGTCTGGCGCCACTTAAGCAGAGTTTTATCCCGTTGTATTCGGCTGGATTATGGCTAGCGGTGAACATTGCCCCAGGAAAATCTAACTTTCCAGCGGCAAAGTAAAGAAGATCTGTGGAAGCCAATCCGATACGAATTACATTTAATCCTTGCGAAGTTACGCCTGCGGAAAAAGCGTCAGCAAATACCGGTGAAGAAGGACGCATATCTTCGCCAATTACAACAGTTCCGGGTTCGCGCTCGTGCTGTAGAAAACGCGCGAATGCAACTCCTGTGGCAAAACAAAAATCGGCAGTGATTTCTACATCCACTAAACCGCGAATATCGTAGGCTTTAAATATTGAAATAATCAGCTTCTCTCTTTAGCCAGTAAAAACATCGATCTAGAATAATTTTAAGATGGAACCGCCCGCAAGTGGCCGCGGCGACCGATCTGACCATCCTGGTTACTTAAATTACCGCCTGCATTTTCGGCGCTAGAAGTTGCTGAAGACATATTCAAGTTTGCTACTTCACGAACCGCATCGGCGATAGCCATCAAATCATCGTCACTCGGACCGATATCCGTTAGCGAGCTTTCCTCTTTAATCACATTCCAGCCATTTGGAACAGTGAGGCGCTTGCCATGTGTTTCGCATAGATCATATGAATGAGGTTCTGAAAAAGTTGCTAATGGGCCAAGCACTGCGGTTGAGTCGGCATAAATATAAGTAAGAGTCATTGAAGCCAGGCTTCTACAACTCACTCTCGAACAGCTACGCCCTGTTCTGGCCAACTTACTCATGACCACAAGGTTAGTGGGGTTATGGATAAAAACTGGGATTGTCAGGGAGTTAAGACGCGAATATTTGAAAGGGGTATCGAAGATTTAGTTAGAACACTTCCTGGCGCTAGCGGGAAGTATCCGTATCCGCTCTTGGTAGCAATTAAACCCGCGCCATAAATTCCCTTAGCGACTCTTGTAAATGTGATTGAACGAACTCCATCAGGAATTTTGACCGTTGCGATCTCATTGCCTCTAACTTTGATTACTTTTTGCTTGCCTTTGTCAAGTAATAACTCAATATCAAGGCTTATCGCTCCCCCAATGAAAACTAATGAAGGAGAAAGTCCGGAAGTTGCCAAGGATGTTGGAGTCAATTCCGGAGCTGACGTGCTCCAAATGAAATCAGTTTTCTTCTGAGAAATTGTTGGTGAATATACCGCTGCGACAAGTGGCTCATCTGAGGAAATATGTAGGCCAAATTTGCTCGTTGGAAGGTTTGGATTAAGCGGCAATTGTATGACCGATCCAGCTTTAACAATCTTATTTTCAAAGCCGGATGGGATAAAACTTCCATCAGTCGATAAGACTTTAACCGTTACGCGGGCATCGAGTTCACCGGGTACCAATAAGCGTATTGAGTGCGCAAGTGTTTCCGTTTTATTGCCAACTTTGCGAACTGTGTGTGGCACGGCAGGAATATATATTTCTTTAGCTGCTTTTGGAGAAAAGTTAACAATATCTCCACCGAGCGCTTTTAATCCTCGCCCGCGCTCATCTAATAAATAACTTGTAACGCGACCCGACCTAGTTAGCGTGCGAATTACAATGTCACGAGAGCCCGGAGCGAGAGAATCCAAGCCAAGCTCACGATATGAGTTTGCTTTCAAAGTAATTGGTTTAGTTTGCTGCGCTCCGACTTCACTCCAAATTTCTAAATCTACAACTGCAGAACTAAGACCGCTGTTTACGATTAAAACCTTTCCCTTGCTTGTTACATCGGCCGTACCGCCGACAAACCATTGTTCATTTTGAAGTGATGAACAAATGGTCGCTCCAGCCCAAATACCTTTACGTATTTGCCAAACAATCGGAGTCGAACCTTGGGATTCAACTATGACGGGGGCTTTCGTCTGGGTATATCTAAGAGTCTGTGAGGGAACGAAGGAAAGAGACCTAGTTCCAGTCTTGCGCAATGGCGTTTTACTTGATGGAAGAGAAATTGCCGTTGTCATATTGGCAGGGGTCGGAGGACATACAACTGCAGGAAAATTAGTTGAATACTCATTCGTAGACAGGCCAACATTTAACCCATTTGCGGCTAACACAACTGCAACAGCAGAAATTACAATTAGCGTGGGGCGTTGAAATTTCATGCCAACTCCGCATCTTCAATTTCGCGTCGGCGGCGACCTGCAGGTAGAGCGAGCACCATAACGGTGACAATTACAATTGTTTGGAATGAGATCCAAGCGCGACGAGAAGTTCCGTCATACATTAAAGTTACGGATCCTGGCTCGGTGACTGTAAATACTGGCATGCCATCCACGCTTCGTTTGCGTTCCAAACGAGAACCGTCTTGCATAGCTCTCCAGCCTTGACTGTAGTTTTCAGTCAAGGTCAATTCACCCGGTTCATTGACGGTAATACCTAATTTGCCCTGTTGAACAACTGAACTATTACCAGAGGAATTAGTAAAGAGGATCGCTCCAGTATTTACTGAGATTTTCCAAACGATTCCAGCATTTGTTGAGGAAGCTCTTGAAAATCCGCCTAACCCATCAATCACGCGCGCGATATTTTCATCAACTGGACTCTTTAAGAAAAGATATTTAATTCCGTGAACAGCAAAAGTCGTACTAGCAGTCAAACCAGTGCCATCAGCTAACTCCTGCACCGCTGCAGAGATTTGATCTCTATCGGCTGGCGCAATATCGGGTTGTGCCAGCGTGGCATCTCCACCGCGAGCTAGATAATAATTCAGAGTTACTTCTTGACCAGTTGTTCGCGGGCGAATAACCATGGTTTTGGCATCGCCTTCAATGGCGAGAAATGCCGGTAGTACAACTTCTTTGCCAGTTTGCAACGGCGAATTAGCGCCACTACTTACAATCCAAGAAATTGAGGTAACTGTATATAGCGCAGTGACAATTAACAGTACTGCAGCGGATATATGGCGGAAATTTATATTTGTTGTAATCAGTCTTTCACGTAATTTATCAAGCATGATTACAGAGGCGCTAATTGCTGAAATAGTTGCTAGCGTTAGAAGAGACCCCGCATAAATTGGGGTTGCGATAGAAGTTCCGTTTCCAGTCATCGATACCGTACTCAATAAAACCGCGGCTAGTAGTGAAATAAACCCAAGTTCTGCCACAAAACGCGCTTTAGTTGAAGAAAATAACGAAATTCCCAGTACGAGAGTTAATGGGCTTACGATAAAAAATGGCAACGATCCAGGTCCTCCTGGGTTTCCAAGTAAAGCTAAATTCGGCCCGCCTCCTGGGAGTAAAAATCCAGAATCAATGAAGAAACGTTTTGGCTCAACCAATAACTCAAAACTCCAGGGGGCACACATTAAAACAGGCGTAATCACTAGCGCTAATCGTCGATACAACCTTTGATTAAAGAGTTCAGTATTTATACCGCGCTCACTTGCGGAGTAATCTCGATAAATTGCAAAAATATTGATTAGCAGGCCGACAATTAAAAGGATTGGGGAGAAAGCGAAAAGTACAGAACCTAGGAGGGATAGGCCAAAGATGCGACGCCAAGTTGTTTTATCGAGTGTAAATATCCCTTGTGCGGCGCCAATAAAGAGTGGTAACAAGATGAGAACCATAACCGTGCTTAAGCGACCTGAATTTATAGCGGAGATTGCAATTGGAGAAATCGCATAAAGCAAGGAAGCGCCAACGGTTAGCCATCGATTATTTGATAACTGACGGAGAAGCAAATATCCCGATCCTGCAATAAGAAGTGGGGCCACAAAAAATAGAATCGCAATAAAGAACTTCAAGCTTCCGAAAAATGGAGTTGCGAGCACCGCAACGATGGCTAGCCAAGTAGGCGCAGCTGCAGACGTACCCATACCGATTGAATGCCATCCACTGAAATATGTATTCCAGATGTCCCTAACCCCAGCAGGCTGTTCGGGAAGTGCTCCTCCAAATATCGAACCAAAACGATTACGAGACCAAAATAGAGTCAAGATGAGAAGTAATAAAGATAAAGCAATCAGTGGGCGTTTGATGAGTGAAAACCAATTTCGACTTGAAGCAGGAGTTAACAAATCCTCTTCATCTAAATTCTCATCCAGGATTGAAGTGTCGCGATCCTCGGTAATTTCATCTGGGAAGATTTGAGTTCGAATCCACTCCGCTGTTCTGGATAAGGAAAGACGAATCTGTGACCAACGAGATGGGATGAATTTAAGTGCAATACTTGCCGGCACGAGTCGCTGAGATCGCCTTACTTTCCGAGCTTCAAATAACTCTCCGGGATGTATGAATAGCGTTCCCACCGCCAAGATTTCATCGCTGGCATAGCCAGGTAGTTTGGCAAATAGAAATCCAATCGCACGAAGAATCGAACCAGTAAGAAGTTGTACGGTTAGAAGAGGTAAGCGCCACCACGAAGAGTTAGATAGCAGAACGTAAGCGGCATTTCGCCGATCTAGCAAAAGTGGGCGATGCAAGAAAGCTTCTGCAACATCTACAGTGCGTCGCTCGTTCGCGGAAGCTTCTGCGTGAAATGCGACAGCGCTAGATACTGCGATAGCTGCATAACCCGCGGAATAGAGACGCCATCCAAAATCTACATCGTCACGGAAGAGATCAAGATTGGGATCAAAGCCACGTAATTGTTCGAAAATATCTCGACGAATAAGTGCTCCGGCTGTACTAACCGCGAGAACTTCGTGAACACCATCTCTTTGACCTTGGTCATATTCTGCTGGCTCAAGACCTGTCCAGCGATTTCCATTCGCTGCGATGCTGATACCAATTTCCAATAAATGCGTTCGGTCATGCCAGCCTAAAAGTTTTGGACCAGCCATACCTACATTCGGGCGAGTTTTTACCTCTGCAATCAAATTTGCCAGCGCTTTGCGATGCACCGATAAATCATCATGAATAATCCATAGCCATTCGTGTTCTGGATCAGTTATTTCTGGCAGAGTTGAAACTGCATGCAAGATAGCTTCACCAAAACCTGTTTCGCGATCCATTGGTAAAACTGGAATTCGCGCACCTTTAACCAATTTTGCAGACGAATCAATCGATCCAGTATCAACTGCGACAATTTTATCAATCTGGTGAGTTTGGGAAGTAAGTGATGCAACAACTTCTGGCAGCCAAGTTGCGCCGTCATGAAGAACAAGAATCGCGGTGACGCGATGTGAACTCATGAGAGTTACGCTGGGCGGCGCTTCAAACGGCGACGCTCACGTTCGGAGAGTCCACCCCAGATACCAAAGCGCTCATCGTGTGCGAGCGCGTACTCCAAACATTCTTGGCGAACATCACAAGAAAGGCAGACTCGCTTTGCTTCACGAGTTGAACCGCCCTTTTCAGGAAAGAATGCTTCTGGATCTGTTTGCGCACAAAGTGCACGCTCTTGCCAGGAGAGTTCTACATTCTCTCCATTTGCTAACTTGATTGATGGTCCAGCAGTAGGGGCTGTTGGATTGCCAGTAGGTGTAACTTCTGGACGAATCGGCATCGACTAATCTCCTCAAGACCTTCGGGGTTACGTCCAGATGCGAACGCAACTTCTCTAGAACGAATTACACGCTTGTAATCCCTTTAAGTCAAGTCCAAGGCTGGGGTTGAGCCCTGATAATCACGCTCAATTTCGCAGATTTATCGACTTATTGGAGCGAAATTGGCAGATTTTCTGTTGGTGAAATGTATTTTCCTATAATTTCTGAATTTGCAGCGATTTGCGAATTGTGAAGAATAAAAGAGTCGGCAATTGTGCAGGTGTCACCAATTTTGACCCCATCACCAATAATCGAATTGGTGATCTTGCAGTTAGCGCCGATCGTTGAACCTTGGCCGACGGAAGTTCCACCAGTAATCACTGAGCCGGAACCAATTTGGCTTCCCGTACCAGCTTGAAAACCCTCGCCGACAATATCGCGGGAGCCTTGGAAAAGCGCCGCTGGGGTTCCGACATCTAGCCAGTAAGACTGTTCGTTATAGCCATAAACCGGCCGGCCACTTTTGACTAATTGAGGAAAGGTCTCACGTTCAATACTGACAACTTTTCCTTCAGGAATCTGAGAAATAACAGATGCGTTAAATACATAGCATCCCGCATTTATTGAGTTAGTGACCGGATTTTCCATCTTCTCCAGAAAATCTATAACTCTTCCATTTGGATCTGTTGGAACGCAACCAAAGGCTCGTGCATCTGCAACATCAATTAAATGAAGTGTGGCATCTGCTTGATTTCTCCTGTGAAAATCGAGCTGCGCGGCAATATTGTGGCCACTTAATACATCGCCGTTGAATATGACAAATTCTTCAGTGGAATCAGCAAAGTTAATTAGTGAGGCCGCATTACGTATTGCACCACCTGTACCAAGCGGTTCTCTTTCTACTGCATAAAGTAACTTCATTCCCCATTTAGAGCCATCGCCGAAGTAAGGAGTAAACACTTCAGAGAGATAAGAAGTAGCCAAAATAACGGTACTAATGCCTGCTTTCTTTGCGGCGAGTAACTGTCGCTCTGTAACTGGCAAACCAGCGACTGGCAACATCGGCTTAGGAGTCTGATTGGTAAGCGGTTTTAAACGCGTACCCATCCCACCGACGAGCAATATGCCGATCGCCATTATTTGAGCGCCTGCCGAATACGCGCTGCGGCATCTGCGATTTGTACATCGGTAGCGGTCATTGCGACGCGAATGTGTGATGCTCCGAGGGGGCCGTAAAAAGTTCCGGGAGTGGCCAAAATTCCAAGGCTCGCCAACCAATCTACCGATTTCCACGAGTCTTCCGATCGCGTGCACCAGATATATAGCCCTGCGGCAGAGTCGTCAATTTGGAAACCTGCTTCTTCTAAAGCTGGAGCAAGAATTGCGCGACGCGAGTTATATCGCGCACGCTGTTCTTCCACATGCTTTTCATCGCCAAGTGCAGCGATCATAGAATTTTGAATTGGCAGTGGAACCATCATTCCCGCGTGTTTTCTAACTTCGCGAATTTGTGCGATTAACTTTGAATCGCCAATGAGAAATGCACCCCGGTAGCCAGCCATAGATGAACGCTTTGATAGAGAATGGACAACTAGAATGTTTGAGTTATCGCCATCTGTGTATTTGAGAAGCGAAGTTGGAGCGGTCGTGTCACCAAAATCTATGTAACATTCATCGCAAACTAAAACTGCTTTGTTGCTACGCACCCATTCAATTGCTGAACGTAATTCACTTTCAGAATGAACGCGGCCTGTTGGATTTGCCGGAGTATTTATCCAGGCGAAGTCCGCTTTCGGCCAAGTTCTTGCATCTACCCCAACGGCGACTGGTTGAGATTGTGCCAATAGCGCACCGACTAAGTATGTTGGATAAGCCACTTCTGGATAGATAACTCGCTTACTTTCCAAAATAGTTGGCAACCACGCAACTAATTCTTTTGAGCCGATCACGGGAAGTACATCAAAGTCTCCCGTTGCGCCAAGATGATTTATTGCCCAGTTACGTATTGCACTTTGTAACTCTTTTGTTCCAGCGGTAACCGGATATCTTGGTGAATCAGAACTTGCGCGCAGTGCGCTTTGAATCAACTCGGGTGTTGCATCAACCGGAGTTCCTTGCGAAAGGTCGATAATTCCTGCTGAATGACCGCGTGCTTTTTCTGCATATGGGGCAAGTGCATCCCACGGAAAATCCGGCAACGGTTGGCGCATGATCCGAGGTACGGCAGGCTTAACTTAAATTACTCTTTAGGCGGAAGTGCGGCGACAATCGGATGATCGCTATCTGTTAAACCAACTTTGGCAGCCCCACCAGGTGAGCCAAGTTCGACGAAAAACTCGGTGTTTATCTTGGCGGAGTCTTTCCATTGAGATGGAATGTCATCTTCGTAATAAATCGCTTCGACTGGACAGACTGGTTCGCAGGCGCCACAATCCACGCATTCATCGGGTTGGATATAGAGCGATCGCGCTCCTTCATAGATGCAGTCAACAGGGCACTCTTCGATGCAAGACTTATCTTTCACATCAACGCACGGTTGGGCAATTACATAGGTCACGAACTAACCTCCAGTTTTGATAGCGCTTTAAGGGCGCACCTCACGATTGCGCTTATTCTAACCATGCGCAGGCTCGCTTGCCCGATTAAAGTATCAACATGACCGAGGCAGCCCAAAAATCTGTGCCGTCACTACTTGGGGCGATGGGCAAGAGAGTCACAATTCGCCTGCATGAACCAAGCGGTGGATATCGGGATATCGTCGGTATTTTGCAGAGTGAGCGACATTTAATAAATTCAAAATCTGAGACGATCTATTTCTCTCCTGATGAAATTGCCATTTGGCGCGAGATTAAACCACTGCCAGATTTGGCGGGTAAAGGCGCACCGCTTTCGCAAAGAATTTTAGAACTAGAAAAACTCTCGGATCTAACTTGGCCGGCAGAGAAAATCGTCGAATACGGCAAGTGGCGACTTCGAATCTCTGATGGATTTACTATGAGGGCAAATTCAGTTCTTCCATTAGGTGCCGGCCCAATCGGAGAACCGCCGATTGATCTTGAAGGTGCAGTTGAAGCGGTAATCAATATCTACCGAGAGAACAAGTTGACTCCCACGTTTGCTATTCCATTACCGATTTATGAAGAGCTGGATCAATACCTAGATAGAACTGGTTGGAGTTTAAAGCTCGCTGGCAATTTTCTGATTAGAGATATCGGAGAAAGTGAATTTGCAGGCAATGATGAATTTACTTACGAAGTATTGGATTCTCCTTCAAAGCCTTGGCTGAAAATCCAATCTGATGAGCCGTTAGAAAATTTAATGAACCGGTATCCAGCCCGATATGGCGCGATAAAGATTGGTGAGCAAATTGTTGCAGTTGGACGTATAGCAACATCTGATACTTGGTCTATTGTCAAAAGGCTCTTTGTGGATCCTTCTTCACGTGGTAAAGGTGTAGCAAAATTCTTGATGAACAATTTACTCGCTACTGCAAGTGCTGATGGGGCTACCAAGGTTGGTCTTCAGGTTGATGACCAAAATGCTTCAGCGCTAGCACTGTATGAATCAATGGGATTTAGAACGCACCACACGTTCGTTTATCGCACTCTTATAAAAAAGCGAGATAAATGATGTTTTCTATTTACGACACGCTCACACGAGAGTTGCAAGCCGTTCCTACTGAGGAAAATACAGTCAATATCTACTGTTGTGGTCCAACGGTCTATCGCGACGCCCATGTGGGTAATTTAAGGACTTTTCTTCTCGCTGATCTGATTGTTCGGGCGCTCAAGATGGATGGCCATCAAGTTCAATTTATTCAAAATATCACTGATGTCGGGCATATGTCTGAAGATTTTCAGGCAGAAGATAAGTTGCTACAGCAAGCGCAATTGGAGAAAAAAGATCCGTTTGAAATTGCGCGGATTTATGAAGCAAGATTTCATCATGACTTAGCTAAATTAAATATTCTTCCCGCCGATGCTTACCCGCGGGCGAGTGAAACTATAGATTTGATGTTGGAAACAATTTCGGATTTGATCGCAAGCGGACATGCCTATGCAACAGAACTTGGTTCGGTCTACTTTGATGCGAGATCTTTTCAAAGTTATGGTGCGATAAGTGGAAATAAATTGGATTCGCTCAAACCAGGTCATCGTTATGAATATAGCGATGAAGGCGACAAGCGCTTCCACGCGGATTGGGCGCTTTGGAAAGGCGCAGGCAATCGCACTGAAATGGTTTGGGATTCGCCGTGGGGTAAAGGTTTTCCGGGTTGGCACATTGAATGTACAGCGATGTCTCTTGATCTATTGGACAAGCGGATTGATCTGCACGTGGGTGGAATTGATCTACGTTTTCCGCACCACGAAAATGAACGTGCCCAAACTAATTCCATTGTTGGCCATGAAGCAGTGAAGATGTGGGTGCACGGCGAGCACTTGCTCTTTGAAGGAAGAAAGATGTCCAAGAGTGCAGGCAACGTTGTCTTGGTGAAAGATTTAGAAGAACGTGGACTCGATCCAATCTCTTTACGTTTATCACTTCTTGAGAATCGCTATCGGTCGCAACTGGATTTAACTTGGGCCGGATTGGAGGCTGCAAACTCAACTCTTAAACGCTGGCGAACAAATATGGAAAGTTGGGGAGAAGGCGCTAACCGCGTCGAAGATCGCGAGATTCTTAGCGCAATTGAAAAAGATTTAGATACACCTCGTGTTTTATTGAGATTACGCGCAATAGAAAAAGATTCGTCTATACCAAATGATGTTAAGCGCTCAATATTTCTTTATGCAGATGCGCTGCTTGGATTAGATTTAAACCGAAAGATTGAAGTGCGTCCGCTGAGCCCTGAGCACGTGGTATTACTGAATGAGCGTGCGCAAACTAGGAAAGATAAGAATTGGCAAGAAAGTGACCGCCTTCGCGATCTGCTAGCCGATATGGGTATTGCAATTAGCGATGGCCCAGATGGGCAGAGTTGGAGTTGGATTTAATTTGCTGGCAGCGCGATTGCAAAAATTAGCGCAATGACTGAAGATAGTAAGAAAATATTTCCCAACCTATCCCCCTGAACAAATAATTCATTACCAACGCCTAGTGATGCTCCGCGCCAAAAGATAGCTAACCAAGATGTAGCCGCAACAATCTTGTAAATGCGTTTACCGTAGGTTCGACCCACAGACCAGATCGCTACGAAGGTGCCGGCAATTGCAATTACTATTCCAAATGGCGGAGCAAAGTGGTGAAGAAATATTGCCGCTACTCCAGAGGCAACTCCAATTGCGAGAGCAGCAATAAACCTCATTTAAAGAGTAACTCCGGAGAATAAATCGGATTCACGGCCATTGGCATCAAATGGTGCGCTTTTTTCACCTTTAACCAAGGTGTAGTACTCATGGCCCCAAACTTGTAAACCTAAATTATTTGAAAGTGCAAAGAATGGGCCATCTAGTGAAATTTGTGTGTGGTGCGCCTTCATCGCCGCCATTTTGGCATCGACATAAGAGTTTCCATCAATCAGAGTTGTAACAAAAGAATCTTCTTTAGCAAAAGGTAGGTCATCAACGTTATCTGCTCCGAAGAAATCAGATCCCAACTCTTTCATCTTGGCCATGCTTTCCGCAAGAACGGATTTAGGCATTGTGTTCCAATAAATCTTCTGAATCTGCCATTTAGATTTTTCACTTGCCCGCATCGCAACGCGATGGGCTTGGATGTGATCTGGGTGTCCATATCCCCCGATTTCATCATAAGTAATCAAAATATGTGGTTTAACTTCATTGATGACTTTCACTAAATAATCTGAAGCTTCTTCAAGATCAGCCTGCCAAAATACATCAGCTCGGTTATTGGGTTCAGTTCCCATCATTCCGCTATCTCGGTATTTTCCTTCACCCTCTGCCAGGAATCGAAAATCAGTAACTCCCAAAGCCTTCATCGCATTGGCCAGTTCAATTTCCCGGTGCTCACCTAAAGAATCAGTTTCAGAGCTAGCGAGATGAGTTAATTCCGGAGTGAGAACTTCACCTTCTTCACCGCGAGTGCAGGTAATCAGCGTTACTTGTGCGCCAAGGGCTGCATACAGCGCCATAGTCGCACCGTTATTTATAGTCTCGTCATCTGGATGTGCGTGTACCAACAGCATTCGGTAGCCACTGTAAGAATCGCGCATTAGTAAACTGGAAGTGACTTATCTATTTGCTTTGCCCAGGCAATAACCCCACCAGCCACGTGGGTTGCATCTGCAAATCCAGCACCCTTGAGAATTGCCAAACACTCTGCAGAGCGAACACCGCTCTTACAGTGCAAGATGATTGGCTTATCTTGCGGCAAGGTTGCCAGAACTGTTCCGTCTAGAAAACCTTGTTTTGGAATTAGATGGGAGCCAGGAATGCGAACAATTTCGAATTCGCTTGGCTCGCGAACATCAACCAGATAGAAATCGTCATCAGCGCCAATTTTGCTGGCAAGTTCAGTAACCGAGATTGTTGAATCCTTCACCGCAACTTCAGCAGCATCAGAGATAACTCCACAAAAAGCCTCATAATCTGGAAGTAAATCAGATTGAGTTGGGTTGTCTCCACACAGCGGACAGTTTGGATCTTTGCGAACTTTGATCTTTCTAAACGACATTTCCAGCGCGTCGTAAATCATTAGTGAGCCGATCATTGGTTCGCCAACACCAGTAATAACTTTTATAGCCTCAGTAGTTTGAATTGACCCGATAGTGGCACAGAGAACTCCGAGTACGCCGCCTTCGGCGCAACTTGGAACCATTCCAGGAGGTGGAGGTTCCGGGTAGAGGCAGCGATAACAAGGACCGTATTCGGCCCAGAAAACGCTAGCTTGTCCATCGAAGCGGTAGATAGATCCCCAGACATAAGGCTTCTTAAGTAAAACGCAAGCGTCGTTTACCAAATACCGGGTAGCAAAGTTATCGGTTCCATCAACAATGATGTCATATTGAGAAAAAATCTCTTTTACATTTGAATTATCTAGGCGAACTTCGTGAGTAACAACTTGTACATAAGGATTTATCACAGAGATTTTCTCTTTAGCTGATTGCGCTTTGCTTTTCCCGATATCGCTCTGTCCGTGAATTATCTGACGTTGCAAATTAGATTCATCGACCGTATCAAACTCGACGATGCCAATCGTTCCGACGCCGGCTGCTGCTAAATACATTAGGGCGGGAGAACCTAATCCACCTGCTCCTACACATAAAACTTTCGCATTCATCAAACGCTGCTGTCCTGCCATTGCCACATCAGGAATAATCAAGTGACGGCTGTAACGACGAACCTCATCGACTGTAAGCGCAGGCCCTGGTGAAACTAGCGCTGGAGGTTTTACGGGTGAACTTGTCATAGCGCTATTCTGCCGTAGCCATCGGATGTGCGCCAATTTGATAATTACTTGAGGCTGCAAATGGTTCTCATCTGCAATTAATCTTTCATTAATACGAGTAATACCTCTACGATATGCGCAATGACTACTTTAGATGCCAACTCAAAAGGCGATAAGGCGCGCCTGCCTCGCGATGAGCGCCGCGCAATTTTACTGAGCGCAGCCCTAGAAGTCTTTACAGCCGCCGGTTATCACTCGGCCGCAATGGATGAAATTGCAGATCGGGCGAATGTAAGTAAGCCGGTTCTATACCAACACTTTCCATCCAAACTCGATCTTTACTTAGCTGTTCTCGATTTGCATATCGATTCTTTAGTTTTCGAATTACAAAAAGCGATATCTTCAACACCAGATAACGAACAGCGTGTCCACGCAACAGTAGTTGCCTACTTTGCTTTTATTGAAAATGAAGGCGAAGCATTCCGCTTGCTTTTTGAGAGCGATATGAACGTTGAGCCACAAGTTCGCGAGCGGTTAAATCGTATGACTTACGATTGCGCCGCAGCGGTTAGTGCAATTATTTCCAATGACACTGGGTTGCCTAAGGAAGTTGCCATGATGCTCGGCGTCGGACTGATTGGGTATACGCAAGTAACAGCGCGACACTGGTTAGATCGCGATAGCAAACTATCTCGCCAACAAGCCGTTGAATTAGTTGAGAACTTAATGTGGCGAGGTATATCTGGCTTCCCACTTTCCGAGAGTCAATAACTCCAACTTTTCTAAGCGTTGATTTCGAGAATCCAACGGTGGATTTTGCCGATAGGATAGGAACATGAGCACAAAGAAATCTGATGCCGCACAAAGTACCCATGTCCGCATCGCAATCACCAATATCTCCGGCGAGTTAGTTTTCGAGACCAATTCATCGGTCGCTGATGTTAAATCAGCGGTTGCCGCTGCAATTGCTGCCAAGACCACCCTTGCATTGCAAGATATTCGCGGTCACGAAATAGTCGTTGCGGCAGAAAAGATTGGCTTCGTTGACATTGGTGTTGCAGCCGACCGCCGCGTTGGTTTCGGCGCAGTTTAAGGTGTCAATAACTTTCGCAGATCTTCCCCTTCGCCCGGAAACACAAGCGGCGCTGGCAGAACATGGATTTATCTCTCCCTTCCCAATTCAAGAGATGGTTCTACCCATTGCTTTAGGTGATGGCGATGTAATTGGACAAGCTAAAACAGGAACAGGCAAAACTCTCGCCTTCGGCATTCCATTGATTGAGCGCGTAATCGCTCCCTTAGATTCCGAATGGTCCGAACTTGTTGCGAAAGGGTTGCCACAAGTTTTAGTTGTTGTACCAACTCGAGAACTCTGTGTGCAAGTAACAAAAGATATTGATGAATTAACCGGCAATCGCGGCATCCGCACTTTAGCCGTTTATGGCGGTCGGGCATTTGAGCCACAAATTGAAGCTCTTGCCAGCGGAGTTGAAATTGTTGTCGGAACTCCTGGGCGATTATTAGATTTATATCGTCAAGGTCAATTAAAACTTAAGGAAGTATCGCGCGTTGTTTTAGATGAAGCAGATGAGATGCTCGATCTAGGATTTTTGCCAGATGTAGAGAAGATATTTACCAGCACCCCTAATCGTGCACAAACCATGCTTTTTTCCGCAACTATGCCCGGAGATATCATTGCGCTAGCGCGTCGCTTTATGAATCAACCTATACATATTCGAACACAAGATAACGAAGATGAGGGTGCTGTTGTATCGCGTATTAAGCAACATGTTCTGCGCGCTCATGCATTAGATAAAATTGAAATGCTGGCACGAATCTTGCAAGCAGATGGTCGCGGGCCAACTATTGTCTTTTGCCGAACTAAGCGCACTTGTCAGAAGACTTCAGATGATCTCCTTGAACGCGGTTTCAGGGCAGCTTCGATCCACGGTGATCTAGGTCAGAGCGCACGTGAAAAAGCGTTAAATGATTTCAAAGCCGGCAAATCTGATGTGCTTGTCGCAACCGATGTAGCTGCACGTGGAATTGATATCGATGGCATAACACACGTCATCAACTACCAATGCCCTGAAGATGAGAAAACTTACGTTCACCGAATTGGACGAACAGCGCGTGCTGGAGCCGATGGTATTTCAGTCACTTTCGTTGATTGGGATGATCTAGCCCGATGGAAGATGATTGATACCGCTTTAGTATTGGGTCTTGGCGAACCAGAAGAGACTTACTCATCTTCTGAACATCTCTATAAAACTTTAAATATTCCAGCCGGATCTAATGGTCGTATCACCAAAGAAAAACCTGCTGCGAAGCCTGAGAGAACTGCACCAGCAGCGAAAGAAAGTAAACCTGCCGCAGAACGCACAGTTCGCAATAGAACTCGCACAAAAAAGTTCTCTTCTTAGCGGCGATTTACTCCAGCCCTAAAATCTCCAAAATAGAATAAGTGGCACTTCTATAGCTCTCTGCGACTTCGCCATCCTTATCTGCAGTTAGCGCNGAGAGCGTTCCCCCTATAAATCCATCAATCTTATTTGAGTGAACCAGTGATACATCCAAGAGCGGTGCGAGCTCTTTGTTGTTTACTTCACCTATTGCAATTGCAGTTACCTGAACTTTAGTTATAGCGCGTAATTGCACAACTGCACGCAAGGAATGCAGCGAAGCATCTACAGGAGTGAAGATATGGTCGGCCACGGAAAGAGCCATCTTCAGCGACTGAGTTAGTGATGGAGCTACATCTAATACAACAAGGTCAAAGGTCTCGGGAAGAGCGCCTAAAAAAACAGAAAGTGCATCCTCATTTAAATAAGTAGTTAGGCGCGAATCTGCGGGTATGAAAGCAAATCTTTCAGCTGTAAGACTTAGATTTTCATCGCTAAGAGATGTACCAGTTAAAAAGTCTGTAATGGTTAAGCGGGGATTTTCAAAGCCCAGGCGAAAAGTAAGTGGCCCGGATGGGTCCAAGTCGATAAGCAGAGTCTTCTTTCCAAATTCTGCGGCGGCAACTGAAATTGCGTGCGCCAAAGTGGTTTTACCTACTCCCCCCGCAGGGCTTGCAATAGCGATGGTTTTCATTTAACTCTCTCCAAATCCCAGCGCTTGACTGCCTCTTTATAAATTGGTGGCGCAAGAAATGCATCTGGGATAACGCCAATAGCCTTTCTAATTGCCTTTAGCGATAGATCAGTTGCAAAGTTTTGTCCGAGCAATTGTGGCGTTCCATAAAGTGAACGTGCCCAGGACGGTAAAGAACTAGAGGCGAGTAGCGCAAGTGATGCCCACGCAGGTGCTGCTGGAGTTGCGAAGCGAACAGCACTTGGAAGCGGCGGGATGGTTAAGAAGAGCGCCGCGCGTTTGGCATCTTCAGAAGCACGCAGTTCTGGAGATAAATCGGAGAAATATTTCTGCATCTGAGTAACCGTGGTTGGAACTTTTTCAGTGCTCACTCCTACAAGTTGCGCAAATGTGACCATTTCAGAGACATATTTATCGGCCTCGGCGGCATCTATGGACACGCCAGATCTAATAGCGATATCTAAAAATGAATCCACCATAGACATATGTACCCAGAGAAGTAAGTGTGGATCATCAAGCCCGAGTGAGGTATGGATCTTTCTAACTCTGGCAGCTAAGGCAAATGCTGCTTCGGTACTAGCAAATGTAATTGTTGATACATAATCACCTGTGCGTTGCAATCTTCCCCAAGCATCTTCCCGAAAATTAGAGTGCTTTGCTACTCCATCCATAGCCTCTGGATGCAGCGCCTGTTGCAAGAGAGCGCGTATTCCGCCTACCGCCATTGATGGATCTGAATGTATTCGCCAAGTGACTGAATTCGGCGCGAAAAGGCCGCGCGGATCAAATGTTGAAGAGTGTATATCCATATAAATTCTCTTATTGAGCGGTGAACGCTTTAATTGCATCAACCAGCATTTGAACGGCTATTGCAGCAAGTAATAAACCTGCAATTCGCGCCAAGAGAGTTACGCCGGAATCCTTGATTATTCCCAGAATTGTTGTTGAAGCCATAAGGGAAATCGCGATAACTATATGTACGGAGACTACTGCAGCGATTAAGCCGAAACTCTGTGCCGGGGTATCGATCTGTTGGACGAAAATCATCGTTGCCACAATTGCACCTGGACCTGCTAGCAATGGAGTTCCGAGTGGAACCAAAGCGATGTTCTTATTCTTTGTATCTTCGCCACCCATATCTCGCCCAGTTAAGAGTTCAAGGGATACATAGAGAAGTAGCAACCCACCGGCTGCTTGTAACGCTTCCATAGAAACGTTCATGTACTCCAAAATAAATCTTCCGAATAGCGAGAAGAAAGTAATTACAACCAGTGATACCAGAGCCGCTTGCCAGGCCAACTGAACGCGTTCTTTCTTTGACTTATCAGCGACTAATCCAAGGAAGATTGGGGTGGCACCTGGTGGATCAAGAATTACTAAAAGTGTTACAAATGCTTGGATCGAAAATGTAAGTGCGCTAACTTCAATTGCGTTCATTTTCTTACCACCCTCCGTGCATTGGCTAGCGACTCCAGAAGTTCCCATTCTGCGGGATCTGTAAGATTTTCACCTAGTGCGTTGAGTTTACCGTTTCCGTGGTAATCACTCGACCCGGTTTTTACTAAGTGCAATTGATCGGCAATTTCAGTTAGCTGCTCACGCTCAACTTGCGTGTGATCCCTGTGATTTACTTCAATTCCATTTAGACCAGCCGCCACGAGAGTCGAAAAAGTCTCAGCAGAAATGATTTCTCCTCGACGCGATGCAAATGGATGAGCAATAACCGCAACTCCCCCAGCCTTTTTTATCCGAGCAATTGCATCTTCGGGGGTTGGGGCGGCGTGAGTTACGTAGTATTTCGAGGCGTTGTGGAGTAGATCTACAAATGCTTCATCGCGTGACGCAATCACGTTATTTTTTACCAGAGCATCAGCCAGGTGTGGACGCCCAACCGTTGCTCCTGGCGGAGTTGCTGCAATTACATCTTCCATAGTTATTGCAATGCCATCGGCTGCTAATAGATCAATCATCTTACGCATTCGTGGGACTCGGGTATCTCGTGAATCAGAAAGCATCGCCTGGAGATCACGATCCTCACCATCAAAAAGCAAGCCCAAGATGTGAACGCTGATTCCATCAATTGTGAGCGTAGAAATTTCAGCGCCTAAAACAAGTGACATTGGTGCGCGTAAGGTGGCGATCGCTTCGCTCCAGCCAGAAGTGCTGTCGTGATCCGTAATCGCCAGAGTCTTGATACCGGCAGATAGCGCCTTATTAATTAACTCTGCTGGTGAATCAGTTCCGTCACTTGCAGTCGTGTGAGTGTGAAGATCAATCATAATTAATCCTCGATCATTACTCGGGTGGGCCTGGTTCGCAGAACAACTAGGACGCACCCAATTAAAATTAACACGATTCCAGGAATAACTCCTGCCGGCGGTCTTTGATCTAACCACCAAAATGCGATTATCGAACTAGTCGGAACTTCAAAGAAGACGGCTAGGGAAACAACTGCAGGAGAAACGCGCTTCAAAACAGTGTTGAACATTGTGTGGCCTAGAATTTGTGCACCAAAGACTAGGCTAAGAACGATAATCCATTCTCGTGAATTGAAGTCAATGATTTGGTTTCCGGCAATCAGCGCCATTGGAAGTGCAGTTAAGGCGCAAACGAAATAACAGATTGATGTGTAAGTTGAAGTTTCGAGGGTTCGTTGCGCCCGCGCCCCGAACATCATATATACAGCTGCCAGAGCTGCAGAAATCAGAGCTGCCACATCACCAAGGAAGGCACGCAATGAAATCTGTAAATCAATTCCTGAGATAAGAAGCACCCCAACAAAACTCACAACCATTCCCAGCCAAGCTCGCGACGGAATTGCTCCGCCTGTAAGTTTTACAAAGAGGGCTGCAAATATTGGTTGGAGTGCAACCAGTGCGGTACCGGCTGCAACTGTTGTCATCCGCATCGCTAAGAAGAATGCAATAAAATGTATTGCCAACGTAAAACCAGCCAATATTGCCCATTTCGCACCAGTGCGATCGATGCGATGACGCAGCGCAAATGGAGCAGTGACTATTGCGCCACCGAGATTTCGCCAAAATACAAGAGTTAAAATAGGCATCGCGCTCAAAGCAATTAGTGGCCCTGAAGTTCCAATAGCCAGAATTCCAATACTTATGCGAATTAAATCTGGACGAGCCGGAACCTTAGTGTGGTTATCTCGAGATAAAGGCTGCGACATAGATGTAACCGTAGCCGATACTCTTCGACTTACGTGGCAAGCCCCAGCCTGACTCCAAGTAAAGAGTTACTTCTAACCATTAACTTGGCAGAGATATCTGAAATCGCTTTTGCACTTGGTGAATCTGGCTCGGCTACAACGATCGGTTTGCCATCGTCTCCGCCTGTGCGCAATTCTGTACTGAATGGAACCTTTCCAAGCAAGGGAACTTCACTTCCAACTAAGGTGGAGAGACGAGCGGCGGTTTCTTCTCCACCACCTGCGCCAAATACTGCGATCTCTTCCTTGCAATGTGGACAAGGAAAGGCCGACATATTTTCAATTACCCCAATAACGCGCTGATGAATTTGGTGGGCGATGCGACCGGCACGTTCTGCAACTTCAGCGGCGGCAATCTGTGGCGTCGTAACAACTAAAATTTCAGAAGTAGGAATCAACTGTCCTAATGAAATTGCTAAATCACCGGTGCCAGGTGGTAAATCGATCAAAAGCAGATCTAAATCTCCCCAATATGCATCCGATAAGAGTTGTTCGAGCACGCGGTGTAATAACGGGCCGCGATAGGCGACAGCGTCAGCGCGCTCTGGTTTAAACATCTCCATTGAAACAACTTTTACTCCATAAGATTCAAGTGGAATAAACATCTGATCAATCGCTGTGGGACGTTGCCCCATTAACCCCATTAAGCGCGGTATCGAGTGTCCATAAACGTCAGCATCTAAAATTCCGACGCGTAGGCCACGTTGGGCAGCAGATATTGCCAAATTTGTGGTCAGCGAAGATTTTCCTACACCACCTTTGCCGGAGGCAATTCCAATAACGCGTGTTAAAGAATCTGGTTGTGCGAAAGGAATAAACTTTTCGCGTCCGCCGCGCAGTAATTTCTTAACGTTGTTTCGTTGTTCTTCTGACATAACGCCGAAAACAATAACTACTTCACTGATTTCTGGAACTTGAGTTACGGCAGCAGTGATATCTGATCTAAGTCGATCTTGCATTGGGCAACCTGAGATCGTTAATAAAATTTTCAGTTCGGCTTGTGAACCATTTATTGAGACTGATTCGACCATTCCTAGATCTGGCAAAGGACGATGTAATTCAGGGTCTGAAACAGTTGCCAGTGCTTGGTGAACTAACTCAAGGGTTGTCATAAAAGATCTGGATCAATCTTGGCCTTGAACTTAGTTGGCGCAGATTGATCTTCTTCTAAAGCGTTGGTGATGTGCTTTTTTATAAATTTCTTTGGGTGAAGATCAGATGGCTGTAGATCTTCAAAGCCGGGACCTAAATTTTGACGAAGTTCTGACGTGGCAGTTTGAGAGAGGGCCTTAATTTTCTTCAGTAACTTTGCTGCATCTACGGCTAAGTTAGGTAGTCGCTCAGGGCCTACCAATATGATCGCAAGCAGAGCAAGACCAAATACTTCGCCAACCCCAAAGTCAAAGAACATCGTTTACTCTCCCGCACTCAGCACAACTGTCGCTGTAGCGCTGACTCCATTGCGAGTGTATGTAAGTTCAACTTTATCGCCAACGTTCTTTGCGCGAATGGCAACAATCAGCTCTTCGGCAGTAGTAATTGTGCGACCATCAAATTTAGTAATGACATCTCCGGCTTTGAGCCCGGCTTTTGCTGCTGGTCCTCCCGGAAGAATAGCTTTATCGTTTTTGGTGATTAGTGCGCCTTCACCTTCAAATTTCATTTCTATGGATACGCCTAAGACTGGGTAGGTTGCTTTTCCATTTTTAATTAACTGATCAGCGGTCTTACGCGCCTGATTAATTGGAATCGCAAAACCCAGACCAATCGATCCAGTTTGCCCGCCAAAGGAGCTACCTAGAGTTGCGATCGCCGAATTAACCCCGATAACTGAACCAGTTGAGTCCACTAGTGGTCCGCCTGAATTACCTGGATTAATCGCTGCATCAGTTTGAAGTGCATTAATAAATGAGTTATCGCTGCCTGTCTCTCCTGCAGTCACAGCACGATTCTTTGCGCTAATAATTCCTAAAGTAACTGTTCCGGAAAGTCCAAGCGGTGAACCAATCGCAATTACCGAGTCGCCGACCGCCACTTTATCGCTATCTCCAAATTGCAAAGCTTGTAGCCCGGTTGCGGCAATTTTAAGAACTGCTAAATCATATGATGAATCTCGGCCGATGACTTTGGCGGTGTATTCCTGCCCACTATTTAAAGTTACGCTAATAACACCTTTACTTGTTACGGCTTCAGCAATCACGTGATTATTTGTAAGAATGTATCCGTTGCTTTCAATTACAAAACCAGTTCCTGTCGCGCCACCATCTTTTGTACCCGCTTCTATTGACACTACGGATGGAATTACTCGTTTTGCAATATCTGCAACTGATCCAGGCGCGCGTTCAATTGAGTTTGATGTCCGTGAAATATTAATAGAGTGCCCAAACAGTGATCCAGATGATGAAGCACCAAAAATTGAACCCACCAGCCCAGCAACAAATGCTAAGAGAATCGCGTTCGACCGAGTTATGAGGTTGGACCTACCGTTTTTAGTTGCGGGTATCCACCAAGGTCCATTTGAGCCAGGCGCACCTGATGGCTGTGAGTTACTCATATACCTATCTTCCTACAGTTTTGTAGCAAGTAACAAACCATCGCCGATCGGGATCAGTGAAGTCACCCAAAGGTCTACCTGGTTTTTCAGTGATTTCCCAGCCTCACGGAGCGCAACTGTTTTTGGGTCGCGCTGTGCTGGATCTGAAACTTTTTCTCCTCCGAAGAAATTGTCGATCACAAAAACTCCACCGCTGCGCAATATTCGATGGGCCTCATTGATCGCGAAAGGTAAATCTTCTGGGTTGTGACGGAAGATCACCATGTCGTATGCACGATCCGCCAATTTTGTAACAACTTCCATTGCTGGATTGGTGATTAGGCGAAAGCGAGCTGCCGCAATGTTTGCATCTAAAAACGCGTTCTTTGCGGCGTTGCTATGTTCCATCTCGTTATCTATCGAAGTGAGTGTTCCGCTTGCCATCATTCCTTCTAAAACCCAGAGCGCGCCGACGCCAGAACCTGTGCCTATTTC
>B570J14230_10000049_pt1 | contig 36107 bp, 64 predicted proteins | sample LakMenepilimnion_3_FD_14230 | JGI IMG/M metagenome (IMG submission 14230) | reverse complement strand
GACGTTCAGCAATGATCTCCCTATCTAACTTATCAGACGACCGTATGCGTCATGCTAAAGCAGGACAGTGGTGGGAAGCAAATGTTCAAAGAGCTCTATCAAACAATTCAGCAGTATATACCGAAAAGCCAGACGTCGGTCAGTTCATGGCAGAATGGCTCGCAATTTACGAATCGAAGTCGGGCGAAAGAGGTATCTTTAGTCGAGACGCATCTCAGAGAGTGGCACGCAAAAACGGTAGAAGAGACCCATCTTTTGAATTCGGCACTAATCCCTGCTCTGAGATTATCCTGCGACCTTATCAATTCTGTAACCTTACAGAAGTCGTTATACGAGAGTCTGATACTGAGAAAACACTTGCTAGAAAGATTAAAGTTGCAAGTATACTTGGTACTTTCCAGTCAACAATGACATACTTCCCATATCTACGTAAGATTTGGCAGAAGAATACAGAAGAAGAAAGACTACTTGGTGTTTCATTTACTGGCATTTATGATTGCCCGTTGATGAATGATTATAATGATCCAGAGTTACCTGCTCGTCTAGAACGTCTTCGTCAGGTTGCTATTGATACAAATAAAGAATGGAGCGAGAAACTTGGAATTAATCAGTCAGTTGCAATTACTTGCGTTAAACCTTCAGGGACAGTTTCGCAGTTGGTTCTTTCCCCTAGTGGTATTCATCCCGGTCATGACCGCTATTATATCCGTCGTGTGCGTAGCGATAACAAAGACCCGCTTACAAAGCATCTTATTGATGCTGGTGTGCCTCATGAACCTGACGTTACTAAGCCTCACGCTACTACTGTCTTTTCGTTTCCAATGAGACTACCAGATACTTCAATTACCAGAGAGAATGTATCAGCTATTGATCATCTAGAACTTTGGTTGAAGTATCAGCGTCATTGGTGCGAGCATAAGCCATCCGTTACTATTAACGTAAAGGAAGAAGAATGGCCACGTGTTGGTGCATGGGTTTATGATCACTTTGATGAAATGTCTGGCGTATCATTCCTACCGCATGATGGCGGAACTTATCGTCAGGCTCCATACGAGACAATTACCCAAGCTGATTACGAAGATCTAAATAAAAATATTCCAACTACAGTCGATTGGGATGCTCTTATTGAGATGGATGACAATGTCGAGGGCGTTCAGACACTAGCATGTACTTCGGGTAATTGCGAAATATGATAGACGAAAAGTGGGAAGCTAAGAATGTTGGGTTAATTGAAAAACAATTCTTAGCTTCCCAAGAAGATAGAAATAAAAGAATAGAAATTTGCGAAGCGTGCGAACATCTACATCGATGGAAATATTGTAAATTATGTTGGTGTTATATGCCTCTCAAAACTCACATTAATAATTCAAGTTGCCCAATGGGTAAATGGGGTCCAGTATGAATACTAATGATTGGCAAAACGGTTATACTGCCGGATATCAAAATGGCTGGGAAGCTGGTTACAATAGAGGTAAGACCGAAGGTCTCCCTCCTTCAAACCCTTACAAACCAAATCTGCAAGATGATTACTTAAATAAGAAGCCGAGTTTTGGACATACTTGTTTTGTTTGTGGTAGATTTTTCGAGGCTGGTAAAGCGTATGGATATGTTTGTGGATATCATAATTGTCCGTCTAAAACATATTGCTCGACTACTTCTAGCGTAACGGCTGTTGCTTCTAGTAATGCATGTATAAATTCTTCTAATACTGCAGTATTTGACCCATGGTATTCAGTTAATGCATCTTCGGCTGTGCCGGACGGTTTATCTTATGAAGAGATTTATGGCTCTGTGGTTTATCAACAAAACAAAAAGAAGGAATAATAAATGAAGGTTGATGCAGAATTATTCGATCTTTGTAGAGAATTTATTAAAGAAAACAAAATTGATTGTTCGGAGACTATCTATCAAACAGATAGAATAGTTGAAAATTCTTTAGAATTTATTGAAGCTATCTGTGAATTGATTGGTTATCACGAAGAAGATGAAGACGAAGAAGAATACGAAGAGGACTAAATATCCCGAAGGAGATTCGGGATGTCATGGATTTATAAAGGTGAGATTGTAGAAGATATTGGTAATTATATTGGATTCGTCTATATAATTACCAATCTTCGCACCGAAAGAAAATATATCGGTAAGAAGAATTTTTATTTCTCAAAAACAAAACAGCTCAAGGGTAAGAAAAAGAAATACAAAGTAGAGTCTGATTGGAAAGACTACTTTGGATCTAATGAAGAGCTAAATCATCACGTAAACATATTCGGCCAAGATCAATTCAGAAGAGAGATTCTTAGATTCTGTTCTTCGAAAGGCGAGATGTCATACTTTGAATCCAAGTATCAGTTTCAGAACGATGTTCTCGAGTCCGATCAATGGTATAACTCGTGGATCTCGTGTAAGATACACAAGAAACACTTGACATTTTTGAAAAAGAAGGTATAATAAACCTATTAACAATGGAGGTGCATAATGCCATGGCCAAGTAAGAATCGACCACGTAAGGGTCGCCGTAAAGTCGGCAGTCAGAAGCGCAAGGCTCGTCGTTTGAAGGGTCGCAAGCGTAAGTAATTTAATCAAGAAAGGTGAATAATAATGAATAAGTTTTTTCTATCAGCAGCAATCGTTCTCGGTCTAACAGTTTCTGCATCCGCACTAACAACTCTAGACGAGACTCACAACGGTAAGACTGTTGCTGTTCCTGGTGCTACCAAGAGCAATGGCGTTTATGCACCAGCCGCACAGTATACCCCACACGGTCTAGTTGTGACTGCTCCTCCAGGCGCTGACGTTGATGTTGATAACGACGGTAGCGATATTTCTATTGATATTACCCCAAAGGGTAAGCAGGGTCTTCTTGGCCTTGGTGTTCTAGGACTATAAGAAATGCGTAAGCTGGATCTGGACGAAGTTAGAGAGTTCATTGTCAACACATCATTGTCAACAAAAATCTACATCGGTTCAGATTCAGCACGTTATCGTAAGGGTGATGTCTGGCATGCTGAATACTGTACTGTTGTGGTTGTTCACTATGATGGTAATCGTGGTTGTAAAGTTTTTGGTCAACTAGAATCTGAAAGAGATTATGATCAGAAGAAGGATAAGCCACGTATGCGCTTGATGAATGAAGTTATGCGCACAGCACAGATGTATTTGGATCTTGAGGAAGTTATCGGCTACCGAGATGTTCAAATCCATCTGGACATCAACCCTGACGAGAAGCATGGTTCTTCATGCGTAATCTCTGAAGCAGTTGGCTATATTAAGGGATTTTGTAACGTAGTACCTTTCGTAAAGCCCAACGCTTTCGCAGCATCTATCGCAGCTGATAGGCTGTTGGCATAATGAACTGTAAAGAAATAGAGACATCCAGTAACAGAATAATTCATGTATATGATGACTTGTTTGGTTACGCCGAAAGGTACAATTTTTATCTTTTCTATTCGAATTCTTTATTCAATATAACTGGTAATGATAGTGCTTCTTCGTCGTATCGTAAACAAATCTTTTCTAGATATTCTTACGTTGACTTGGAAACGTCAGGAATGCTAGAAACAGAAGGTTTCAAATTTATTTCTAAGAAGTATGATTTGCCTTCTAGAGAAATTCATCAGATACGAGTAAATTGTTCTAACGCTGCTGAGGATTGTTCTTTCCATACTGATTGTAAAAACGGGTTGACGTTTTTATATTATTCAAATATGGTTTGGGATAATGAGTGGGCTGGGTGTACTCTATTTTCTTCTGAAGACTTACAAGAAGTAGAGTACTGTTCTTTCTTTAAACCAGGAAGGGTTATTGTATTCGATGGATCTATTCCTCATATGATCCTTCCGCCAAATATGTACGCAAAAGAAAACAGATTATCGTTTGTGATTCAATATAAGTGAAATGCTATCTGAGAATGGCAAGAAAAATGTAAAGAAGTTTACCACAGATCAGTTATCTGAGAATGGTAGAAAAGGCGGTCTTGCTCTTAAAGGTAGACCAAAAAGCGAAGCCCATAAGAAAGCATTACGTGAGGCTTGGCTTAAAAAGAAATTGTCTCAGTAGAACAATTGGTTAGTTCCCGCTGCTCATAACAGCGTGGTTGTAGGTTCGAGTCCTACCTGAGACACCATTTTTGAAAGGATATATTATGCGTTTTATTATAGCACTAGCCTTTGCGCTAGTAACTCTCCCTGCACATGCTGGTTTTTTAGATGACTTGTTTGGTGGTTGGAATCAACCCCAGCAGGTCGCATATGGCAAGCACGGAAAGCATATAAATAATTATTCCACTGGTGGCGGACATAACGCCTCGTGGTATAACGACCGGAGCGGACGGACAGCATCCGGTATGCGTCATCATTACGGTGTGGCGCATAGAACCTTACCATTTGGAACCACGGTTTGTATCCACAATCCGTCAAATGGTAGGCAAGTAGAAGCCGTTGTAACCGATAGAGGGCCATTCGTCAGAGGAAGAACAATTGACGTTAATCAAAACGTGGCTCGTGCTCTAGGTTTCTCTGGAACCGCACATTTAAATTACCATCCGTGTTAAGAGTCGGTTGCACATAACAGAAAGGTAAATCCCAAAATGAAGAAGATTATTCTAGCTGCGATGACAGCAGCAGCTATGCTTGCATTCAGCAACGTAGCATCTGCCCGTCCTCACGGCAAACATAGTCAGTATTCAGCAAACTACGAAGTTGAAGAAACGAATCCTCTAGATGCAATTCTAGGTGGAACTGACGACAACTGGGGCGTGTCGCCTGTTTTTAAATTTAAAAGCAGAAAGCATGCTCAATCATACTATAAACAAAGAGAGGCAACTTATCGTTTCGATCAAGCAGACGAATCATATACAGGTGGTTCAATTGTAGCACTTGGTCGTGAGTTGCAGCATGCTGGATTCCGTGTTTCTGAACACCCAGCATTCGGGGGCGTTCATCACGTTCACGCTCATCATTCTGCGCATTACTCTGGTAATGCTATTGACATTAACGTAGGACGTGGTGTATATGAAGCTCGCTCAGGATATGCAGGTCGTTTTGATCGCTTAGCATCCAACCTAAGAGCAGAAGGTTATACTGTTCTATGGCGAACTGCTGGTCATTACAACCATATGCACGTACAGAGATAATATAAGTATAAGGGAGGCAATGTCCGTGCCTCCCTTTTTATCATGGAGGCAAACTTGAACATAGAAAAAGAGGATAAGAACATAGATATTCCCAACATAGAAGATCATCATTATTATCTTTTTAATTCAACTTTTGATGCAGGTTCGACAGGCGAAGCAATGAAATTTATTCTTGCTCGCAATCTAATGAAGAAAGACCGCCCAAAGTTTATGAAGATGATTATCAACTCTCCTGGCGGCGAAGTTCCCTCAGCCTTTGCATTAATTGACACGATGAAAGGCTCAAAGATTCCGGTATATACATATGGACTTGGTGAAATTGCTTCTTGTGGTCTACTTACGTTCATGTCGGGAACGAAAGGACATCGCTACATTACTAGAAACACCGCTATTCTTTCCCACCAGTTTTCATGGGGATCTATGGGCAAAGAACATGAATTGATGGCATCAGTAAAAGAATTTAACAATACAAGTCAACGTCTTGTTGATCATTATAGAAAATGCACTGGCCAAACAGAAGCAGTTATTAAAAAGTATTTGCTACCACCAGAAGATGTTTGGTTGACGCCCAAGGAGGCAGTGAAGTATGGCATCGCAGACCAGATTGTGGACTTTTATTGAGTGGGCAGCAACCATAACTTTGATTATTGGTGTTGCTCTTACATCATGGAACGTATATCCAGCTAACATATATATGAGTGCATTAGGTAACTTTCTTTGGTTGCTTATGGCTTTGCACTGGAAGAAGTGGTCACTAATCACAATTCAAGTTTTTATTCTTTTAATATACGCTGCTGGCGTAGTTAAAGTTTTTATGGGAGTATAATATGTCAATGGTAATCGTATTGCTTTCTCGAATTCTAGAAGCAATTGAAGGCAAAAAGTCTGCAAAGCAGAAGCATTGTGGTATTGGATATAATGGAGTAAAGTAATGGCGATCATTCGTTTTAGTGATGAAGAAGTATTCGGTACAGACTCTCAGGAATATGAGATTCTAGTTAATGCAGTAGCTGCAGTAAAGCCAGATGTTCCTGGTGCTGTTGTTGAAATTGGTACTCGTCGTGGCGGATCCGCTAAGATGATTATTGACACTCTAGTTCATACTGGTAACAGCAACCGTTCTATGTTCTGCATTGATCCTTATGGTAACATCGAGATTGAATGCACCAATCTCAACATGACCATTCATAATCCAGATCGTGCGATCGAAGGCGATAAGATGTCTAAGGAATTGACTTCTCCTCAGCGTTTTGATTATGATAACACAATGCGTAATCGTATCATTCCTTCTCTATATTTCTATGCCTATAATGCTGGTCTAAACTTCTCGTTCTTCTGTCTAGAAGATCATGAGTTCTTCAATCGTTATGGCGATGGCGTTCCAGTATATGATAACGTCAAGAAGTATGAGAATGAATATGCTTTCGTATTTTTTGATGGTCCACATGATAACAGCGCTCTACATCTAGAAGTAGACTTCTTTGTCCAGCGAGCACCAGCTGGTGCTGTGTATGTATTCGATGACATCTGGATGTACGATCATGATGAGATCGTAGAACAGAAGTATCTATTCCCTAATGGGTTTGAGGTTCTTGAGAAGAGTAAGATCAAGGCGTCTTACATCAAGACCAAGTGATATAACTCTCTGGAATTATAAATAATACATAACATTCCGGAGGAAACATGCTGAATTTTAGCGATTATCTGACTGAGATAAAACTCACTCTTCAATATCACGATGAGTTAAACTCTAAGATATGGAAAGACGAAGATAAGATCAAACCAGAAGTAAGACAGGCTCTTATTAAGTTTGGTCATGCTTGGGCAGAGTTCGCTAAAATTCCAAAGTCAATGATCCAAGATATCGTTATGACAGGTGGCAATGCCAACTACAATTACACTGGCAAGTCTGACATTGACGTTCATCTAATCGTAGATCGTAGCAAATTATTCAGCGACCCAAAGTTTGTAGAAGAATATCTACAGGATAAGAAGTCTCTATGGACTCTTACTCACAATGTAGATGTATATGGTTATCCTCTAGAACCTTACGCTCAGGATGACGATATTAAATATCCAAAGAACCAAGGCGTATATTCATTACAGAATGACAAGTGGGTTGCCAAACCACACAAAGTAGATTATGATTTTCAAAACGATCATCTACTTAAACAAAAAGTCTCACATTATATGCATGCTATTGACCATATGATTAAGCATCACATGGGCGAAGAATCATTCAACAATATGAAAGTTAGATTCAAAAACATGCGAACTGCATCTCTACAACAGTATGGAGAATTTGGTAGAGAGAATCTTGTATTTAAAGAGCTACGTAATCGTGGCTACATTGACAAGATGAATAAATACGAGGCTTCATTAAAAGATAAAGAGCTCTCCTTAAAATAAGAGTTTACTTTTACCCTAGAATTTAGTATAATATAATCTGTCTAAATGTGGAGGTTGTTATGAACATGAGTAGTGATCTAGAATTTATGGTAGAGACAGACATGATCGAGCACGGATATAATCCTTACAATCCTGCCGATGTTAATTTATATTGGGAGGAATACTTCGATGGCAATTGAAATTTATTCAAAAAATAACTGTTCGTTCTGCGATCAAGCAAAGCAGATGTTAAAGATTCATGGTAAAGATTTCGTTGAGTACAAGTTGGATGAAGATTTTACTCGGGAAGTTCTACTAACAAAGTTTCCAGAAGCTAAGACGTTTCCTATCATCGTTCTCGACGGTTTCAATATCGGTGGGTTCGAACAGCTAAAGCGTCATCTTACTGAAGAAACTTCAGATCATCGAAAGATTCTATTGGAGAACAACTAATGGCCTACGAGCGTGACGTGCTACTACAAGACCTACGTAAGAATGTAATGAATGTTTTCTTTACAAAGGTCAATGGCGACAAGCGTGAGATGCGTTGCACATTGATGCCAGAACTTCTGCCGCCTAACTACGTTAATGAACAGGCAGAAGAAAAAGATTTCCACGACAAGAACCAAGAAGTTCTTGCTGTTTGGGATGTGATGAAGGGTGGATGGCGTTCATTTCGCATCGACTCCGTAGAGTATGTTGAAATTTTAGATCCTTATCAATACACTTAGGAGATGTAAATGAACGAAAAGACTTATTGGGGGCATCATCTTATAATTAATGCAGGTGATTGTAACCATTCCACTATCACAGATTACAACACAATCCATCAGTTCGCTAAACAGTTAGTGAAGCAGATTGACATGGTTGCTTATGGCGAACCACAGATTGTTAAGTTTGGTCACGGAGACAAGCAGGGATATACTCTTGTTCAACTTATTGAAACAAGTAACATCTGTGCACACTTTGTTGATGAAACAAACGATGCCTACATTGATGTCTTTTCATGTAAGCCATTCGACGAAAAGGTTGTCATCAATCTAGTAAAGACTTTCTTTGAAGCAAAGAAGTTTGATACATTGTTTATTGATAGGCAAGCATAACACATTAGGAGTTTGTTATGGAATTTATTTGGTCTGACTTCGATCCGATGTCAGCAGTTGCTATTAAAGCACGTGAAGCTAAACAGGTAAATGGGCCAGAGTATTGGCCAACGATGCGGGAAGTGTTTAAGCATGATTGTGCTACGCTCCCGCTCAATCGTTTTAGGTTGTGGGCTTCTTGCCACAACGTTCCTTTCATTACACAGTATAGAACATCCCGTTTCGTTGGCGAAGCATTCTATCATGCTGCACGAAACGAAGAAATCGCAGAGGCTCTTCAGGAAAACTGGATTGGAGCTCCTGAACATATCCGACCAGAACTTCGAGTAACTTCAGATTTTGATACATCGATGCAGCGTATCCAAGATATTGCTCATCTATGCATTACTGGTTTCGCTGATAAGCTAAAGAATATGGAATCAATCGTTGAGATTGGTGCTGGTTATGGAGACATGTGTTCGGTTGTTCATGCTCTAGGTTTCAAAGGTAAGTATACCATTGTAGATATTCCAGAGACTCAACCAATTCAGGCACACTATCTTGGTAAGCAGGGTATCACTCCGGAGTGGTCATTCGAAGATGACAATGTAACTCATGCTGATCTTGTTATTGCTACATGGTCATTGTCAGAAACACCAGTCGAATATCGTAATGTTTTGATGCCAAAGATTGACAAATCCAAAAATTGGCTTATACTAGCACAGTCAGCTGTGTTCGGACTAGAAGTCAATGATGATTACTTCAATAACTTTTTCATGGATAAGAATGTAGAGAAGATTCCTCTTGTTAGTGATGGTCTAAACAAGTGGGACGGAGGGAATATGTATTATGTTGTACGGAGCGAGTAAGTTTACAGGTTACGCAGTACCAGAACAATGTTATACTGCTAACTCTACTGAAAAGTGGAGACCAAACATTGGTATTACGTTCGGCACGTTTGATCTATTTCATGCTGGACATACGACTATGCTTCAGCATTGTAAGGCACAGTGCGATCAGCTGATCGTAGGGTTACAATCAGACCCTACAATTGATCGTCCAGATTCAAAGAACAAACCAATTCAATCATTGTTTGAAAGGTATGCGCAACTCGATGCGTGCCGTTGGGTTGATGCTATCATTCCTTATGACACTGAAGATGACTTACTCAACATACTAAGTATTGGTGAGTTCAGGAAACGGTTTATCGGTGAGGAATATAGAGGCGAGTATATCCACGGCGAAGATATATGTAAGTCAAGAAATATAGAAATCGTTTTTATCGAACGTAAACACTTTTATTCATCTAGCGAATTGAGACAGAGGGTTTCATATAATGAGTCACGCTGATTTATATTTCAACGAAGTAATAGATATTGCAAATGGTATTGATAAAAACAAAATTGAAGAGCTGGCTAAAGCTCTCGCGAAAGTTACTGCACACGCTGGCCGTGTATTCGTGCTTGGCGTTGGTGGTTCTGCTGGTAACGCTTCCCATATGGTTAACGATCTACGAAAGCTATGTGGAATCGAAGCGTATTGCCCAACAGACAACGTTCCGGAACTTACAGCTAGAACAAACGACGAAGGATTTGAAACCGTTTTTACGGAATACCTTAAAGTAAGTCATTTCTCTGGACGTGATGCTATCTTTGTTCTGTCAGTTGGTGGTGGCAACAAAGAGAAGAACGTATCAGTTGGTATCGTTAACGCTGTTGATCTAGCAAAAGAATATGGCGCTAAGATCTTTGGTATTGTTGGAAAGCCAGATGGTTATACTGCAAAGAATGGTGACGTTGTTGTAGTTGTTCCGCCTCTATCTCCCAACAGAGTTACTCCCCATTCAGAAGCATTCCAGGGCGTAGTCTGGCATTGCTTAGTTTCTAATCCTGCCCTACAGAAGAACAAGACCAAATGGTAAAAGCAGTTTTCCTAGATCGCGATGGCACGTTGAACGAACTAGTTCACGGCAGAGATAATCCTAAGCACGTTTGTCCTTGGTATTTCTCGGAGTTCAATTATATTAATGGTGTAGAGGAAGCTATTAAGGGATTAAGAGCTCTTGGGTTTTCTCTACATGTTGTAACCAACCAACCAGATGTTGATGATGGATATACGACTGAAGAAACCATGGATGTTATTCATGAGTGTATCAAGAAAGAACTTAAAGTTGATACAATCCAGGCAGCAAGAACACGTGGAACTGAAGAGTATAAACCTAATCCTGGTATGTTGAATAAGATCATCAAAGAATGGCATGTTACTGAAGAACGTAGCTGGATGATTGGTGATACATGGCGTGACGTTGTTGCTGGCAACCGTGCGGGTGTCAAGACTATATACCTTGGTGATATATATTCTGCTCCTTCGGAATGGTTGCATGTTAAGCCAGACTTTTATGCAAAAAATCTTTTGGAAGCAGTTAACATTATTCAACAGAATGTAGGTGGCGAATGATTGAAGTATATGCAGATGGCGCAGACTTTGACGGTATTATGAAGGCTGCAGAGAATCCAAGAGTTACTGGGTTCACTACTAATCCAACCCTAATGAGACAAGCTGGTATTGATAACTACGAACTGTTCGCTAAAAACACGATTCGTTCTCTTGCCGAGAAACGTCCAGGAACTAATATCTCTCTAGAAGTATTTGCTGATGATACAGATAACATGTATTACCAGGCAACGAAGATTGCTTCATGGGGAGAAGAATGTAACTACGATGTATTCGTAAAGATTCCAGTCACAAATACAAAGGGCGAAGGCAATTACGGTTTGATTCGTTTGCTTAACGAAGAAGGCGTAAAGGTAAATGTTACGGCTGTCTTTACTCCCAAGCAGACACAGAATATTCTAGAGAACATCACTAATCCAGATGTTCCTGTTATTATTTCTATTTTCTCTGGTCGTATTGCTGACACTCTACGTAATCCAGTTGTATGGACAAAGCAGTGTATTGGTGAAGCAAACAGTAAACCAGCAGAGTTTGATAAGATCAAGTTCCTTTGGGCTTCTTGTCGTGAGATCTATCATCTTCATATGGCAGAGTCTGCTGGTTGTGATATTATTACTATGCTTCATGATCAGATTAAGAAGTTAAATCTAGCTAACAAAGATCTAGACGTATTCTCTAAGGAAACTGTTCAAATGTTTTATAATGATGCTAAGGCATCTGGATATAGGATTGAAGTATAATGAAGGGGTTTGAAGAAAACGAAATTTCTGCTAAGGCTCAGGGTGGTACTGAGATTGCCAAGCGTAAGCTGGCAGAAATTCTAGATCAAGATTTGCTTGAACAATGTCAGATCATTTGTTCTCGTGAAAGAGAACTAGAAGAAGATAAGATTCGTATCTTCTGGTGTCATGATCTACCTGAAGATCCAGAGTCTGCTAAGTTCCGTAATGAAGAATGGCGAAACAAATATCATAAGTTCGTATTCATTTCTAACTGGCAGTATCAGAGATACAATCTAATCCATGGTTTACCTATGGATAATAAGTGTGTTATCTTAGAATCTGGTATTGAACCTGCTAAGGAAGTCGAGAAACCAAAGGATAAGATTCGTTTGGTTTATACCTCAACTCCTCAGCGTGGTCTAGAACTTTTAGTGCCTGTATTCGAGAAGCTAGCAGAGACTCAACCAGATATTCATCTAGATGTGTTTTCATCTTTTAAAATTTATGGTTGGGACGATTACGATAAGCAGTTCGAACCTTTGTATGATAAGGTTCGTAACCATCCACAAATGACATACCATGGTTTCGTTTCTAATGATAAGTTGAAAGAACATCTAAACTCTGCTCATATCTTTGCTTATCCATCTATTTGGATTGAGACTTCATGTCGTGCTATGTTAGAGGCAATGTCTGCTGGATTGGTATGCGTTCATCCTAACCTTGGAGCTCTACCAGAAACTTCAGGTTCGTTGAATGTTATGTATCATGGAGATATGCAAGACAAGAGCATGCATGCTTCTGTGTTTGCTGGCAATTTAAATGCAGCAATTCAACTTGTTAGAGATAACAATGAAAAGAATATGACTGCTTTCAACAAAGTATATGTTGATGCCAGATATAACATAGAGTTTATCAAGAACAAATGGAACTTAGTTCTCAGAGATCTTGTTCAACAATATCCAACTGTTGAGTCGAGAAAATTCCCAGAACAAATGTTTGTTTATAAGGCGTAAGATATGATTGTAACAAAGACTCCGCTACGTATTTCGTTCTTTAGTGGAGGAAGTGATATGCCATCCTTCTATCAGCAGGAGGATGGCGCCGCTCTCTCCGTAACAATTAACAAATTCATTTATGTATTTGCACACAAAGTTCCACATATGGGTGTGCGTTGTATGTATGATGATGTCGAAGAGCAACATGATATTGAACAAATGCAGCATGCGATTACTCGTGAGACTTTGAAATACTATGATATTACAAAGGAGATTACAGTTGCATCCATATCAGATATTGTTACTAAGGGTTCTGGGCTCGGCAGTTCTTCTGCTTTTACTGTGGGTCTTGTCAAAGCTCTCTCTACTACCAAGTATGACAACAGTACTCGCAAATATGTAGCGGACATTGCTTGTCAGATCGAGATGGATAAGTGTGGGTATCCTGTTGGTAAGCAGGACCAGTACGCCGCTGCCTTTGGTGGGTTCAATCTGTTTAAGTTCAAAAGGAATGGCGAAGTAACTGTTGATGAGTTACGTTTGACTAATCCTCATATCATGACTCTTGAAAAAAATCTAATGCTTGTTTACTCTGGTAGAAGTAGAAATGCTAACAACATTCTACAGAAACAACAGAAGGCAATGTTAGATGCAGATAAGTTCAATAAAGTGCGGAGATCAAAGAATAAAGCGTTCGAAGCAGTGGATCTTCTTCACAAAGGTAAAGTCGACGACTTCGGCAGACTACTACATGAGTCTTGGCTTGACAAAAAAGGTGTTTGTGAAGAAATTACGCAAGACTATTTCGACGAAATCTATGAAACAGCGATAAAAGCTGGAGCTCTTGGTGGCAAACTACTAGGTGCTGGCGGCGGCGGATTCTTTATCTTCTACATTCCTGAAAAGGATAGAACCAAAGTTGAGGGAGCGATCTCTAGTAAACATAAAGATTGTAGGATCTATGATTTCGAGTTCTATGGTTCAGGATCTCACATGGTCTATTCTAATTAATAAATATGCTTGACAATTCAGTCTAAGTAAGGTATTATATGACTATGACTTCTAATAATGTTGTGAGTTTCCCCAAAGGCAAGAACGCTAATAAAGATATTACTCTTGAGGATATCCAACACAACATGGATATGATGAGACATTATCATATCCAGGAAACAATCCAAAACCTAGTTCCTATGATTTTTAATCAATTAGATATCGCTGGGTTTGGATTAATCGAAGACGACGTAGATCTAGATGTTAAGGATGGCGCTCTCATAGTCGAAGCATTACGTTCGCTAATGCTAAAGCACTATGACATGCATCATCCTTTTCAGCAGGTAGCCGAAGCAATCTTTATCCCGCATCCTAAAGAAGAAGGAGCGTTTAAGATTGTAAATAAGTTAGAACTAGAACTGAAACCAATTGGTGAAACTGAAGAAACCGAATAGGTGAATTGTGATTATTGTTGATTTGAATCAGGTGATGTTGTCTAATCTTCTAATGCAGCTTGGTAACCATACCAATGCACAACTAGAAGAAAATATGGTTCGCCATATGATCCTAAACTCTTTACGTTCTTATAAGGTAAAGTTTGGTGATGAGTATGGCGAAATGATTATTGCTTGCGATAATACAAACTACTGGCGTAAGCAAATCTTCCCTTACTATAAGGCCAACCGAAAGAAGAACATTGAGTCTTCAGAACTGGATTGGAAGGCGCTGTTCGAATGCCTTAATAAGATTCGTGCAGAACTGAAAGAGTATTTTCCCTACCGTGTTATTGACGTTGAGTCCGCAGAGGCTGACGATGTCATCTCTACGCTCGTCTCTAAGTTCGGATCAGAACTAAATACGGGTGAGAAAATCCTAATTCTATCAGGCGATAAAGATTTTATTCAGTTGCACGTATATTCTAACGTAAAACAATATGATCCTACTCGCAAGAAGTGGGTATCCCATGACGATCCTGAGAGATATCTTCACGAACATATTCTAAAGGGAGATGCAGGCGATGGCGTTCCTAATGTTCTTTCTCCTGATAATGTTTTTGTTGTGGGTGATCGGCAGCGACCCCTGACAGCAAAGAAAATGGAAAAGATTATGGGCACTGATCTAGAAGAAATGGATACAGTTACTGCCCGTAACTATTCTCGTAACGCTCGATTGATTGATCTGAGTTTTACCCCAGATGAAATTCGCGAAAAGGTTATGCTTCAATACGAAGCACAGTCAAATCGCGATCGTAGCAAACTACTAAATTACTTTATAGCAAACAAACTCAAAAACCTTACTGATCATTTGAGTGAATTTTAGGAGATAATAATGGCTGTCCTTGGAATGTATGAATTTTTACACAAGGTTTCTAAACTAAAAAAGACGCAGGAAAAAGTAGACAATCTAGCTGGTAATGATACCATGGCTCTGCGCATTGTTCTACAGGCTGTGTTTGATCCCACTGTCAAGTTTCTATTGCCCGAAGGCGAACCTCCTTACAGACCAAATGAAATTGTAGATCAACAGCATGTGTTCCATAAGGAAGCTGATAAGATCAGATATTTCGTCGAAGGATTCTATCCTACTCTCAATCAGGCAAAGCGTGAAGCAATGTTTGTTGAGTTTCTAGAGAGACTAGATCCAGACGATGCAAAACTTGTCCTAGCTATGAAGGATAAGAAGATGCCGTTTCCAGGCATCACAGTTCAACATGTTAAAGAAGCACTACCAGGGTTAATCGCAGAATGAGCAAGTCAGCACTAAAGAAGTTTAAGAAGAACGATTATTCAGATCATGAAGAATTTCACGATGATCCTCGTGAACGTGAGAACAAGCGTAAGGCTAAACGGGTTGAACGTGCCTTGCGTACAAAGGATATCTCTGCTCTATTAGAAGATGAAGAGCAAGATATTTCTGATGATATTATTGATAACAATTGGAAATATTAATGCCTATCTATAAGCTACGTAATACACAGACTGGCGAAGAGTGGGAAGAACTAATGTCTATCTCCGAGATGGAACAGAAGATCGAGGAACATCCACACGTTGAGCTACTTATTAACGGAGCGCCCATGGTCACTGGCACCATGGGCAAGAATTCCTACATGGGAAAGAGCAAAGATGCCAACGTATAAGTTCTTAAACAATGAAACTGGCGAAGAGTATGAAGACTTCATGAGCATCTCTGCTCTTGAAGTTTATCTTGAAGAAAACCCACATGTAACTCAACTCGTAAATGGCGCTCCTATGATCCATTCTGGCAGAGGCATGGCGAAACCTGACGCTTCGTTCCGTGATCTGTTGAAACATATCAAGAAGGGAAACCAAAAAGGTATAAGTAGGTCGACCATTAACACATTCTAAGGGGTAAAATGGAAGAAGAACACGGAACAAAAAGACTAACTCGTAGAGAGAAAAGACTTCTTCGCCAATCAGGTAAACAACCAAAGGAAAATTATCAAGAGAAATTAAATTTTAATCTGAGACACTTTGATCCATTGACGGAAAACCAAAGATGGACTTTCAAAGCATTCTCTGAAGATATGAATCTAATGTTACATGGTATTGCTGGAACAGGTAAGTCCTTCATGGCCATGTATCTATCTCTTAAACAAATTCTAAACAACCCAGAATGTGTTTATAAGAAAGTTGTTATTGTTAGAACAGTAGTTCCTACAAGAGACATGGGTTTCTTGCCAGGAAACAACAAGGAAAAGACAAAGGTATATGAGGCTCCTTACTATGCAATCTGTCATGAATTATTTGGCAGAGGAGACGCATACGATTATCTTAAAAATAAGAATCTCGTTGAGTTTATTTCTACATCTTTTATACGTGGTATTACTCTCAACGATTGTATAGTTATTGTCGACGAAATGCAGAACGCTACTCTTCACGAACTAGATTCTGTCATTACTCGTGTTGGTCATAACTGTAAGGTAATATTTTGTGGAGACTTTAGGCAGTCTGACTTCACAAGAGAGCATGAGAAGAATGGGCTTAACGATTTCATGAGAGTTGTTAAGAACATGAGATCATTTGAACTTGTAGAATTTGACGCTGAAGATATTGTAAGATCGGCTCTTGTAAAAGAATATATAATTCTTAAAGACAAGATGAGGATTCAAGTATGACAGAAGCTAAAGACATAATTAGAGCATGGGACTATTGGCCTGCTCCACCGTTAGGTAGAATTGCCAAGTTCCATTATGTTGATGCTGGCAGAGAACCAGATACTAATGCTACTGCGACAATGCCAGATATGCATTCATGGTTTGTTTGGGATGATGCATCAAATTCTATTCTTTATGTTGATTACGATAAGGATATGAAGTGGAAAGACACTTGGTATCTACGATACAAATTGAATTATGGTATTGCTGAATGGCGAGACGATAATATTATCGAGAAAGAAAGTATCTCTACTAAGATCTTCGGAAACAGAAACAAGGTTGTGTTCCAAGATAAGAAACCTATTTGGTGGGGAGATTACTGCGAGATCGGTAAGAAATATGAGAACAATCCAAAGTCAGATTTCTTTGCTTGTTCTCCGCCACAGATGCTCAATGGCACACAGTCATTTGTTTATGAAAGAAAGATAGACAAGTGGACTAATGCCATGGGCGAAACATATAAGGATGTTGTTACATTAGTGTATCAACAGGCATGGGGTTCAAAGATTGGTGGCGCTAGATATTGGATGGCTAGAGGCATTGGCCCAGTAGCTGTTCAATGGATTGCTACTGTTAAAGAACCAACTGGCAATAAAATAGTCGTGACCAATCGTATGGATGCGAAGTACAAGATGGAAAATGGATTTGCGAAAGATATTCAAACATAATCTAGTACCAGAAGTTGAAATTGAAACAACTTCTATAGATGGTATCCGTTACTATGTGTTACCGAGTGGAGAAAAGTTTCGCTCGGTAACAACTGTTATCTCAGAGTCAATGGACAAAACCGCACTACTAGAATGGAGAGCTAAAGTCGGTGAGGAAGAAGCTAGGAAAATTTCTACACAGGCTGCTCGACGTGGAACCGCCGTACACTCGCTCGCCGAGCGCTATGTCCTCAACGAAGAAGATTATCTTCGGGGTGCTATGCCTTCTGGAGTTGATTCTTTTAAAAGCCTTCAGACGCTCATAGATAAACACGTTGATAACATTCTAGGTATCGAACTTCCTCTCTACTCTGTTGCTTTAAAAACAGCAGGGCGATGCGATCTTATCGCAGAATTTGATGGAGTTCCTTCTATCGTTGATTTTAAAACAAGCCGTAAACTTAAAAAAGAAGAGTGGATCACCAGTTATTTTTTACAGACCACAGTCTATTCTATGATGTTTGAGTATATGTATAAAATACAAATTCCCCAGATCGCTATTATGATAGCAGTAGATCATGAAGAACCACAGCTATTCGTAAAGGATCGTGGGGATTATGTTAATAAAGTGATAGATATATTTACTGCTCGATAAATCCTATTAGACCTTCTTCATCGGTAGAATATACCGTACGTTTAATACCAAAATGTTCTATGGCTTTCTTACAGCCAGGACAAGGTTCTGCCAGTCCACTCACCCAACTACTATCGCCTTTGTTTTGTTTCTTAACACGATAGACATAAAGAGTGGCATCTTTTAGATCTTCTTCATCAACAATCTTCAACGCTTTGATGATACAATCTACCTCTGCATGTTTAAAGATCGCATCAGTATTCTTTGCGAACTTTTTCTGCAGAGGATGAGATTTATCTGAATTGAAACCGACAGAGATAATCTCGTTACGAATAACGAGACACGCTGCCAGTTTCATTTTCATGTTATTGGAGGTAGCTAGTCTACGGACAAAGTCCATATATTTTTTATCACGAGACATTACATACCATAAGAATTGGAGCGGGCGACCAGATTCGAACTGGCGACGAACAGCTTGGAAGGCTGACACTCTACCCCTGAGTTACACCCGCATTAATTACTAGAAAGCATATGAATATCGGAAATTATAAAACCTATCATGATTGTTATTCCAAAGAAACAAACAATCTTTATGATGGCGCTAGTCTTATGATCCATAATATATATCCTTTAGATGGCTGGGAAACCTGGACTCGAACCAAGATTAACGGAGTCAGAGTCCGTGGTTTTACCGATTAAACTATTTCCCAATGGTGCCGGCAGCAGGAATCGAACCCACGACCTGATCATTACAAGTGAACTGCTCTACCGTCTGAGCTATGCCGGCATTAATACGCAGGAACCAAACAACTCTGAACCAAATCTGCTCCACCAAACAACTGACCGAACAGATCATAAGGATCAACATACATCGCACAGTTACCAGCAGCTGCCACAGGAACATTAGTTGGGTAACCAGGAGGCGAATAAATGTTAGATGCTTCTGGAGTTGGTACATAATTATAAACAGGAACCAACGGAGCAGGCTGAACAGGAACTGCTACTGGAACCATTACTGTTGAACTAATTGGTCCAGGGCCAGCAGGAACATACTCAACAGCCACAGGAACTGTTTTAACTACCTTCTTTACGACTGGCTTCTGAACATTAATGTTACAGTTGTTACAGTAATCAATGTTATAATTACCAGCCATAGCAGGAGTTGCTAACACAAGAGCCAATGCTACTGCTAACTTTTTCATCTTAGTATCCGTAGTAATAAGCACGACGAGGGTTGTAGTAATAAGCCGGAGGAGCATATGGTGCGTAGTATCCACCACCATAAGGACCATAGCCGTAACCATACCCATAACCCTGCGAAGCAATTGCTCCACCAATTACACCACCAAGGATGGCAGCGCCAGCCATAGCACCATAAGCAGCACCATAACCGTAACCATATCCGCCCCAGTACTGAGCGTTTGCTGGTTGAGAGATACTAATACCAAGAACTAACGCTAGAGCAACAAAGATCTTTTTCATTTTGACTCTCCAAAAGAAGTGGTCTAACCGTGGATCCACACGAGTCTATTTATAGCGACCAACCTAATTGGCTCCCGAGGAAGGACTCGAACCTCCGACAAAATCGTTAACAGCGACCTACTCTACCAACTGAGTTACACGGGAATAAAAATATAATACAACGCTCCGCAGACTGCGGCAATCCAGATTAAAGACCAACAGATATCATTGATCATATCTTTCTTTACTTGACACATCACTCGATCGCAACCAATAGGATACGTTCGAGTAACTCGAGAACACTCTTTACATACATAGTAGTTGGGGAAGTTCATATCATTCATATTTATATATTACCCCAAGATGTAAAAAATGTCAAGTCTTTTTTATGGTGCTGCTGGAGAGAATCGAACTCCCAATCTATTCATTACTAATGAATTGCCTTACCATTCGGCCACAGCAGCATTAGTGGTACTGGGACTAGGTATCGATCCTAGGCTCCGAGCTCCACAAACTCGGGTGCTACCATTACACTACCCCAGCAAATTGTTCTTTTCTATTGGACAATTATAAACAATACTTATTCTATCTTTGTCAGTATTATTTACTGTCACTTGATGTTTTAACCAAGCAGGAAAAATTATCAACTTACCAGTAGAACCCATAACTGTCCACGAAGAACAGTTTAATGCATTAAAATTTTTAATCTTTTTACTGTCCTGGTTCCATTCGATTAGTCTGTTATCATTATGAAATACTATATTACCTCTAGACAAATCAGTATTAACATAATAGACAGCAGACAAAAAAGATCCAGGATGATCATGTATTGTATGCGAATCACCTTTTTTACTTATATTGATAAAGCATTTATGTATTTCTGCTTTAACACCATAATCTATAATATCAGAAACTTCTTCTAATTTCGTTTTAACTATCGTAGTAAGTTCATTAAGTTCTGGAATCCACGGATCAAAAAATTCACTGTGCCAACCGCCAACATTACTCATCTCAACACCGCTATCTATAGCTTTGCGTTGATAACAATACTGTTCAATCTTTGCATTATCAACATCAATTTGTTCTTCTGCAAAAAATGTAGGAAACAAATATGTAAATTGCATTTCATTCCTAATAGTGGATCGGGGTCAAGGACTCGAACCCTGAAAGTAGGAACCAAAATCCTACGTTATACCAATTTAACTAACCCCGAACAAAATTTGGTGGGTCGCCCAGGTAACGATCCTGGCCAGCGCATAGGCAACGGTTTTACAGACCGCACAACGTCCTTAGTTGTATACCGACCCTTATTTGTTTCTGCCACACCAAGTGTTAGTTTGAGAATGACAATTAGGACATAAGAAACGTAGATTAGACTTCATATGATTAGAACTATCTCCATCTATATGATCTAAATGAAGAACTATAGGTTTTTCGTTCCAACTATCTGTTATACCACATCCAACGCATTTATATTCTAAAGCATTCTCTTGCAGAATTTTCTTTTTTACCTTTCCTGTCTGAAAATATGGATGTAATCCATCTAATATTTCAGCAAGAGGAACCTTTTGATTTGCTCCTCCAACAGAGAATTTCAGATCTAGTTTTTTACACTTTCTCCAAATTTCTATTACAGGCAATTTAAACTTGGCGGCCATTTTACCTAGATGTTTATACTCATTATAAGCATGTATTATTTCATCGTCGGTTACTTGATTCTGTCTTTGTATCATGATAAGTCCTCCTGAACTTATTTATACAAAAGCAGATTTCTAATCCGCTATTATGGAGTCCAGGAAAGGATTCAAACCTTCAACCTTCGGTTTCGTAGACCGATGCTCTATTCAGTTGAGCTACCCAGACAATCCAGTAATGGAACAGGTGTGTAATCAATTACCTCAACAGAAACATTCTTGTATGCTTCATCGGGCAAACTATTACGATGCACATGTCCATGAACATTATACTTTGTTTTATACAGACTAGAAACATGCAACGGAATATGCGACAGAGTGCAATTGTATTCCGGAAACATTCTCCAGACCATAATCTTTTGAAAGACTTTCTGTATGTGTTCATTCTTAGCGTTGTCATGGTTGCCAAGAATAAGACGCTTACGTCCTTTCAATCTGTAAAGATGCTGATGACCTTTACTAAAATAGACATCACCTAGATGATACACAATGTCAGAATCAGAAACAACACTGTTCCAACGTTCAACCATATGCTCATCCATTTCTTCAACAGAAGAAAAGTTTCTAACAGGAGAACCATCTTCCTGTTTGAAGTTGAGTATATTAGCATGACCAAAGTGCGTATCACTAACAACAAAGATAGTCATAATTTGGTACTCCTAGTCAGATTCGAACTGACACTAGCGATGATTTTGAGTCAACGTCCTCTACCAGTTGGGATATAGGAGCATGATTTGGTAGGCCAGGTAGGAGTTGCACCTACACGTTGTCTTTCTTCCGGACGAAAAACAACAGCGCCCAGCGTTAGCGCCACGTCTACTCTTCCGTCACTGACCTATAATGGTGCGTCATCTTAGAATCAAACTAAGTCCTTCGGAGCTTCAAACCGACGTGCGGATCACCTACACCAACGACGCATGGAGCTCATATCCGGATTTGAACCGGACTCTACACCTTGAGAGGGTGTCGTCCTGACCACTAGACGATACGAGCATATTGAGCTGGGACTTCACAGAGGTATAGGCTCTCAGTCCCGAATGTTTTCCTATACTACAATTGGTGCCCCAGGAGAGATTCGAACTCCCAACCTTTGGTTCCTAAGACCAACGCCTCTACCAATTGGGCTATTGGGGCATAAACTTACGGGCACGTGGTAGCAGGTTTGCACACGCCTCTCTGCTAATCGTTACCCTGCCAGCAACCCCTCTATGCGTCCATAGCGATTCACTGGAATAGTGGTAGGGGATGACAGGATTGAACTGCCGACCTTCTCCGTGTAAAAGAGTTGCTCTCCCAGCTGAGCTAATCCCCCATAAATTCCCTGGACCGAAGACTCGTTCGCCTTTCTGCTACTTGTGCACTTTTCACAGTTTGGCTCAATTTATACGCTGTCTGCACTCGGTCCTACATGCGCTCTATTTTTCTACGCCGAAGCGGGCGAATTGGTCCGAGTAGCTGGATTCGAACCAACGACCCTCTGGTCCCAAACCAGATGCGCTACCAGGCTGCGCTACACTCGGATAAAACTGGATGCGATGCGTTGGAATTGCACCAACTTCTACTGGTTTATGAGACCAGCGAGATACTATACCTCCCGCCCGCAATAAACAGAAACGGTTGAGGCAAGGTAGCCTCATTCACATGTCTATACAACTTAGACAACCGATAGCGGTTGAGGCAAGGTAGCCTCGTTCGCATGTCTATACAACTTAGACAACCACCTCTGGTGCTGATAGTTGGAATCAAACCAACCTTTAAAGCCTTATGAGGACTCCTCGACATCTTGCCGACCTACCAGCGAACCGAATACGTTTCGATATACCTTCTTAGGGCACGGACAACAAACGACTTTTAAAGAGTTTGTGTTGACACCTTTCTGACTTCTCTGGCACCAGTGGTAGGAGTCGAACCCACGCCTAGACTTTTGGAGAGTCCCGTGCTACCGTAACACTTCACTGATAATGGCGGAGGATGAAGGAATCGAACCATCAACCTTTCGGTGGCGCTGTTTTCAAGACAGTGTGTGCCCCAGGCACGCCATCCTCCAAATGGTGGAAGTGACAGGCATCGAACCTGCAACCTGCTGCGTGCAAGGCAGCTGCTCTCCCAGTTGAGCTACACCCCCATTGATAATACGCCAACGGACTAGAAATAACCTATAGGCTCTCCTCGCACCGTTTCCTACTACACCGATCAAGGCGCTAACCATCGCAGGTTAGTCGGGATTGACTGCAACCGTATTACTGTCCACGTTTCGAACCGCAATCTAATCCGTTGGCGTATTATCAAGTATTCTATTTAGTTATCTTACTAAAAATTTATCAACAAGTCAATAACTTTTTTGGCGGAGAGTGTGGGATTCGAACCCACGGTAGAATTTCTCCTACGCTCATTTAGCAAACGAGTGCTTTAGGCCACTCAGCCAACTCTCCATTTGGTAGGGGATCCCGGATTCGAACCGAGTCGAGAACGCTAATCGGGCGCTGAAAGACTTATAAGGTCTCCCTGTGTACCAACACCATCCCCCATATATAAGTGGCGGGAGCGACGAGTTTCGATCTCGCTACCTCAGCAGTGACAGTGCTGCGCTCTCCCAATTGAGCTACGCCCCCAATTTTCTACCTTTATAATATCCTTGTTCTACCCATAAGTCAAGTTCTTCTTTCTTGATTTTCTTATTAATAGAACCGTTAGTTATCCAACAAGTGCCATACTGGCTGTTCTTAGAACCATCATGTTTACCCTTAGATGATTCTTTCATCAAAGCAATTGATTCTGGTTTGTGTGATTTACCAACCCAATTATGGCCATTTTCTTTCCAATGTTTTTTCAATTTGTCAGAAATATATTTTTTTAATTCTGGCGTATTCATACCCTCTTTAGTTCTTCTAGAGAGTTTAGATCTATACTGCTCGTCTTTATAGTCTCTTTTAGAAGATATTTCTCTATTCAGAGAAGTTCTATCTATTGTTCTGTTGATATACCCAAACCCACCATTACCACCAGGACATATATTATATGTATCTGTTCTATCACAATATTCTTCTGTGACCAATTCTTTTTCTTTAGCGTTCATTTCTTCTTCATTATCGAAAATATGCAAGATTTCTTTCGAAAAAAATTGAATTCCATATTTATTAATAGAAGATCTAACTAATTTACCGGAACCCATATAACCATCATTAAGGTTTTCTGTTTGATGCTTTCCAGTATATTCTTTACCGTTTAATTTGTTTGTAACTTTATAAATAATAAAGTGCATTGCGCTAACCTCCGAATCACTAATAGTCTTATTGTCATTGCTATTTAGTGATTCGGAGTGCTTATGTAGACCCACCCAGATTTGAACTGGGAACCTATTGATTAAAAGTCAACTGCTCTACCTATTGAGCTATGGGTCCAAAATAAAGTAGGAACATAACACTCTCCATACCTTCTCGGAGATCAACCCGATATCTTACTTCACAGAGCCAGCGTCCTGTTGTTATGTTCCAAATGGTAGACGAGGAGGGGATCGAACCCACGACAAGCCGATTAAGAGTCGGCTGCTCTACCAACTGAGCTACTCGTCCATAAACTGGTGATCCCTAGGAGAATCGAACTCCTCTTCTCAGATTGAAAGTCTGATGTCCTAACCGATAGACGAAGGGACCATAAACTCTCGGGCTGCTACCACACAGCCCTTCCCCAAAACCGCATGTGGTAGGTCGGCATATGGGAGTATTCTTGGTTGTTCCACTAAGAATCGAACTTAGATCTAACGATTATCAGTCGTTTGCACTAACCGTTGTGCTATGGAACAATATAACACTTAGAAAGATACAGGTTTACTATATCTCGGACGGAGATGGTTGCAACCAGAGCCCACGGATAAAGATACAAGGTTTGAGCATCAGTATTTACTGGCGCCTTGCTCGCACGAGCCTGTACCTATCTAAGTGTTATTGGAGGGAGTGATGGGACTCGAACCCACATATTTTAGGTTTTGCAGACCTTGCCGTAACCAATTCCGGACACACACTCCCAGAAAAAAGGCGGCCACTAGGACCGCCCTCTTTAATTAGAGACCAGCGGCCAATGCTCGGTAACCAGCAGCGACTAGCTTGCGACTTGGTTTACCTACGCGATACTTCTGAGTGACACGACCCTTAGAATCGGTGCGATTATTTAGGTAAACTGCGTAACCCATCTGACGAATCTTGTAAATAAGATCGTGCGGATTACCTGCACCATAACGAGACTTAATCTGAGCAGCAGACAGTTCCTCGCCACGATTAACTAGAGCCTCAAACACCTTATCAAACTGAGTTGCATTCTGAACCATTATATATTATCTCCTATTAAAAGATGTCGATTACACGACCATTCGAATCGACAGTGCGGATACGGGCATTAGGAAACTGCCACTGCAACTGTCGCATATTATCCCGATAAAGCTGCGGGATATTCTGAGTGCACGAATAAGTACGCCAGTTACCAGTCTCGTCTTGAAGCTGAACTTGAACCATGTCCATATCCGTAACTCCTTTTCCTAGCTTAACTTAATCTTACTATATTCTTCCACAAAAGTCAAGACATTTTTTAGGTCGGGGAAGATAAACTTTTTATTCTGCCAAGAGTCATCATGATCGTTGCCAGAGACCTCGACCATCCAACCATTCTCGTAACGATTCAAAGTAACGCTCTCTGAGACATTCATAAAGACATCACTTAGCTTAACCTGAGCCATACTAACCTCTCCTGGATTTCGTCCCTACGGTCGTCAAATCGACATCGGGACCAGCATATTGTAGTCCGCCTTTATTATAGAGCGGCATCACCAGACTCGCTTTCCTCAGGATCTCCTTCTGAACGTGATCTGGTTCTTTGTGAAGATTGGTCATAATATCCCGTTTCGGACAATCCCCAGCGACTAGCTGTTTATTGTCATAGGAACGGGTGGAACGATCAACCATCATAGAATCATTATACCCCGAACGGAACATTTTGTCAAGCACTTTTTTATCTTTTTTCAGACGGATCTGATCGGGATGCAATCCTTTGTTTATCAACCACTTATCGTGGTCTGATATTACCTTGGACTTAGCCTTACTCTTACGGCTGAGCTTACGTTTACTAACAGTCGTTGTGTAGTAAGCGGGAAGGATATGCATAGACATAGGTTTCTCCTAACTATGCTCATTATACCCTATTCCTGGAAAAAGTCAAGCAATAATATCTAGTATCTCTTTGAGCTTTTTTACTGAAGGTTTGTATTCGTTCTCGAGTATTTGTCTAGCATAACTATGATTTTCATAGTCCATTTCTTTTAAATACTTGTATCTAGAATCTATAACTGCTTCTAATACTATAGGCAATAGTTCTGAATACTTAACGAAATGTATTTCTTCAATCGATTTCTCTGTCATCCATAGTATCCTTACTGCTCTCTACCATAATATACTTGGCTTCAGGATCGAGTTCCATATATGCATCAAGTATATGTCTGATACTATATAGTCTTTTAGAAATATCCCTTATGGTATTATGAACAGCTTGGTCGTTATGCCCTTCTTCCAGGTCTGTCAAAGCTGCATCTAGATTCATGTCAACAGAATAATCAACTTGCCATTTGTATATACTGCCGTCTTTATCCATCTCCTCATTTAATTTACAAGGAGGGAACAGAATATTTCTAATCTGTTCTAGCTTTTCATCGGCTGGTGTATTATTCTTTTTCTCAATCTTAAATGGCCACATAATATAATCCCTTCAGTTACTTTTTCTTACGACCCATATTATACTTAGCCTCCAAGATCCAATCATTCTTTTCTTTGTGATTGATAATCTTAATCTGGCTCATAGAAGCTACTGGTTCGGAAATCTTTTCAGGTTCTACAACCTTTAACAATCCCCATTCCTGCAATAGATCGATGATCTTATTACGTCTGCCCATATCTTCTTCGGAAAAGTTTGATGGCTTACCATCAATCAAAAACATTTCCTTGAAATGGACGATATAATACTTGCCCTGCTTATGAAAAATATGACAAGATTGATAAAGTTTTTTCTCTTTACGGGAAGCAACGCCAATACGAGTTAGTGTTTCCTTGATCTTTAGGAAATCTTCTTCTTCGGCTATTCTCACCTCAACTAAAGAATCTAGAAGTTCATTCATTTGACTCCACCTTTATTGTTCTTATTTCTTATAATTTCGATTTGCTCCGCCGTAAGAACCTTTAACGCTTCTTTTGTGCGAACTGCATTATATTTATAGTAGTTTGAAATTAAGTCGTGGAGTTCTTCTTGCTTCTCTCTAGCTTTCTTTTCTTCTTTAGTTTCTGGTTTACTATACATTTTTTGTTTACGAATACCATAATATAACCTATCATAATGCATCTGATCAGTTACGTCATAATTGATATTCATCTCATTCGCGTATAGAATAGTCTGTCGGTAATTCGATAATATATTATTGGTTCTCCACTGAGAATAATCGCCATCAATTTCGACTGGTTTTTTCCCATTCGTAATACTATTCTCATACCGCCAGTCGTATTTTGGTTTAGCTGTCTTGTTCTCCAAAGCATGTTTAGCCCAATTCCCAAAGAAACCTACTGCTTCTTTCTCGAAGTCTCTGACTTCCCCTAATACGTTGACGAACTTACTCATAGGAACTCGCAAGTTACCATGACTTCTGCACAAAATGCAGCAAAGTTAATCTCTGTATTAGCAGCGAAAGCATTCTGATATTGATACTTAGCTAGGATAAGAACCAAATCTGGAATAGTTGACTTGGTAACTAACTCTGCGCAATACTCATAGAACTGAGTAAACAAAGCATTAACATCTGTATCTAGATTGTTCTTAACCCACTTACGGATCTCAGTAAAGTTCTTGTCTTTCATAAGATTAACAAGATCCTTAATAGATGCCTCTGACATATTGGCTAGAATACCAGAGTCAATCTTACCTGTTGCAGAATAACGCTGAATCTCATTAAGAACACGACGCCAATCTGGGAAGTGTTTGTTAATTACTTCAGCAACAACCGCCTGATCGTACTCAACTCCTTCTGATTGAAGAATAAAAGTTAGTCTCTTGAAGAACTGCGTAGCAAGTTTGGCCATAGCCTTCTTGCTGATCTTAAAATCAATTACCGAACATCTTGAATGTAGGGGTTCAATGATACGGTTCTTGAAGTTGCATGTAAGGATGAAGCCGCAGTTTTTTGAGAACTCTTCCATGAAGTTGCGAAGAGCGGGCTGAGTAGAATTGGCATTAAGATAGTCCGCTTCATCAAGGATGACATATTTCCTTCCACCTGAAAGAGATACGCTGCTGGCGAAGTCCAATATTTGGTTGCGGAGAGTGTCAATGTTACCATTCATAGATCCATTAATGACGATATAATCGCAACCAAGTTGCTCAAGCATAGCACGTGCTACGGTCGTCTTGCCGACACCTGCTGTTCCAGATAAAATAAGATTGGGAATATTCTTTTGATCAACAAACTGTTGGAATGTTGCCTTCAGATCACAAGGAAGAATAGTATCTTCGATTGTTTTTGGACGATACTTCTCTACCCACAAAAATTCTTCGTTCATCATTCACCTCATAATATAAAGAAAAAGAAGGGGACCGAAGTCCCCAACTATTAGAAAGTTGAGTTCTGCTCAACAGCAATAAAGTATTCAATATCATTACCAGAGAATAGGGAAATACCCTTTGAGGAAATGCTTACCTCATAATCGCCTGGAATAATCTTGATGTTCTCAGCCTTAAAGATAGCCTTGAATGCCTTATTAGTCTCACCGATCTCTACAGTGAAATCCTTTGAAGAAGTATTCTTGCTGTCAGTTGCAACAAGATAAACCTTGCTACCATCGCCAACAACAGCGATTTCAGGAAGAGAAAGAATACCAGCAGCCTTCTCAACTTCACGAAGATCAGTTTCCTTTAGTGTAAAGGTAACGTCAACAGAAGGCAAGTTAATTTCACGATCAGGAGCCTTAGTAACTGTGCTTTCATCAGCATAGGTATAATGGCTGGTACGACGATCTTCCGAAATATAAACTAGCTTGTCTTCGAAACGTAGGTTTGGATCAGTGAACGTTGATAGAAGAGCAATAAACTCATCTAGCTTATAGATAGCAAAACGCTGAGTGAACTCTGTTGGGACTTTAGCCTTTGCCATGATTGTCTTAGAAGGAGAAATAGTCTTGAGGACATTACCTTCCTGAACAACAATAGATGGATTGATCTTAGCAAAATTCTTTAAAACATTAACTGTATTAGTATCAATCTTCATTATATATTTCTCCTATCACTTGTTTTGAGACTTCATCATTTTCTTGCTCTTCAACTGGCCTGGATCGGCAGTAGCTGAAGCGCCAATACTTGCAAGATCAGCAAGAGAACCACCAAAGATATAGGTTCCAACATGCTGCATCTTCATCCATGGGCAGAACCATGTACGTAGACCAATTGCCTGTGCCTTCTGACAGAACCAATAATCTTCTGAAAGGTAACGCTTAGAAACAGGATCAATTTCTGCCTGGAAATACTGTAGGATCTCACGACTACCATCAAAATGTTCAGTACGAACATGATCTGGCTTATAAGAATACTGATCCTTATACGCATCTTCAAACTTCTTCATGGCCTTCTTAGAAACCATCATAAAGCCAGTACCAATTTCAAGAACTTCGACTGGTTCACTAAGAGGAATAGACTGCTGCCCGCCCTTTGGATTGAACACATAATCGCCAACGAACTTTTCTAGAACACTGGCATCATCATCAGCAACACCCTTATCTACGGCATGCTTAATCTTTTCCCAAGAGATACACTTCTTAGGATATGGACCACCGATAATGTCATATAGATCTTCGTCCTGAGCCTGAAGAGCCATAAGAGCGATAACATCTTGAGGATTAAATCCAATGTCCGAATCAATAAACATCATATGTTCTGAAGTAGAACGCATGAACTCATCGCAGCAATAATTACGTGCACGTGTAACTAACGATTCATTAAACAGATAATAATATTGAAGAGGAATACCATACTGGGTGCAAATAGCGGATAAGTCTGCGCAAGATTTAGCAAACATACCAGCACATTGCCCGCCATACATTGGAGTGGCAACGAATAAGCCACGCTCTCTTAGTTTCTCAATCGGGATCTTTATTTCCATAATATACCTTTCTTATGATGTAATAGTATTATGATATTTGCAAGTGTTACAATGAACTTTCTTTCGAGGAGGATACGTAAGTAAAATGGAACCTGGTTCAGATAAAACTAATTCGTCGCCACAAGCTGGACACTGAATACCTGTGCCAAACTTTTCTCTTATCGTTCTCTTTTCTTCTTCGTACTCTTCGAGAGTCTTCATTTCTTATCCTTATAATGGTCTGCGTAAAGCATCATTATAACGTAGTGAAGAACTTTTAGCAAGTCGTCTTTATTGCTGCCATGCTTTTTACCATAGCGCCAAAGATACTTGATAGCAGTGTTTCGGAAGGTAGGCATAGAATCGCCAAGAGCAAGCCACACATCGAAACATTCTATATTCTCTTCTTCAGTCATATAATGCTGCCCATACGTCTTATCTATATAGGCGTGGAAGTCACGAATAATCTGATCTTCCTTATACTTATATTTAGGTGGCCAAGTTGAAGCAGTTGCGCCAGAAATATTGCCTGACGCAGAAAGCGGTTGACCATAATAGTCACCATTCTGAAATTTATATGTATTGGTCATCCGAAAAAGCTCTCCAATGTATTACCAACTTCTTTACGCATATCCTTTAGTCTCAACTCAGCATTACCAGTTGACTCGCGAATATACATCGTGCACAAATCTGGGAACATGTCTGCAATCTTTTTAATAGATTCATAGACATATTCTTTAGTGCGGATTGTCTGTAATCCGCCATCCTCTTTGTAATAATTTGATTTAACTGTAAGATAATCGAAGCGAACAACAGCACCATTCTTTACATACTGACGAATAGAATATTCATAATCTTCGCCATGGTTTGTTACACGCTCTAGGAATGGATCATGTTCAACGATAACGCCAAACATTGAAGCGATAACGTAACAAAGTTTGGTATAAACTCTTTCTTTCATGAAATAAGCATTTGAGGCTGCATAAATCCCGAAAGTCTTCGCACCTACTTTTTCGCATTCTTCAAATCCTGGAATGATAAATTCTTTTTCTAGATCTTCAACACGACCAAGTTTCTGTTCGCTGATTTTCTTTTGAACTTCTTCAACATCGTCATCGAACATGACGAGTTTAGTTCTCTCAGGATAATACTTCTCAATAAAATTACGTTGAGCACCAATAGTATGAACACCAACAACTAACCGCTGATAGGGTGTGCCCTTAAGAGAATCTTTATACTTAGCAAGTTCTTCTTCATCCGCCACAAAGATTGTAATTCGTGACGGATCAATGTTGTAACTTTCCAGAACCTTTAAGGTTTTCTTCTTAATAGTTTCTGGACGCTTGTATGATGGAATAGCAATCTCATAATGCATTAAAAGAATCCTTCAAGTGTTGCTTCTTCAGCCTTGCCATAAGGATCTGTCATCCCATGGGCGTGAAGATAATCATACCATTCTTTATCTTCCCACATTCCTGGCGATACACCATTCCATAATGGACGCTGTAACGGATGCGCTTTATTCATGCGACGTTCTTCTACATACTGTTTGCGTAATGCTTCATATTCATAAGACTTGAGTTCAAGCATGTTTTCACGGAAATAACAAACTACAGAAATACGCTCACAAGTAGCATCATCAGGATTGTTAAGAACAATAGGGGTATTTCCATGGATAACTTCATGGTTATTGACAAGAAGAAGGTCACCAGGACGCACATTAACAGCAACTCGATACTCCGGAAAAACAAGGTATCCTCCTGTGTAGTCTCCTGTGCCTAGCACTAGTAGATTACTTAGGCCAGTATCCAAGTCTCCTGCGTCTCGATGACACGCAGTACGAAATGTTTTATTTACTGTAATAGTAGTAAACACTGTATCAGGAACTAGAAAACGTGGATCAATCTTATCAGCTGCTGCTTTCTGATTAGCCCAACGCCAAGGAAGCAATTCCTTGAAACCTTTATTCAGTGTTTGGAGGAATGGGTATGCAAGTTTAAATAGTTCTGGATGCTTTTCTGTGTATGACGTTGCACGCCCATAAGGAATGCGAGGGTAACGATCATACCAGCCAGCAACACCTGAGAATACTGACTTTGCATAGTTAGTGGTTGATGCCCACTCTGTTGCAACTTTGGTTGCTTCTGCACGAGCTTCCTCCTTTGGCTTGTTCGACAAACCATCTACCCATTTATCGAACCAATTATGATATTCTGGATAAACTTTTGTTACTTCAGAACGTAACCAAACAGTACCACGTGTTTCGTCAACACCCTTTGGTCCACCGTTCTTATACTTCTCGCGAATCTTTGCTACAGAATTATCATCAAACAAAGAAGCACCATCATCCATCAAGAACTCAAGCATCTCCATCTGATATGGCGTAACCCAATCTCTACCACCACGACCTTCAGTAGCAAGCATATCACCACGAGGACCAGCAGCAAGACCACGGTTCTGACTCTCTGTTGCGGCTTCTCTTAAACCACGATACGCTGAATCTTGTTCTTCTTTGCTGAAATAATTTTTACGGAACTTAAATGCGATACGTAATTCATCATTACCCTTACCGCAATCTTCGCAATCTGTCATACCACACATAGCTTTGGTGGCAACATCACAAAGCGGCGGCATATAACAATCTGTATCTTCTTCGATTAGAATATCATAATTGCTTTCGTCAACAAACTGCCCAAGCAAATGTTCGCAATCAATTTTAGTTTTAGCAACAATACGTCTTACCATCGTCAAAATTCTCCATTTTATAAATAAGTGTAGGTCACAGGGCTGCATACCCTCACCTACTCTAACGCTAACTCGGAGCGCCAGCTATGTTTATTTATTACGTCTACGCTTACATCAATCGCAAAACTAATTTACCCTATTATATAGGAAAAGGCAAGGGAAATCGTGCCTTTGTAAAACACCAAGGAATATCTGTTCCTTCTGATTCTTCCAGAATTGTATTCTTAGAAACCAATCTTTCAAATATTGGAGCTCTTGCTCTGGAAAGAAGATATATCAGATGGTATGGTCGAAAAGACATAGGATCTGGTATTCTTTTAAATAGAACAGATGGTGGAGATTGCCCGCCATCCAGAAAGAATGCGATTATTTCAGAAGAAACAAGATCGAAACTTAGTAATTCCAAAATTGGTAACACTCCATGGAATAAAGGCATTACAGGTTATAAAAATAAGTTTCCATCAGAAGAAGCCAGAAAAAGATTATCAGCGTCAAAAACTGGCGACAAAAATCCAATGTACGGTAAAAGTCTTTCGGAAGAACATCGCCAGAAAATTAAAGAAGGCATGTTAAAATCTATTCAACGCCGTAAAGAATCTTCTTAATATTTGGCGGAGAATAATTCGGTCCTTTAAGAATTTTACCGTCTTCTCTACGGAGGGGCTTTCCATCGTCTCCTAGTTTAGAAAGGTTTGATCGGTGAACCTCGTCGAAGACTCGGTCGAGCGGAATCCCATAAGATACAGCAGTACCACAAACAATGTAAATAATATCAGCCAACTCTTTAGCAATGTTCTCCAGATCATTATGGTATTCGCCTTCGTTGTATTCATCAAACTCTTCTTTCAACAACTTCATACGCAGAACACGTTCTCCGCCACCAGGAAACTTTGGTTCGGTTCCTACATTCTGACCAACTGCTGTCTGAAATTCTTTTACATCTTGAAACATATTACTCATTCATCCACTCCGGAGGGTTACGTTTTTTCCAACTATGAAGATGAGTCTTACCCATCTTGTAATAATTACGATAGTTTACGATAGGATCTTCTGATATTTTATATTCGTCAGCCATAGCAGAAGGCATAAGAGTCATATCGTATGTCTCTAAATTTTTGGGAGGAGTGCATAAAGCAAAACTCAACTCACCAAAACATTTATGTTCTTTATCATAACGGTAAGTATATTCCTTCATCAAAGCGAAGAAATGATCTACCAACCAATTATAATTCTCGATGCTACTGCGACACCATATAGCAGATGGGTGATTAATGTGCGTAGCTGAGTATAGAATTTCTTCGCGAGCGTCATTGAGCAACCACCATTTCTTCTTACGGGTTTTAAGTTTGCCATCTTCCTGTTCAACCTGAACTTCCAACTGTATCTCACGACCGTCTAGTATACGATGTGCAGTCGAAAGCAGCTGAGCAGACTCGAGGATCATCTTAACGACGTGACGATCCACCATCCACTCGGCTGCTTCTACAGGATTCTCGGAAAGATAAAAGATATTCATTTCTTATGATACCAATAAAGAACAATAAAGATAACTGATAATAGTATAGCCCATTCTTCAAAGGAAATCAATCGTTCTTTAAGCGCTAGGAAATTAAAATAATGATTCACTGTTTCCACTTTCTCATTGCTCGATCCCGGTGAAACTTATTCGCTCTATCAAAGAAACGAATACCATCTAAATGATCATTCTCGTGCTGAAACACTCTAGCGGACATGCCGATAAACTGTTTAGTCATAATCTCTCCATTAGGAGCAGTAAAACGAACACGAATCATGCTGGGTCTTTTGACCTTAACAAGCAATCCAGGATAAGAAAGGCAACCTTCTTCTAGGACTACTTGATCTTTAGAAGAACCAACGATCTTGGGGTTAAAACAAACAAAGTTTTCAGGAGCTCCTCGCATAGCAAAGATACGATAAGGAGTGCCTACCTGATTCGCAGCTAATCCTAACCCATTTTTCTCATAAAGTAAAGCAATTAATTTCTTAGAGAATTCTACAGGATCGAAAGGTGGATCGTTAAAATCGAAAGGCTCGCAAACCTCTCTCAAATAAGTATTATTTAATTCCATAATTTACTCCTGAATTTGCGAGAAGTTTTTGTTCTTGACAAATTTCAATACGTTGTTGAATTTTTCGTTCATATGTTCTTTATGAGATATAATAATAATGTTACTATCTTTAGATACATCTCTGATAATATTCATAAGATAATCAACAGCATTCATATCTAGAGAAGAATCAAATACCTCGTCCATAATTAATAGATTGGTGTTAATAGAGTTACGGAGTTTGGCTACTGCTCTCCATGTAAACAGCAGAGCCAAATCGATCTTCTGCTTTTCTCCCTCGGAGAACGAGGCATAGGTAAAGTCGTCTCTATACCTGGACTTAATTGTCTCATTGAAGTTTTCATCCAACTCAAAAGAAACAAAAAAGTCCATAGCAGATAGATACTTATTAATCAGTTTGTTGATTACAGGTATATATTGCTTTACAATCTTGGATTTAATACCACCATCCTTAAGAAGAACACCAGCAGCAGTCAAAACATTTCTTTCTTCGATAAGATCGTTGTATGTTTTCTCTATCTGCTTTAGTTCTTGTTCGTATTCATCAATCTTATTTTCTGATTTATTTTCATTAACTTCTTTTAGCTTTTCTATCTCGCGAGAGAGACTATCAGAATACTTGGTCAACGAATTGACAGTAGTTCTACACTCGATCTTCTGCATCTCCAAGTTCTGTATTTGTGTATTAAGATTCATAATCTGTTTAAGGCGATTGTTCGCTGTATCATATTCTAGAGTAAGAAGT
>B570J14230_10000046_pt1 | contig 36777 bp, 34 predicted proteins | sample LakMenepilimnion_3_FD_14230 | JGI IMG/M metagenome (IMG submission 14230) | reverse complement strand
GCGCGTCTTTATAGAGCGCTCGGGCAGCGGCGAGCCCACCAAAACCGCCACCTAAAATAACTACCTTTGGTTTATTCATCGAATTAAGTCTACTGTTTTCACCATGACAGCGGTGCGCAAAATTCTAGTTACCGGAGCATCTGGGTATGTAGGCGGTCGACTTGTGACTGCACTTTTGCAAGATGGTGCTGATGTTCGGGTGTTTGTACGAGATAAGAACAAAGCCCAAAGCCATACCTGGGCAAGTGAGGTTGAGATTGCGGTTGGAAATGCATCAGATTACAAATCAACGGTTGCAGCTCTAACAAATGTTCATACCGCTTTTTACTTACTTCACTCAATAAATTTAGGACCAAACTTTGATCAGATTGAATCTGAAATGGCGCGAAACTTTGCAAAAGCTGCCGAAGAGTGTGGTGTCAAGCAAATCATTTACTTAGGTGGAATTAATAATGATGCAAAGAGTTCTAAACATTTAAGTTCAAGAGCAAATACTGGCAAAGAGCTTGCCACCACATCTGTACCAGTAATTGAATTAAGAGCAGGAATTATTATTGGCTCAGGCTCTGCCTCATTTGAGATGTTGCGCCACCTAACCCATCGCTTACCTGTTATGACCACACCAAAGTGGGTTATGAATAAAACTCATCCAATTGCAATTCGAGATGTGCTTTGGTACCTACGAAAAACTGCCACGCTTGAAAAACCTGTTGCTGGTATTTTTGATATTGGTGGACCTGAGGTGCTCTCTTATGCAGATATGATGCAAAAGTTTGCCAAGTTATCTGGATTACGAAGACGTTTAATTATTAGAGTTCCAGTTTTAACACCAAAACTTTCTAGCCTTTGGATTGGTTTTGTTACTCCAGTGCCAACCTCATTAGCCAGGCCATTAGTTGGTTCATTAATTAGTGAAGTGGTAGCAGATCCTGCAAAATCTATTGATCACTTAATTCCAAAACCTACAGAAGGCTTAATTGATGTTGAAGGTGCTATTACTTTGGCACTAAGCCATGTTTCAAGTAATACTGTTAAAACAAGATGGTCAGATGCAACAACTCAAACAGCACCTTGGCAAAAAGCACAAAGTGATCCAGCTTGGGCAGGGGAAGCTTTATATAAAGACACCAGAATTAGAGTTACTGATGCCAGCATGGAACATCTATGGGAGGCGATTGAAGAAATAGGTGGCGACAACGGTTGGTATGGCGCTGATTTCCTTTGGTATTTACGTGGCGTAATGGATCGAATGATTGGCGGAGTTGGACTAAGAAGAGGAAGAAGAGATCCAATTCATTTACGTGTTGGAGACTCATTAGATTTTTGGCGGGTTGAATCTTTAATTCCTGGTCAATCATTAAAACTTTATGCTGAAATGATTTTGCCAGGCAAAGCTTGGCTTGAATTTAGAATTAAGAAGTTACCAAATGGTCAAAGTGAGGTTACCCAAGAGGCTTCCTTCTCACCACGTGGTTTAGGTGGTCAGTTGTATTGGTATGCAGTACTGCCACTTCACACATTAGTTTTCCCAACCATGATTAGAAATTTAATTAGAAGTGCCAATCGAAAGGATTACGCACTCCGCAATGCATGAGTTCACCCCAGAAGTTGAAGCATTAGCCAAAGAGGTTTTGGAGTACTCGCTAATTCGTTTGCGAACAGATCCACCACTTGATGGTCCAAAAACTGCGCAAGAGTTATATGAATTAGCAGGAAATACCATTACCGCCAAAGGTTTAGGTGGGCATGAGGCACTTAATTTATTTAAAGATGTTTTAGCAAAGGCATGTATTTCAACTGATCATCCAAGATACTTAGCATTTATTCCATCTGCTCCAAGTGAGTATGCAAACTTATTTGATTTAGTAGTTGGAGCTAGCGCTTTATATGGCGGCTCCTGGCTAGAAGGTGCTGGAGCGGTCTTTGCCGAAAACCAAGCATTAAAGTGGATTTCAGATTTAGCTGGCATGCCAGAAACATCTGGCGGAGTTTTTGTGCAGGGTGGCACGATTGGAAATCTTTCAGCTTTGGTTACTGCTCGAAATACATTTAGAGAAAAACGAAAAGATGTAAGTAGATGGGTAATAGCCGCAAGTTCTGATGCTCATTCATCAATTAAATCAGCAGCTGATGTTATGGATATTGGGATTCTTTTGATTAATCCTAATCAAGATGGTTCGTTGCAGGCAGATTCAGCAGCAGCTGCAATTGATAAATACCATAGTGAAAATCCATCGCACCAAGTTTTTGCTTTGGTAGCAACAGCGGGAACTACCAACCTTGGCATCATTGATGATCTAGAGGGTTTAGCGAGATGTGCCAAGAGCCGGGATATTTGGTTTCATGTTGATGGTGCTTATGGATTAGCCGCACTTTGTGCACCATCGGTCCGACCATTGTTTAACGGAATTGAATTGGCAGATTCATTAATTGTTGATCCACACAAATGGTTGTTTGCACCCTTTGATGCCTGCGCACTTATCTATCGCAATCCAAAATTAGCAAAAGCTGCTCACCTGCAAAAAGCTGCTTATCTTGAAACATTAGATGATGAGGATGAGTGGAATCCATCTGATTATGCAATTCATCTAACAAGAAGAGCTAGAGGATTACCATTTTGGTTCTCACTGGCTGCCCATGGCACAGATGAGTATGCAAAAGCGATGGAGCGAACCATGGAGGTAGCACGAGATGCTGCTGAACAGGTAAGAAATCATAAAAACTTAAAGCTTGTGATCGAGCCATCACTTTCAATTGTTGCCTTTGAAAGAGTTGGTTGGGAGAGAGCTGATTATGAAAAATGGAGTGATCAATTATTGGCAGATCAAATTGGCTTTGTTACACCCTCTGCCCATAAAGGAAAACCAATTTTAAGATTTGCAATTGTTAACCCATGGACTAAAGAGTCTGATATTTCAGCAATTCTCGCCACGCTCTAACTTAAAAACACCATTTTGTCAGTCCTATCTTTTAAGATAGAGCCATGTCCGAATTGATACCGATTAATGACTCAGCAGCTGGCTTATCTGAGTTAGAGATCAAGATGTTGGAGTTTGAACGCACTTGGTGGCGCCATGCAGGTGCTAAAGAGAGTTCAATTAAAGAGTTGTTTAACTTAACTCCGCCGGCTTATTACCAATTGTTAAATAACTTAATCGATCGACCAGCAGCATTAATGGCAGAGCCATTGTTGGTTAAGCGGTTGCTGCGCCTTCGCGAGCAGCGCACCTCATCCCGCTCTAGCTCCAGACTGGGCTTTTCGCTCTAACTCACTCAGCAATACCCCTTCGGCCAGATCTGATTTGGCCTATCAGGAATAAATCCTCTAGATTTGGCTTTAGCACTCTTAGGGTGTGAGTGATAAAAACACCTATCTGGTTATTAAAGCAAGAAAAATAGAGGGAGATAAAAAATGGCAAAGATGATTGCCTTCAACGAAGAGGCTCGTCGCGGATTAGAGCGCGGCATGAATGTGTTAGCTGATGCGGTCAAGGTAACCCTTGGGCCCCGTGGCCGAAATGTTGTTCTTGAGAAAAAATGGGGAGCACCAACAATTACTAATGATGGTGTCTCAATTGCTAAAGAGATTGAATTAGATGATCCATGGGAAAAGATCGGTGCAGACCTTGTTAAAGAGGTTGCTAAGAAAACTGATGATGTTGCAGGAGATGGCACAACTACTGCCACAGTATTAGCCCAAGCAATGGTTAGAGAAGGATTGCGAAATGTTGCAGCTGGATCAAACCCAATGTCATTAAAGCGCGGAATTGAAAAAGCTGTAGCTGCTATTTCAGATGAGTTACTAAAGATGGCAAAGCCAGTTGAAACTAAGGAACAGATCTCTGCTACAGCTTCTATTTCAGCAGCTGATACAACAATTGGATCAATGATTGCTGAAGCGATGGACAAGGTTGGTAAAGAGGGCGTAATCACTGTTGAAGAGAGCAATACATTTGGTCTTGAGCTAGAGCTGACTGAGGGTATGCGATTTGATAAGGGTTATATCTCTGCTTACTTTGTTACAGATACTGATCGCATGGAAACTGTGATGGAAGATGCTTACATCTTGATTGCAAACACCAAGATCTCTGGAATTAAAGATTTAGTTCCAGTACTTGAAAAGGTTATGCAAACTGGCAAGCCGCTTGTAATTATTGCCGAAGATGTTGATGGTGAAGCACTATCAACTTTGGTAGTAAATAAGATTCGTGGCACATTTAAATCTGTTGCAGTTAAAGCACCAGGCTTTGGAGATCGCCGTAAGGCAATGTTGCAAGATATTGCAATCCTTACCGGTGCCACAGTTATCTCAGAAGAGGTTGGTCTAAAGCTTGATCAAACCACACTTGAGTTATTGGGAACTGCTCGCAAGGTTGTAATTGCAAAAGAGGAGACCACAATTGTTGAAGGTGGCGGAGATGTTGACCAGATTAAAGGTCGCGTTAACCAAATTCGCACCGAGATTGAAAAAAGTGATTCAGATTATGATCGCGAGAAACTACAAGAGCGTCTTGCAAAACTTGCAGGAGGCGTTGCTGTAATTAAGGCTGGAGCTGCAACTGAGGTTGAGTTAAAAGAACGTAAACACCGAATTGAAGATGCGGTGCGAAATGCAAAGGCTGCTGTTGAAGAGGGAATCGTTGCCGGTGGTGGCGTTGCCCTTCTACAAGCTTCAAAGGTTGCATTTAGTAAATTAAAGTTAGAAGGCGATGAAGCAACTGGCGGAAAGATTGTTGAGTACGCAGTTGAGTCACCACTAAAACAAATCGCAATTAATGCTGGCCTTGAAGGTGGAGTAATTGTTGAAAAGGTTCGCAGCCTTGAAACTGGATTTGGTTTAAATGCTGCAACTGGTGAATATGTTGACATGATCAAGAGCGGAATTATTGATCCAGCAAAGGTAACAAGATCTGCATTACAAAATGCAGCATCTATTGCCGCCCTGTTCTTAACAACAGAGGCAGTAATTGCTGACAAGCCAGAGCCAAAATCAGCAGCACCAATGCCTGGTGGCGATGGCGGAGGAATGGATTTCTAAATAATTTCCATTAATGCTTTGGAAAGCCCCCGCATAAAAACGGGGGCTTTTTCATTTTAATCATTAGCAGATTACAATCTACGCATGGCAAAGAAGAAATCATTATTCAAAAAGCTCCGTAAAAACGAGAGCTCACTGGTGGCTGAACCTGAGGCACCAGTTGATGAGGCACTTCTTGATGCAATCACACAACCAAAGGTTGAAGAGGTTGTAAAGCCGGCAATTGTTAGAAAACCATACATCGCACCACCAAAAACCTATCCAGCAAAGGTTGATGTGCAAGTTAATAAAACAGATTTATTTGGAGCACTTAATAAAGCTAAGCAAGCTGCAATCGAAGACTCTGGTAAGAGTGAGTATGTTGGTGAGTTTTACTCTGTTGATTCTGATGAAGAAAGAATTGCAACATATCTATTCCAAGCAAAATTACCTGGCTATGTTGGTTGGATGTGGGCGGTAACTGTTGCCAAGATTGATGACCAAAGTGAAGCAACAATTTGCGATGTAGTTTTACTGCCAGGAAATAAAGCATTACTTGCACCAAACTGGGTGCCTTACTCACAAAGAATTCAACCAGGAGATCTTGGAATTGGCGATGTTGTACCAACTGAGGCAGATGATGAACGTTTAACTCAAACTTATGCAGCACTGCCTGGTGAGGAAGAGTTAGATAACACGCAAATATTTGAATTTGGTTTAACCCGTGCAAGAGTTATTTCAATTATTGGTAGAGATTTGGCAAGCAAGAGATGGTATGACGGTGATCGTGGACCACGTGCGCCAATTGCCCAGGCAGCTCCTAAGCCTTGTTCATCTTGTGGTTTCTTTATTCCGATCGCCGGCTCATTAGGTGGTGCATTTGGTGTTTGCTCCAATGCAATCTCACCTGAAGATGCCCGCGTGGTTTCCTTTGATCATGGCTGTGGTGCGCACTCAGAGGCGCTTATTAAGGCCGAATAATCGGCTAACGCCATTTGCACTACTTGAGATAAACTATCCACCTGCCCATCTAGAGATGGCCTAAACGAATAATAAAAATTGAGGGGAGATGCCAATGCCTACTGGTCGTGTTAAATGGTTTAGCTTAGAAAAGGGTTTTGGTTTTATTTCCAATGATGAGGGCGAAGATGTTTATCTTGCTGCTGCCGCACTTCCTGAGGGTGTAACAACTGTTAAACCTGGTACAAAACTAGAGTTTTCAATTGCTGATGGTCGACGTGGTCCACAAGCACTTTCAGTTTCAGTTGTTGAAGCTCCACCAACTATGGCTACAAACTCACGTGGTAAGAATGATGATTTAGCTGCGATGATTGAGGACACAATTAAAATTCTAGACCGCTTCGGTAATGGCTTAAGAAGTGGCCGAAGCTCATCCGCTGCCGATGGTGAGAGATTAGCCAAAGTGTTGCGTGGTATTGCATCTCAGATCGACGGGAATTAAAGAACTCCTTTTCGACCGCGCTTGATTGTGTAACGAAGTCCAATTGCACCTAGCACTGCACCAATTACACATATCCACAAGACATTGGTATCTGCATTCATCACAATTGCAAATACAAGTGCAATTATCCAAAGCACAATTCCCATTGAGATTACAAATATGGCTTCTTTCATATTTTAAGCCTAGCCCTATAAACCGCTAATGAGAACCATTGCAACCATGCCAAAGAGAATGGCAATAGTTACGCGGCGTCTGAATTTTGCACTCATCATTTGGCAAGCCTTTCCACAACATACTCAATTGATTTAGTTAAGGCATCAATATCGGATGGCTCAACCGCCGGGAACATTCCAACCCTTAATTGATTCTTTCCAAGCTTGCGATATGGATCTGTATCAACAATTCCATTAGCTCGTAGCACCTTTGCAATTTCAAGTGCATCAATAGATTCATCAAAATTGATTGTGCCAACTACCTTTGATCGCATTGCTGGTTCGGTAACAAATGGTGTGGTGTATGTGGTTTTTTCTGCCCAGTTATAAAGCCTAGAAGATGAATCCTCACTTCGACCAGCAGCAAACTTTAACCCGCCATTTTCATTCATCCACTTTATTTGTTCTGCTAAAAGAATTAATGTGGCAAGAGCTGGAGTGTTATAGGTTTGATCTAATCTTGAATTCTCAATAGCAATTGAAAGATCAAAAAATGCAGGGACCCATCTGCCGCTTGCTTTAATCTTTTCAACTCTAGCAATCGCAGCAGGGCTCATAATCGCAATCCATAATCCACCATCTGAGGCAAAGGATTTTTGTGGGGCAAAGTAATAGCAATCAGAATTACTTATATCTAAAGAGAGCCCACCAGCAGCACTTGTGGCATCTACTAGAACCAATGCACCTTCACTTCCAGCAGGGCGAACAATAGGCATCATCACACCTGTACTAGTTTCATTATGGGTTAATGCATAAGCATCAATATCGGGAGAAACTTTTGGAAGCGGGTGGGAACCCGGCTCTGTTTTAATCACCTCAGGATCTGAGATCATCGGTGCTTCTTTTGCAGCGGAAGCAAACTTTGAAGAGAACTCGCCAAAAACTAAGTGCTGTGATTTATTTTCAATTAGACCAAAGGTTGCAATATCCCAAAATGCTGTTGATCCACCATTGCCCAGAATTACTTCATAACCATCAGGAAGTGCGAACAAAGATTTCAAACCATTTCGTACTGCACCAACTACCTCTTTAACTGGTTTTTGTCGGTGGCTTGTTCCTAAAACTTTTCCGTAATTTGTAGCTAAGTTAGCAATTGAGCCTGGCAAAATTTTAGATGGGCCGCAGCCAAATCTTCCATCAGATGGTTTTAGATTATCTGGGATCTTGATTTCACTCATTGGTAGATATTAGGGGTTAAGACGTTTAATCTGCCAATTATTATTGTTATCTCTCACATATCGGATTCGATCATGCAGGCGGGAATATCTGCCCTGCCAAAACTCAATTGATGTGGGATTAACTACATAACCTCCCCAAAACTCTGGCATCGGGATTATTTGCCCAACTGGCCATTTAGCTTCAAACTCAGCAAATTTACTTTCTAGCTCTGCTCGAGAACTTAATTCAGATGATTGCGCACTTGCCCAGGCACCAATTTGTGAACCACGTGGGCGGGAGGCAAAGTATTTTTCAGATTCTGCTTTTGAAATCTTACTGGCACTTCCAATGACAATAACCTGTCGCTCCATTGGATACCAAGGAAAAAGAAGTGAAACATTTTTATTTTTTTCAATCTGTTCAGCTTTTCTAGAACCATAATTTGAAAAGAAGGTAAAGCCATCTTTAGTTAAATCCTTTAACAAAACTGTTCGACTAGTTGGTTGCTCATCTTGCACAGTTGAGAGCACCATCGCATTTGCCTCAACCACAATCTCATTTTCAGCTGCCTGCTTTAGCCAGGTATCAAAGAGTTCTAATGGGTTGCTGGGTAAGTTGGACTCAATTAATCCAACCTCGCCATACTGCCGGCGCATTGCAGCGATATCTTCTCGATTGCTCATGGCTGTATCCAACCTCACTTTAGATCTAGTTTGGTGCATTAGCACCTCAAGTAGCAGAATAGGACACATAATCAGATAGCAAAAGGAGCACTCAAGTGAGCGATGATTTCAAACCCGGTTTAGAAGGTGTAATCGCTTTTGAGTCCAAGATTGCAGAGCCAGACAAAGAGGGCAGCGCGCTTAGATACCGCGGCGTTGATATTGAAGATTTAGTTGGACGAGTAACTTTTGGAAATGTTTGGGGATTGTTAGTAGATGATGAATTCAATCCAGGACTGCCACCTGCAGAACCATTTTTAATTCCAGTTCATACTGGGGATGTGCGTGTTGATGTGCAATCTGCGATTGCAATGCTTACGCCAGCTTGGGGATTGAAGCCACTTTTAGATATTTCAGATGAAGAGGCTAGAAATAATTTAGCCAGGGTTTCAGTAATGGTTCTTTCCTATGTTGCCCAATCAGCCCGTGGAACAATTGCACAAGCAATTCCACAATCTGAAATTGATAAGGCCCACACCGTAGTAGAACGGATGATGATTCGCTGGCGAGGTGAACCAGATCCAGTGCATGTTCGCGCGATCGATGCTTACTTTGTATCAGCTGCAGAGCATGGCATGAATGCATCTACCTTTACCGGCCGAGTGATTGCATCAACTGGTGCAGATGTTGCAGCATCAATATCTGGTGCGATTGGCGCGATGAGTGGTCCATTACATGGTGGAGCCCCTGCTCGAGTACTAAGCATGATTGAAGCAGTTGAAAAATCTGGCAATGCAGAAAGTTATGTGAAATCAATTTTAGATAAGGGCGAGAGATTAATGGGATTTGGTCACCGCGTTTATCGTGCAGAGGATCCACGCGCTCGCACACTACGTCGAACCGCTAAAGAATTAAATGCGCCAAGATATGAGGTTGCCTTAGCACTTGAAAAAGCAGCCCTTTCTGAATTAAAACAACGTCAACCAGATCGCGTTTTGGAAACCAATGTTGAGTTCTGGGCTGCAATTGTTTTAGATTTTGCACAAGTTCCTGCGAATTTGTTTACCTCAATGTTTACCGCCGCACGAACAGCAGGCTGGTCAGCACATATTTTGGAGCAAAAACGAACGGGAAGAATCATCAGACCTTCAGCACGTTATGTTGGACCTGGACCACGTAAGCCACAAGATGTTAAGGGCTGGGATCCATCTGTTGAATCTTTGCACTCTTAATCTGTCTTAACTAGATAAGTACTGGCACCATAGGGTTATGGCCAATCGATCAATTTTCTGGTTTCGCAGAGACCTCAGGTTAGGTGATAACCCAGCACTGCTTAGCGCCATTGCAGAAGGTGATGAAGTAGTACCAGTATTTATTTTAGATCCTAAATTAATAAAAACAGCTGGCAGTAAAAGATTGGCATATTTAGGCCAATCACTTCGACTACTTGATGAATCATTAGGAAATAATCTTCATGTTATTGCAGGAGATCAAATAACAGTTTTAAATGATTTGATAAAAAGATACCAAGTGAGCTCAGTACATATCAGTGCAGAGTATGAGCCGTATGGAGCAAAGCGAGACGCAGCGATTGAAGAAGCTGGAATTAAACTAACTAGAACCGGCTCACCATATGCTGTTGCGCCAGGACGAGTTAGAAAACCAAGTGATGACACTCCATACCGGGTTTACACACCTTTTTATAAAGCATGGTGTCTACATGGTTGGCGCAAACCGGCAGAAACTCCAAAGGTAATTAACTCTGTAAAGCCAAGTGCAGAGGATAGAAGTTTTCCTGATTGGAAGTTGCCTGATGGAACAAAGATTACTCAAGCAGGTGAATTAGCGGCTCTTGAAAGATTTAAGTACTTTCAAAAAAATGGCCTAGATAATTATGACGAGGCGAGAAACCTTGCTGGAATTGATGGCACAAGCAAAATGAGTGCACATTTAAAATGGGGTGAAATACATCCACGAACTCTTCTAGCCCCATTAGGGGAAAGCAAGGCTCATGATGTCTACCGCAAAGAGATTGCTTGGCGGGAGTTTTATGCAGATGTTTTATTTAACAACCAGCACACTGAAACTGATTACTATGCACCACAATTTGCAAGCATGAGATATGACAAACCAGGTGATCAATTTAAAGCTTGGTGTGAAGGAAAAACTGGCTATCCATTTGTTGATGCTGCAATGCGCCAGTTGTTAATTGAAGGCTGGATGCATAATCGAACTCGAATGGTCGTTGCCTCATTTCTAGTTAAAGATCTGCATCTTGAATGGCAATTGGGTGAGAGATTTTTCCGGGAACATTTAGTTGACTATGACGTGGCATCAAATGCCCATGGTTGGCAGTGGACTGCAGGTTGTGGAACTGATGCATCTCCTTACTATCGAATATTTAATCCGGTCGAGCAAGGCAAGAGATTTGATGAAAATGGAGATTATGTTAGGAAGTATGTGCCAGAGCTTGCCCATATTAAAGGAATTGAAATTCATGAACCTTGGGAGACACCCGATGGTTATAAAAATGGATATGTAAAACAAATTGTTGATCATAAAGTTGAGCGGGCAGAATCATTGGCAAGACTTGAAGAGATAAAAGTAAATAAGCCGGCTTATCCAAAGGATTAGTATGAATAAAACAGATGTAATAATTGTTGGCGCAGGTCACAATGGATTAGTTGCTGCTTGTTACTTAGCAAAGGCTGGCAAGAAGGTAACCATGCTTGAGGCTAAGAATGAGGTTGGTGGTGCCTCAACTTCTGAGTATGTATTTAAAGGTTTAGATGCAAAATTATCTAGATACTCCTACCTTGTCTCACTTTTGCCTGATCAAATTATTAAGGAGCTGGAATTAGATTTTGAATGTATATCCCGCAAGATCTCTTCTTACACTCCATATAAACAAGATCAAAAAGATGCTGGTTTATTAGTTAGGCGAATTTGGGATGAAAGTAATTCACAATCCTTCTCAGAGCTAACCGGATCAAATAATGAAAGTAAGGCGTGGCAAAATTTCTATGATCAGGTCAGTCGATTTGCAGAGGTAATCGCGCCCACATTACTTCAACCTCTTCCAACAAAGAGTGAGATTAAAAAGCAATTAGCTGACGATCAGATCTGGGATATGTTAATTGAGAACTCGTTGGGCCAAACTCTAGATAAATACTTTTCAGATGATTTGATTAAAGGAGTGGTTTTAACAGATGGATTAATTGGAACTTTTTCCTCCGCTTATGAGATTCAAAGTAATATCTGTTTTCTCTATCATTTAATTGGAAATGGCACTGGAGAATGGAAGGTTCCAAAAGGTGGCATGGGGGCACTAGTTGGTGAACTTCATAAGAAAGCGATTTCATTAGGGGTTGAAATTAAATTAAATTCCAAAGTTGCTAAGATTCAAGCAGAAGATTCGAAGGTAATTGTTAAATTAGAAAATGGTGAAAGCCTTGAAGCTTCATATCTACTATCAAATGCTGCGCCACAAATTCTGGCTAAATTAACCGATGCACCAGAGCCTAAATCTTTAGAGGGATCGCAGATTAAGATAAATATGCTGCTTAAGAAATTACCGCAATTTAAATCTGGAGTTGATCCAAGGGATGCCTTTGTTGGCACCCTTCATATAAATGAGAGTTTTAAGCAGCTAGAAAAAGCATATAAACAAGCAAGTTCTGGTGAGCTTCCAGATGAGTTACCACTTGAAATGTATTGCCATTCCCTCTCTGATACTTCAATACTTTCAGATGAATTAACTAGCAAGGGCTATCACACACTTACTGTCTTTGGGCTTCATACTCCAGCTAAATTATTTGATAAAGATCCGGTAGGTATGAAAGAAAAAGCAAAGCAGAAAGCATTAGCAGCACTTAATCAATATTTAGTAGAACCAATTGAAAGCTGCCTTGCAAGTGATACAAATGGTGAATTATGTATTGAGATTAAATCACCAGTTGATTTAGAAAAAGACATTTTTTTACCAAGAGGAAATATCTTTCACAAAGACTTATCATTCCCATTTAAAGAGGATAACTCCTCGATTAAATGGGGTGTTGAAACTGCCCACCCAAGAGTATTTCTCTGTGGAGCAGGTGCAATTAGAGGCGGTGGTGTTAGTGGGATTGCAGGTCATAACGCTGCAAAGGCAGTTCTAGAACTAAACTAAAAAGTTAGAGAATTGCCAAGGATCACTTTCATCGTATTTACGATTGTTCCAGCCTTTGAACAAATCATTACGATGCATTAGCGGATCCCAATCTGCAGCAGCAGAGTGATAGCCACCCCAGTACTTTTCTGCAAATGCTAAAACTTCTCGCCATGGCAGATCATCTGGAACTAAGTAGCCCGCATTTGGATTAGCCATTGCCCAAGCAACGGCTGCATAAACCGCACTTGCAACCTGAACAGTTGTTGCAGATTGTTTTGGAACTAATTTTCTTGACTCGTGAATATTTAATAAGGATCCAGTCCACCAAGATTTATATGGATGGCCCATAAGTAGAACACCTAATCTGTCATCACCATCGATAATCTCTTCATTCATAATTCTTTGGTTCTCGGTCAAATCCCACTGTCGCATTTGTAATTCATGCATTGATGCAACAGCTGCATCGGTTGGGCAGTATGCGTAGTGAACAGTTGGACGATAAATGGCCTTGTCTTTATCCCAAACAGTTAGGTGATCGCTGATCGTAAATGCTTCGCCATGACGGATAACCATTCCAGTGGTTTCCATATTTGGAACCCAAGATCTAACCCAAGTTGTTGCACCAGGTTGGGCAATACAAATCTGATTTTTTGGCCCATCTGGATGTTGATAAGCATTTACTGGCAATGTTTTTTCATGTGTGCCCCAGCCCATTTCAGCTGGTGCAATACCTTCTTCATAAAAACCTTCAACCGACCAGGTATTTACAAACTCATTAACCTGCTTTGGTTTATCAGATATTTGCGTATCACGCTCTGCAATGTGAATTACTTTCACACCAAGTTTTTGAGCTAGGACTGGAAAATTTTCACTTGCAAGTGCTTGATCAACTCCTGCACCTGCCTTGCCATCCTTAAGCGCGCTAGTTGCAATATCAAATAAAGCTTTTTTTGTAAGATGTGAAACTAAACCTGGGTTTGCACCATGTTCAACAATTGCAGTTGGGCCTTTGCCGCCCCATGTATCAGTTAACTTACGCAACTTCATATGGCGCCAATAAAGTGTGCGCTCTGTTGGATTACGAGTTGCCCCAGCTGCGTATGGTTCCCACTCTTCAATCGAGGTATTTAAATAAATTACCCCGTGATCATGAGCCCAACCAATAATTTCGTTGGCATCAATATTCCACGCCAAATCTAAGAGAAAATCTCCAGCTGATAAATACTTTGAAAGAAATTGATCCATATTTTCGCGGGTTAATTGGTCTTGTACATATGTAGCGCCCGCTGTGATTGCTTCTGAAACTCGGCTTCGATTATCACGCATATCTGCGATCGTGATCTGTTTTGCATCTACTAGGTGTTCGATTAGAAGTGGTAATACACATTGTGAAACTGAACCCGCACCTAAAACTAGAACTCGATTAGAAAAGCGTGCTGCCAATTAGGACCTCCAACTGTCGCGCTAATGTATTTAGCCAGTGAAGATTAACCTATATTTTCAATTTGGCCATCCCAAATCCTCTGACCACTTCCACTTCGCTTGGCCTCATACATCGCCAAATCTGCTCGACGAAGGCAATCAACTGAATCTATATTTTGATCAATTGGTGCGTAACCAATGCTGACTTTGACTCGAACCTGCCCGGTTAACAATGAGATTGGATAACTCAAGGTGGCAAGCAGGGCTTGAGCTAATTCAGTTGCCTCTTGCTGATCCACCTTAGCCAGTAAGCCAAACTCATCTCCACCAAGTCTTGCCAGCTGCCCGCTAGCTGGGGTGACTCTGCTAAATCGATTAGCGACCTGCTTTAATAATTCATCACCGGCCGCATGTCCCATATTGTCATTTATCTCTTTGAACTCATCCAAATCAAGCAAAAAGATATATCCACTTCTTATTTCACTTAAATGAAGCAAAAAGTTTCTTCGATTAGATAACCCAGTTAACTCATCTGTTCGCGCAAGAACTCTTTCATTGCTAGCGGTGTTTGCTTCCTGGAGTGCAAAACTCATTCTGATAAACGCTAGTGCGATAGTGATAAAGCCTGGGATCAAAATAAAGCTAGGGAAGTATCCAGGTTTAAGTGCTGCAACTCCTAACAAGCAACCACTTGCGATAAGTGCAACAGTTGCTCCATATGATGAGACTTTTTCTGAAGTTTTATTCTCAGGGGATGAAAATAAAAGCGAGGTTGAAAGTAGGACCAAACCAATTATCCAGCCATCATCTGTTATCGCACCAAACTCATAGGTTGCACTCAAGGAACCCCAGATAAAGAATAAATCTGAGGTTGCAAATGAAAGTAAGCCAAGACCAAGAAATATTGATCTTCTACTTAGCGGATTTAGTAGGAGATAAACCAAAACCATGGAGAGTAAAACGATATCCCCAACTGGGTAAAGAATTGAGATAAAAACTTGCCAGGCAGAACCATCCAAGCCAACCATCGCTGGCTTTAATACAAATGCGGTTAAGACACTAGTCAATCCAACTGCGATGATCACAGTGTCTAGAACTTCAAGGGCAGACATAGATCGCTTTTGGGTGAAACTTCTTGTGATTGCGATAAATACCAGTGGATAAAAAATTGCATAACAAATATCGGAAATAGCGGCTGGAATTTGTAGCTCAAAAAAAGAGTTCCAAGTCGAGAAAAAAGAGCCCATACTCCAAACCAGAGCTGCTGCGCCAAAGGAGTTAGCTGAGATGCGATCTGTATGAAGTGGTGCATTAAATGCGATTACCGAGGCCATTACTCCAATTGAATTAAATAGAAGTAGATCAACTGCAACATTATTCTCAGGAAAAATAGATCTAGCAATCAGGTGAGTGATAATTAACGCGCCGGTCAGCCATAAAAATCCCGAGATACGGCGGATTAATCTCATAATCAATAGTAAAATGAGATCAACCTTTATAGAACAGATCTGGGGAAATTTAAGTGATCGCACTCTCAAGACGCCAATTTATTTGCGGTAGCGCAGCTGTTGCAGCATTGGCAACCACCCCTGCCCTTGCAGCCAATGGGGTCAAGAATTTACCGGGCGGTAAAACTGAGGTGAGTCTTGCGGCAAATAAAGCCTTGGGATCTGTTGGTGGGATTGTTGAGTTGAGTATTAAGAAGTATGGAAAAGTTGCAGTAATTAGAACTTCAAAATCTGCAAAGGGATTTGCAGTGGTTAACTTATCTTGCCCCCATGCTGGAGTGATTGTTCAACAAAATGCTGGTGGCTGGATTTGCCCTGGACCTCGTGGGCATGGATCTGAGTTTGGTATGAACGGTGCTCTAAAAATTGGTCCAGCAAACTCTGGATTAAAGCCAATTAAATTTACGGCAAATAGTAAAGCTGTAGTTATCTCTTAAAGTTTTTATCTTTGCTTTTTACGAACATTCATTCCAACTTTTCTTACAATTGGACGTGGTGCATTTCTAGCTATTGCGCTTAGAATTTTATATTGCCAGCCTGGAATACAGATTACTCGGTTTGCTTTTGCATACTTCCAAGATTTACTTACAAGCTTATCGCTATCAAGCCACATGAATTTAGGCAATGCGGTCATTTTCATTCGGCCACGGGCATGAAATTCCGTACGAGTAAATCCTGGGCAAAGAGCTGATATTTTCACATTTGTTCCACGAAGTTCGGTGTGAAGTGATTCAGAGAAAACTGTTAAATAAGATTTTGCTGCGCTGTAGGTGCCACCTGCGATAAAACTTGCAACGCTACTGACATTTACAATAATTCCAGTATTTCTCTTGACCATAACGGGCAAAACTGCATGAGTTAGCCGCATGGGAGCAGTTACTAAGACATTTAATAATTCTTGCTCTTTATCTAGATTACTAACAGTAAAACTATCCTTAATACCAAAGCCGGCATTGTTTACCAGAATATCTATTGGCTTTTTCGAATCAGCAACTCTTTTTTCAACTTTTGCTAACTGGGAAGGCTTAGTTAAATCCGCCTTTATGCATTGAGCTTTAACGCCAAAACGCTTACTTAACTCTTTTGCAACCTTATTTAATCGAGGTAGATCTCTGGCAACTAGTATTAAATCAAAACCTTCTTTTGCAAGTAAATTTGCGTATGAAGCACCAATTCCCGCAGTTGCACCTGTAATTAGCGCGGTAGCCATTACTTAACTATCCCGGAGGCATCCTCATCACGGATGTGCCAAGAGGTTCCGTACTCTTCTAATAAATCTAAGAATGGTTTGGATTCAAACCACTCTGGACCATTAACTCCAAGCGGCTTCCAAGCGCCTGTATGAATCAACTCAAGTGCGATAACTGGGTTAATTGCAGTTTGCCAAACAACAGCTTGATCACCAAACTCCTTCATTGACCAGGCATTATCGACTACGTTGTAGATATAAACCGCTTTTGGATTTCCTTGCTTATCTAATCCTTTAATTAATGCACCAGCACATGTTTTACCGCGCATACGCTCACCAAGTGTTGCAGGATCTGGCAATGAGGCGGTTAATAGATCACGAGGTGAAACTGATACACCTTGAACCTCAACCGTTTCTTTACGATCCATGCCAAGCATGTTAATAGTTTTTAGAATGGTAATGAACTCAGCACCCAAACCATATTTAAAGTTAACCTTCTTTGCATCAATCTTTTGCGGAATTAATACAACCTCTTCGTGCTCAACATTTACACACTCAACCGGACCAATACCTTCTGGGAAATCAAAAATTTCAAGCTCTGAAAATGGAGTAGTTGTATACCAACCGCGGCCATCTTCCCAAACTAGAGGTGGATTTAAACATTCTTCGATTGTGGTCCAAATTGAAAATGAAGGAGCAAAATCAAAACCTTCAACTCTTAAGTTTGATCCATCTAGAATTGTGCATGAATCTATACGGCTAAATAAATGCTCGCTTGCATACTTGGCAAACACATCACTCATACCAGGCTCAACACCCATTCCAATTAATGCAAAGATTTTTCGTTCATCCCAGTTGTAATCACGAGCAAATTGTTCATCGCCAAGCTTTACGCCAGTTTCGGTATATGGGTAGTGAGGATGCTTACGAGATAAAGACATTGCCATATCTATGTAATTTGTATTTTCAATTTCACAAGCCAAAAAGATCGGCATTACAAAGCGTGGATCAACTGCGTTAATCACAACATCTGGGTCTGCTTTACGAATTAATTCGCGAATATCTTCAAGTTCAGCGGCATTAACCATCGCAGCAGAAAATCTTGGATCCTTTACACGTGCAACAGCTTCTTCAGCACGAGCCAGGGTACGGTCTGCAATCACCATAGATTCAATAAATGAACGTCGTGATGCGATATTTGCTATCGCTCTGCCTACTCCACCGGCGCCTATAACAAGGGCCTTCATGATATTTAACTCCAAACGAATTGAACTAAGCCTATCTGAACGCGCATTTAAAGACAAATTTACGCACAGTTATTGATTAGTTATCAATTATTATTAAATTAAATTACAATTCACTGTAATTAAATTTTAAGCAAAATTAAATATTTGTCCCCGTAGCTCAGTGGATAGAGCAACCGCCTCCTAAGCGGTAGGTCGCAGGTTCAACTCCCGCCGGGGACGCAATTAATTAGTGATCTAGAGTAAATCTCTTCATTGATTTTGGTGCCCACCAATTTCGTTCACCAAATAATCTCATTAAAGCTGGGACCAAAAGTGCGCGCACTAATGTTGCATCTAAAATAATTGCAAATGCCACACCAAAGCCCAGCATTTTAATTGATGTAACACCACTCAATATGAATGATGCGAAAACTATTGCTAGTAAACCAGCAGCAGCTGTGATTATTCGAGCAGATCTTTGTAATCCGGTTGCAACAGCTTCAACATTTGATTTACCTGCATCATGCTCCTCTTTAATGCGAGAGAGCAGGAATAACTCATAATCCATCGATAGACCAAAGGCGACAACAGCTACCAAAATAATAGAACCGGTATCTACTGCACCAGTTACCGTGAAATCTCCAACCAACCATTTCAAGTGGCCGTCAACAAATATCCAGGTGATAACACCAAGTGTTGCAGCAAGGGAGAGGATGTTAAGAATTACCGCTTTGATAGGCAGAATGATTGATCCAGTAAATAGGAAGAGCAGTACTAATACTCCAACTGCAATCCAGGTAAGTGCCCATGGCATAGTCCTAGCAATTCCTATTTGCGTATCTGCGTAATCTGCAGCCACGCCTCCAACTAATGTTTGGTCAGGAGCTGGGATTTGTCTAATCTCTTTAATTAAGACCTCTGCTAAGGGAGTGCGAGGTCCCATGTCATGGATTGCAATTACTCGAACATCATTACCTAATACTTGTGGCTCTCCGATTCGAACAACACCTTTAACCTTTGAAATCTCTGTGGTGTAGTTTTTAATCTCTTCTAACTTTGCAGCTCCACCAGGAATAATAATTTCAATTGGATTTCCCTCTTGACCAGGAAATCTTTCGGTAATCAGTTGTGAGGCATAGGCAGCAGGATTACTTGCCGGCAATACTCTTGAATCCACTTGAGAAAAGACAATATTTGTAATTGGTGCTGCAAATACACCCAGTGCAATTAGGCAAAGCACAACAACTGAGACTGGCTTGCGCATTACAAATCTTGCAGTCTGTGCCCAACGGCCATCTTCCTTTGGAGTAATTGCACTCTTTCTTACAACAGCTTTATCGATTCGATTACCTAAAATTGCAAGTAATGCAGGAAGAGCAACTAATGAACCCAGAACAGCCATGATTACAACAGTTACTCCTGCATAACCAAATGATTTTAAGAACATTAATGGAAAGAGCATTAAAGAGGCTAAGGTAATAACAATAGTTAAGCCTGAGTAGAAAACTGTTTTACCGGCAGTTGCAACAGTTCGCTTGATGGCTTCATTAACTGATTTACCTGCATGCAACTCCTCACGGAATCGATTCACAATTAAAAGTGAGTAATCAATACCAAGACCTAGCCCAAGTCCAGTAATCAAGTTAAGTGCAAATACGCTAACTCCGGTAAATAAAGTAAGAAGGTAGATAATTAGGAATGAGCCCAGGATGGCTGATACCCCAACAAGTAATGGCATGGCACTTGCTACTAGTCCGCCAAATACAAAGACTAAAAGTATGAATGTAAGCGGGATAGAGATCGATTCAGAAAGCTTTAGATCATCAGCAATCTTGGTATTAATCGCATGGGCAAATACACCAGTGCCACTTGCATAGATTGTTAAATTCTCAAATTTGCCATCGTATTTTGCCTGCATGCGTTTTCCTAATGATTGGACAGTGTCCCACTCAACATCTTCGCTATAAACAAATAAAAAGGCAGACTTTGAATCAGAACTCTTAAGTGATGGTGCTCCACCTGAGCTCCAATAAGAAAGTGTTGATCCAACTCCTTCTTCAGTCTTAATAATTGATTCAAGTTTTGTTGCGGTTGCAACAACTGCTGGATCTGTTAACTCTGTTGGTGTTTCAACCACAAGCACTACAGCTGGATCTTTCACTTTAAAAACATCAGTTAAATACTCAAATGCTTTTGCTGAATCACTCTTTGGATCGCTGTAGCCACCACTGTCTAGTTTGCCAAAAACTGAGGAGCCAATTACACCGGCCGAGAGAATAGAAATGATAAAAACGGTGAAAATTAGTTTTTTACGGTTGACTATGAGTGAGCCTAATTTTTCAAACATGTTCGCCTATCCAAAGTGTTAAGTTAAAAGAGTGTAGGCTTATATTCTAATGAGTAATCAAGATAATTTAAAAAAAGGTAAGCAGCCCAAGCCTGGTGAAGTTGATCACCAGCTATTACCTAAGGTAACTAGTGATGAAATTGATTTAGAAATTGATACCTATCGAGATGATGAAATTGCAAGGGATAAGCCACCACATCACAATTAAGAATTAAGCATTACCCATTTGCAGTTGGCTTAGAATCTTTTTTTGGAGCTGGCGCACTTTCACTTTTTGAGGCAGAAGAATCTGGTTTTGAAGTTTGCGTACCCCTTGAATCTGTTTTATAAAAGCCACTACCTTTAAAAACCACGCCAACGTTGTTGTAAACCTTACGAACATCTCCATTGCATTTTGGGCAAACCTGGATTGCAGCCTCAGTAAAACTCTGAACAACCTCAAAGCCATGCTCACATTGATTACACAGATACTCATAGGTTGGCATAGGAGTAATCTTAAGCAAGTGGCCGGATTAGGGCTAACTGGAAAATTGGGGGTGAACAGATGAGGCGCATTTTGCTACCCATTACCTTTATTTTCCTAACGATGATTTCTCCATCACAGGCTTTGGCAACCTCGATCGTAAGTACCTCACCAACAGCTGGCTCAGTTCTTAGCATCTCACCTACTGCGGTAACAATTAAAGCAAGTCAAGATCTAGTTGAAGATGCAAATGAAATTACTGTAACTAATTCAAATGGTCAAAGAGTTGATGATGGATCTATTCAAATTCAAGGTCCAGTTTTAATGGTTGGGATTAAACCTCTTACAACTTCCGGCCTGTATACAGTCACCTACACATTGATGGCAGTTGATCAACCAGCCACCTCAGGAACATTTACTTTCTTGTATAACGCACCTGCCGAAATGACATTACCAACACCTGCGCCGACTGAAGAAGTTTTAATAAATAATTCTCCAAATCGCCTAACAGATTTATTTGTAGTCGGATTAATGATCTTTGCTTTTATCATCTTAGTTTTCTTATCTCGCTACGCAAAGCAAACTTTTAACACACCAGCAAAGCCACGTAGAGTGAAGAAAGCTTCTAGTACAAGTAAGAAATTTATAAAGTAAAATTGGTGAAGGCTTGATAGAAATACTTTCTCCCCTCTCAAAGGGTTTAATGCAGCTTACGGCTGTGCTGAGTATCGGCTTGATAATTGCCATTGCATTTTTAGACACGGATATAAAAGGCAGGGTCGCGAACAATATTTTGATCAAGAAGGCTAAAAATTTAAGCTTTCTATGGTTACTTTCAACTGTATTTTACATTTTAGTCCAGATTGCTTATTTGCTTGAGCAGCCAATCTCAGCCTCATTTGATTTAACAGTAATTCGTTCCTATTTAACACAAACCTCTATCGGCAAGAGTTACTTGATTCAAATAATTGGCATTTTACTAATACTTTCAATTTCATTTAAAAAGATTCTTTCCACATATCTTGCGCTACTAATCTCACTGGTGGCGGTAGTTGCACCAGTTTTTCAAAGCCATGGCAGCACCTCAGGTCATCATGGTTTAGCAATTGGCGCCCTAGTTATTCACGTAATTGCAATAAGTTTCTGGGTAGGGGGCTTATTTGGTCTAACTCAATTAGATAAGGCGCAAAAGTTAATTGCCCTTCCTAGATTTAGTGAAATAGCGTTATGGAGTGCGATAGCTGTTGCAGCAACTGGGGCCGCAACTGCATGGACACGATTAGATTCCATATCAGCTTGGTCTAGTAAATATGGTGCGATTACCTTATTGAAGATTTTCCTGACAATTACTTTAATTGGCTTTGGCGCACTCCATCGACGTTGGATCTTAAAATCTGATCTACCTTCAGTTTTTAGATTAATTACTGGTGAAATAATTGTGATGTTTTCAACGATTTTTGTAGGTAGTTGGCTTTCAACGGTAAGTCCGCCAGATCGTGAAGTAGTTTCATCACCAGCACTTCTTGTAACAGGACTTGAAATGCCAAAGCCACCAACTTTTACTCGGGTTCTGCTTGCATATGATGCCGATGGCTTAATACTTGGACTTCTAATTTTTGCTGTTGCTTTGTATATAAAAGGTGTTGTGATTTTAAGTAAACGTGGAGATAAATGGCCGGTGGGTAGAACAATTGCATTTGCCTTAGGAATATCTGCAATTGATTTTGCAACTAGTGGTGGGCTTGGGGTTTATTCTCGCTTTGCATTTTCAAACCACATGCTTGCGCACATGGTGCTTGGCATGATCGCACCAATTGGAATTGTGCTTGGCGCACCGATTACCTTGGCGCTTAGAACTTTACCAGTTGGAAGGAATGAACAAGAGCGCGGAATACGTGGTTCCTTCATTGCCCTACTTCACTCAAAGGTTTCTAGCTTTTACACACATCCAGTTGTGGCACTAGCAATATTTGATGGATCCTTATTTGCACTTTATTTCACTCCATTATTTGGAAATCTAATGCAAGGTCATAGCGGGCACTTTTTCATGACCATACATTTCTTACTTGCCGGAATTCTATTCTTCCAAGTATTAATTGGAGTTGATCCACTACCTAGGAAAATTCCACACCTTGTGAAAATAATAATTATCTTTGCAGCTATGAGCATTCATGCATTCTTCTCAATCTCAGTCATGTCTGCTTCAACATTGCTAGACAATGGTTACTTTGCATTACTGGAAAGGCCATGGGCAACAGATTTACTTGCTGATCAAAAACTGGGTGGGTCAGTTGGTTGGGCGATGGGTGAGATTCCTATCTTGTTGGCTTTGCTTGCCGTGTTTCTGCAGTGGGTTAAACATGACAAGAATGAGGCCTCACGAATAGACCGTGCGGCAGATCGAGCGGCGGCTATGGGCGAAGATGATGAATTAGCCCAATACAACCAATATCTGGCCCAGTTAAACCGTAGAGATAACCGCGAATAGAATATGGCCATGTCAATGAATTCAGATATGCCGCCATTGTTTGGCCAGGAGTATCAAGCACTTCGTGAAAGTGTTAGCGCACTGGCACAAAAAAAGATTGCACCATTTGCACATGATGTTGATGAAAATTCTAGATACCCACAAGAAGCAGCAGATGCACTGCAAGCAGCAGGTCTTGCTGCAGCACACGTGCCAGTTGAGTTTGGTGGACAAGGTGCTGATGCTTTGGCGGCAGTAATAATCATTGAAGAGGTTGCAAGAGTATGCGGTGCATCATCATTAATTCCTGCTGTAAATAAATTAGGTTCAGTTCCGGTAATGATTGCCGGCAATGATGATCAAAAGAAAAAGTATTTAACTCAACTTGCAGCAGGTAAAGGTTTTTCTTACTGTCTATCTGAATCTGAAGCAGGATCTGATGCAGCGGCGATGAAAACCAAAGCTGTTAAAGATGGAGATAGCTGGATAATTTCTGGAAGCAAAAAATGGATTTCTAATGCAGGTGTATCTGAGTTCTACACAGTGTTGGCCTCAACTGATGCAAGCAAAGGTTCAAAAGGAATCTCAGCCTTTATTGTTGAAAAATCAGATCCAGGTGTTTCATTTGGAGCACATGAAAAGAAGATGGGATTTAGAGGTTCACCAACACGTGAGGTTTACTTTGATAATGTCAAAGTAAATGATGATCGCAGATTAGGTGAAATCGGAAGTGGTTTTTCACTTGCCATGAAAACTTTAGATCACACCAGAATCACAATTGCTGCCCAAGCACTAGGAATAGCACAAGGTGCACTTGATGTTGCTAAAAAGTATGCCCACGAACGGCAGCAATTTGGAAAACCAATCTTTGATTTTCAAGCTGTTCAATTTATGTTAGCTGATATGGCAATGCAGATTGAAGCTGCTAGACAATTAACGTATGCAGCTGCAGTTAAGAGTGAACGCGGTGAAACAGATCTGACCTTTTTCTCTGCCGCAAGTAAATGCTTTGCAACAGATGTGGCAATGAAGGTTACGACCGATGCTGTTCAGGTACTAGGCGGATACGGATACGTAACTGATTATCCAGTAGAGCGAATGATGCGGGACGCAAAGTTAACTCAAATATATGAAGGCACTAATCAGATTCAACGAGTAGTGATGGCTCGTAATCTTGATACTTTGACTAACTAAAACCTGACGATAATCTCAGGCGTTGCTGCCGCATTAACTTTTTGATCATGTGGCTCAATCGGAAGAATTTCACTAGTTAATTCACCTCGATGTAGAAGTGCAATCTTCCATGCCTTACTTCTTGCCAGCGCTCGATCATATGAGCCACCACCTTGACCTAATCGATTGCCGGTTCGGTCAACATGAAGAGCTGGAACAATTATTACCTCAAGTTGGGTTTGAGTATCTGCCTCACCAATTGGCTCAAGTGTTTTCCCAGATTTTTTTAAACTATCTACAGACCCATCCCAGGCTACCCACTCTAAATCTTTATTCGCAAGCATTCTTGGTAGAAATAACTTTTTGCCAGAGCTAATTAATCTTTTGTTTAACTCACCTGTATCTGGCTCAAACTCATATGAAATATATGAGCCAATATTTGTAATGCCAGTTAATTCATTGGCGGAGAGAATATGCAGCCAACTTTCATTAATAAATCGATCTGCTCGCTCTTTGCGATATTGCTTACGCAATACTGATTTATTTTCTTGGGCAGCCATGCCCCTTACCTTAATTTATGGCTTGGGCAAAGTAGGGTTTAGGTATGGAAGATTTGATATCGGTGGCTGCATTTCAGGAGGAGTTACTCCAACTGAGCACCCCACTGTCAGCCTTAGACCTGCCGCTGCTTGATGCACATGGGGCAACTCTGGCCAGCGATATGTTGGTTGATGAGAAGGTTGTGATTAAGAATGGCCAAAAGATTGATTCAACTCAAATTGCTTTAGCCGCATCACTTGGCTTAGACCGACTGCCATGTCGACCACACCCAAGAGTTGTAATTATTAGTGCTGGGGATGATTTGGTTGAACCAGGAAGCAAATTAGCAAATGATGATGATGAGTATGAAAGTAATTCATGGTTTCTCACAACCTTTGTCCGTGAAGCAGGAGCTCATGCTTATCGGGTACACACAATTCCAGAAACTGCCGAACAATTAAAGTTAGTTGTTGAGGATCAATTAGTTAGAGCAGATTTAATTGTAATCAGTGGTGAATCTGGGGATGAATCATTTGATCTAATTCGTTCAGTAATTTCTGAGTTAGGCGAAATTAAAGTTGTAACGCCAAAGCTTGAGGAAAGTAGTAAGCATGGATTTGGATTAATTGGTCCAGATAAAACTCCAGTGCTTGCTCTGCCTGGAGATCCAATTGGTAACTACCTATCTGCCGAACTTTTTATCAGACCGATAATTTTAAAAATGTTAACTGGCAATGGCTCACTTCGCCCAAGCCGTAAAGGCAAACTAGGTAAGGCGTTATCGATTGCGGGCGGAAAATCTGCCTACCTTAGAGGTGAGGTAAATGAAGCAGGGCAGGTATCAGTATTACCAAATCAAGAATCATTAACTACTTTGTCCCTAGCTAATTGCTTGATTGTGTTAGATGAGAAAACTGGAAAATTAGGTGCAGGCGATACAGTGAATCTGCTGTTAACAAGTCAGGAATAATCTTGCGTAAATTACTTGATCATGAAATTTCTTTAAGACCAATTCGTTTTAGAGATAAAGCTCAATGGGATGCTGTGCGATCAGTAAACCGTGATTGGTTATCACCTTGGGAGGCAACTAGACCAAATATTGATAACAATTCACCGCTGCCTTCTTACTATGGAATGGTTATGCAATTAAACCGGGAGATCAAAGCTCTGCGATCGATTTCTTTAGGTATCTGGCTTACCGAGAATAAATCTGAAGTTTTGATTGGCCAAATCACCTTAGGCGGAATAATTTTTGGTGCAATGCGCGGTGCTCATATTGGATACTGGATCGATCAACGGTATTCCAGCCGTGGATATACAACTAGAGCGGTCAAGCTACTAACCAAATTTGGCTTTGACTCTTTGAAATTACACCGGATTGAAATAAACCTTCGGCCAGAAAATGAAGCATCAAAGAAAGTAGCGATAAAGGCAGGGTATGAACTAGAAGGTGCAAGAAATAACTACCTTCATATAGCTGGAGATTGGCGAAACCACATAACTTTTGTAAAGGAAAACCCAGCAATCAAATAAAAGATAGTCATGACATACCTATCGATTTCCCCTTGAATCTAACCTTCAACATTTATTGTTGTGCTTTATGGGTTCTGGATTTATCTATTTAATCATCATTGGGATGTGGGCTGCCTACTTCCTACCCCAGTGGTTGAGTAAACATGAAGATAACTCTGGCCGGGCAATTCAGCGATATAAAAATGCGATGCAAGTTGTTGCAGAAAATAATGGAAGTATCAAAACCGAACCACGAGTCGAAGATAAAAGCAAAATATTTTTACAGAGAAGATTAATTTTTGGTTCACTATTTTCATTAAGTTTTATTTCGCTTATTTTTTCAGCAATTGGTTTCTTAGATATAACAACCTCTCTGATTCCATTAACTGCAACTCTTATTTATTTAGTTAATGTTCGAAAACAGGTAGTTGCATCACAATTGAAGATGAGAAGATTAAGAGCCTTAGAGAAAATAGCAAGCACAAAAATTCCAACACCAATTTCTTCAGATTCACAGATTGAAAAAGATAACAATGAGCACTGGATCCCATTCTCTGAACGAACTGAAATTACTGGCGTGATTGTGGTCCCTAAGGATCGCAAAGGTTGGCACCCAACAACCGTTCCTAAACCTGTTTATACAACAGCGGCAAAGGCTGTACCTAGCAAGAGAATTATTGATTTAACTTCAACGGGTGAGTGGAGTGCCGAGCAAGAACGTATCAAAGCTCTTTCTGGTCGAGATGATGATTTATTTGATCAATCACTTCTAAAAGATGGAATTGAAGAGGATCGGGCTGTAAACGAGTAGTTAAATCCAGCTAGGAAACCACATTCGGGCAAGCCACTGTGAGTATGGAATTTCAACTCCAATTAGTATTGGCAGAAAATATAGAAAATTTAGTGCGACTAAAAAGATAAAGCCGTAGATGAACTTCTTAGAATCCTTAAAGTTCATGGCCCAATTAAATGTGTAAATCAAGGCCAAAATTAAAAACGGCAGAATTGATATTGCATAGAAGTAAAACATCGTTCGACTTTGGAAGAGAAACCAAGGTAGGTAAGTACCAGCAATACCAGCCAAAATAAAGGCGGAAACTCGATCACCTTTGGTTAGAAATAGACCAAAGGTTATTGCGATTGCAAATACGCCAAACCACCATAAAACTGGGGTGCCAATCGCCAATATTTCTTGTGAGCAACTTGCAGCTGCACAATTGCCTGGATTTTCATAATAAAAAGATGTTGGCCTTCCTATCACCAACCAACTCCATGGATTAGCTGCGTATGAGTGCTTCTCGGTTAGGCCTTGATGAAAGTTAAGAATTTCCAGATGATAATTCCAAAGTGAGCTTAAGAAATTTGAGCCTGAGCTTCTCGCCCAACCTGAGCTGGTGATAATCCAACCACTCCAGCTAACTAAATAAACAAGGCTGGGTACCAGAACAAACTGAGCTATTCGTTTGATATAGACAAAAATATTTGCATTTTTGAAGTTGATTGTCAACAGTATTAATAGCGGAATTAAAAAGAAACCACTCCATTTAGTAGCTCCAGCCAATCCGATAACAACACCACTAGCCCAGAGATTATTTGTCAGAATTAAATAGAAAGCCAATAAAATGAAAAACATAAGGAAGATATCAAGTAAGGCAACTCGCGACATTACAAGATGTAATCCATCTAATGCCATTAGTGCTGCTGCGGTATTACTTAAGAAAGCCGAATTAAAAAGTCTTTGTGCAACTAGATAAATCATTAAAACGGAGGCGGTTCCAACTAAAGCAGCAATAACCCGCCAGCCAAACTCGTTATTTCCAAAAAGCTTAATGCCAATACCGATTAGCCATTTACCAACTGGTGGGTGAACTACAAACTCGGCATTCATCTGCTCATTTAATTCAACGCCATGTGAAATTAAGGAGTTTGCATTTTTTGCATAGTAAACCTCATCAAAAATATATCCAGATGGCGCACTTAATCTCCAAAGCCGTAAGGAAAGTGCAAAACCTATGATCAGTGAGATCGGGGCATATTGACGCAACCTGCTCTTGCTCATGAGGTCAGCCTAAGACCAGATGGAACATGAGTAGTGAAATAACCTGCGAGAATTGGCCTATGTTAATCCTGGCTTGCCTACCAATTGGCGATGTGCGAGATGCCTCGGCCCATCTAATTGAGTCTATTCAAAATGCGACCTATGTAGCAGCTGAGGATTCACGAAAGTTTGCCCGATTATGCCAAGAGTTAAATATAAAACATCATGCCAAGGTGATTACTTTTTTTGAAGGTAATGAAAGTGAAAAAATAGATGAGTTAACCACTTTATTGAAATCTCAAAAAGATATTTTGGTTGTAACTGATGCAGGAGCCCCCGGCGTATCCGATCCTGGATATCGATTAATCAGAGCAGCTGTTGAAGCTGATGTAAAAATAAAAGTACTGCCAGGTCCAAGTGCTGTTGTAACCGCACTCTTGTTATCTGGGCTGCCAACTGATCGTTTTTGTTTTGAGGGTTTTCCACCGCGCACACAAGGAGCCAGAAGTAAATGGTTTAATGATTTAGCTCAAGAGGAGCGAACAATTATTTTCTTTGAAGCACCACATAGAATTGTTGAATCCCTTAAGGATGCAGGAGATGCTTTTGGTTTAGATCGAATTGGCGCAGTTTGCCGTGAGATGAGCAAGCATTATGAAGAGGTGGTAAGAGGAGAGCTTTCGCAGTTAATTGAATGGGCAGAGTCGAAAGATATTTTAGGTGAGATCACAATTGTAATTTCAGGCTTTGATCCTGGAACTCGGGAATTTGATTCAGCGCAGTTAGTCCAAATGGTTTTAAACCAGGAGTNAGCCGGTGAAGGGCGAAAAGAGGCAATCGCTCAAGTTGCGAAGGAGACTGGTATATCCAAGCGAGTTGTATTTGATGCGATGGTNGCATACAAGAGTGGCGATAAGATCTGATCATGGCTGAAAAATCTTTCTATTTAACTACGCCCATTTACTATGTAAATGACGCACCACATATCGGCCATGCCTATACAACTGTTGCTGGAGATGTTTTAACTCGCTGGCATCGTCAACGCGGTGAATCAGTTTGGTACTTAACGGGAACTGATGAGCATGGGCAAAAGGTTTTAAACACTGCTCAATCAAATAATTCATCCCCTCAGGATTGGTGTGACAAGTTAGTTGAAAACTCTTGGAAGCCTGTATGGAAAGATTTAAATATCGCAAATGATGATTTTATTCGGACAACCGAGGCAAGACATACGCAACGAGTTCAAAACTTTTTACAGAAGTTAAAGGATGCCGGCCATATATACGCAGGTAAGTTTGAGGGCCCATATTGCATTGGTTGTGAGGAGTTTAAGCTCCCAGGAGATCTAGATGAGGGTAAGTGCAAAATTCACTCAAAGCCAGTTGATATGTTGAGTGAAGATAATTGGTTTTTCAAATTATCTGCATTTCGCCAACCGCTCCTTGATTATTACAAATCAAATCCGCAAGCGTGCCAGCCTGATAGCGCTCGCAATGAGGTAATTTCATTTTTAGAAGGTGAAGTCCGAGATCTTTCAATCTCAAGGTCAACCTTTGATTGGGGAATTCCAGTTCCGTGGGATACCAAGCAAGTTATTTATGTTTGGTTCGATGCATTACTTAACTATGCAACTGCAGTTGGTTTAGGAGATGAACCAACATCACCGGGCGGGCAAAAGTTTGCAAATACATGGCCAGCTGATGTTCATTTAGTTGGAAAAGACATTTTGCGCTTTCATGCAATTATTTGGCCTGCGATGTTAATGGCAGGTGGGGTGGCAGTTCCAAAGAAAATTTTTGCTCATGGTTGGCTTTTGGTAGGTGGTGAGAAGATGTCAAAGAGTAAATTAACTGGCATTGCTCCATCAGATATCACCAAAGATTTCGGTGTCGATGCATTTAGATATTACTTCCTAAAGGCAATTCCATTTGGTAGCGATGGTTCATTCTCTTGGGAAGATATGGCAGCCCGATATACCAGTGAATTAGCTAATGATTTTGGAAATTTAGCATCTCGTTTAATTGCGATGATTGAAAAATACTGTGATGGAAAAATCCCTAAAGCTGCAAAAGATAATGAGCTAGCCAGCCTTTTGGCGCAAACTGTTACTTCAGCTGATGCTGCAATTTGTGCTTTAGATTTTCAAGGTGGAATTAATCAAATAATGGATTTTTGCAAAAGAGTAAATGGCTTTGTTACCGAAAAAGAGCCTTGGGTAGTTGCAAAAGATCCTGCTAGACAGAGTGAGCTTGAAGATATTTTGTATAACACAGCTGAATCTTTGCGCGCACTAGCAGTTTTACTTCACCCAGTAATGCCTGAAGTTACTGAAAAACTTTGGAAAAGTTTGGGTGCTCAAGCAGTACTTGGAGATATTGGAAATCAAATAATTAGTGAAGTTTCTAACTGGGGCCAACTGCCAACAGGTAGCGTGGTAACAAAGACTGAGGTTTTGTTTCCAAGATTAGAAGAGGCTAAGTAATTTATGGCAGATCGTCATAATCGCGATCTTGATCGAAAGCCTGGACCACTGCCAGCTGCCTTAAATGTTAAAACTGTAGATTCACATGCCCATCTCGAGTTAATTCACAACAGTGAACCAGATTCACCAAAGATTAAAGAAATATTAGATGAGGCCGCTGCAGTGGGAATTGATCGGGTGGTTCAGGTTGGGTATTCAGCTGAGCAATCTATTTGGTCGGTTAAATGCGCAGAGAGCTTTGTCGGACAAGTTGTTGCAGCTGTTGCACTTCATCCAAATGAGGCACCAGTTGTCGAAGATTTAGAAAAAGACTTAAAAATAATTGAAGAGTTAGCGGCAAATCCTAGAGTAAGAGCTATTGGTGAGACAGGGTTAGATTTCTTTCGAACACCAGAGGAGTTAAGGGATAAGCAAAAATACTCATTTGCAAGACATATCAAAATTGCAAAACAACATAATAAAGCCCTGGTAATTCATGATCGAGATTCACATCGCGATGTTTTAGATCTCCTAACTAAAGAGGGTGCACCAGAAAAAACTATATTTCACTGCTATTCAGGGGATGCTCAAATGGCTAAGGAGTGCATTGCCAATAAATATATTCTCTCCTTTGCAGGCACTGTAACTTTTAAGAATGCCCCTGAGTTGCGAGAAGCGGTTGTATTAGTCCCCATTGATCAAATACTTGTTGAGACAGATTCACCCTTTTTAGCGCCAATGCCAAATCGTGGAGCGTTAAATACTCCAGCACAGATTCCAAATACATTGAGATTAATGGCTGACTTGCGTGGTGAGTCAGTGGATTATTTGGCTGGTGCAATTAGTGAGAATGCCGAGCGAATCTTTGGAAAGTTTTAAATGAGTAACCTGCTTGGTGCAATTGAGATTAGATCCCTTGCTGAGCAGTTAAATCTAAAGCCAACGAAAAAACTTGGTCAAAATTTTGTAGTTGATGCAAATACCTGTCGAAAGATTGTAAAGCTGGCTGAGGTTGGTAATTCTGATATTGCATTAGAGATTGGGCCAGGGTTAGGTTCTTTAACCCTTGCCTTACTTGAAGCAACCAACCAGGTAATTGCAGTGGAGATTGATGATCGACTTGCTGGGCAACTTCTGCAAACAGTTTCAAATCATGGCTTTGAACCAAAGAATTTAACGGTAATAAATCAAGATGCTATGCAGCTGAGTGAGTTGCCGGCGAAACCAACAGTCTTGGTAGCAAACCTTCCTTACAATATTTCAGTTCCAGTACTTCTAAATATCCTTGAAAATTTCCCTTCAATTACTCGAGGTGTGGTGATGGTGCAAAGTGAGGTAGCTCAACGCTTAGCTGCTGCGCCAAATAACAAGCAATATGGTGCGCCAACTGCAAAAGCTAATTGGTGGTCATCTCTTGAGTTAGCTGGATCGATTAGCAGATCAGTCTTTTGGCCGGTGCCAAATGTTGACTCATCTTTAGTCAGGTTTGATCGCCATCTAGATCTTGGAAATGAAAGCCAACGTGCTGCCACCTTCACCATAATTGATTTGGCATTTGCAAAAAGACGAAAAATGATGCGTTCTGCATTAGGCAATATTTTTGACGGCCAAACCCAGGAGTATTTAACAGATGCCGGAATAGATCCAACTATTCGAGGTGAATCCCTTTCTGTTGAGCAATTTTTTCAAGTTGGCCAACAGTTAATTAAGCATAATTCCACCAAGAAAGTTATTTAACCAATACGCTCCACCCCATGAGATCTAGAGGAGTTACAGCCCGGGTTCCGGGAAAGGTAAATCTTCAATTATCTGTTGGTCCACTTGGAGATGATGGCTACCACGAAGTTACAACAGTCTTTCAAGCAATTTCATTATTTGATGATGTAAGTATTTCAACTGGTGAATCCGGATCAGGGATAAAACTAACCATTACTGGTCAAACTTCAGGTGGTGTCCCAGTTGATAATTCTAATTTGGCGGTAAAAGCTGCTGAGTTGATGGTTAAAAAGTATGAGCTTTCAAATGATCTAGTAATAAAGTTAAAAAAGGAAATTCCAGTTGCAGGTGGGATGGCTGGCGGAAGTGCAGATGCGGCTGGAGTGATAGTTTGTTTAGATTCATTGTTTGATCTTGGACTTTCTAGAGATGTAATGGAATCAATTGGTAGTCAAATTGGTGCAGATGTGCCATTTTCAATTTCAGGTGGCGTTGCAATTGGCACCGGTCGTGGTGATCAAATCACGCCAGCTTTATATAAAGGAAATTACAACTGGGTATTAGCTTTATCTGGACAAGGGTTATCAACTCCTTCGGTTTACCAAGAGTGTGATCGATTACGAGAAGGTTTATCAATTGCCGCTCCAGTTGTCAGCGAACAGTTAATGCAGGCACTACGCGCAGGAGATGCAAAAGCTTTAGGAAAAGCATTAACAAATGAATTACAACCTGCTGCCTGTTCATTAAGACCTGCATTGCGATTAGTTTTAGATGTTGGTGTTGATTATGGTGCGCTTGGGGGAATCGTCTCTGGGTCAGGTCCAACAGTTGCATTCTTGGTATCTGATGATGATCATGCAATGGACTTAACCGTTGCATTAAGTGGCAGTGGGGTTGTTTCCTCTGTTGTTAGAGCAAATGGACCTGCTCATGGCGCACGAATAATTGAAAGTTTTTAATTTAACCACTTATAAGGGATAATTCAGGTTCCGCCATTGTGTAGTGGCTAGCACATGAGCCTTTGAAGCTCAGGGTCCAGGATCGATACCTGGTGGCGGAGCCACCAAATTAAGGGGGTAGTTGATGAGCAAGTTATCACTTGTCATCATCCTCGCTGCCGGCGACAGCACTCGCATGAAATCCTCTCAATCAAAAGTTTTACATAAAATTGCAGGCCGCTCTTTAATCGAAAATTTATTGGTATCAGTTGATTCACTATCCCCTGAAAACCTTATGGTGGTTGTTGGTGCTAAAAAAGAAGAAGTAATTAACCATCTTTCTGAGATTGCTCCTAAAGCAAAAACTGTTGTGCAGGAGAAAAGAGATGGAACTGGTAGCGCAGCCCGATTAGCCCTAGATAATCACAAAGGCGATGGAACTGTTTTGATTCTGGCCGGTGATACTCCGTTGTTAACCAAGCAAACTTTGCAAGAGTTTTTAGCTGCCCACAAAGGCGATGGCAATAAAGCCTCAGTACTAACTGCGCAATTGCCAGATCCAACCGGATATGGGCGAATCATTAGAGGCGAGCAAGGTGAAATTTCAAAGATTGTTGAAGAAAAAGACACAACAGCTGATGAGAAAGATATAGATGAAGTTAATACGGGCGTTTATTTGTTTGATATTTCAGTTTTGAGAAAAGTTATTGGTGATTTAAAGAGTAACAATGCCCAAAAAGAGCTTTATCTGACAGATGCTATTGCTTTGATTAATCAATCGGGCGAAAAGTCATTTGCGATTTTATCTAATGATTACACTGAAACTTTAGGAATTAATGATCGTACGCAGTTAGCAGAGGCAGCTGCGATTATGCGAGACCGGATAAATCACGAACATATGCAAAATGGCGTTACCATCATTGACCCAACCACAACTTGGATTGATGCACAGGTCAAAATTGAAGCCGATGCCACCATCTATCCAGGTAGTGCAATTACTGGTGACTCACATATAAAGGCAAACGCGATTATTGGACCTCGAACCACACTTGATTCCTGCCAAGTTGAAGAGGGCGCGAAAGTAATTGAATCAAATTGTACTGAATCCAAAATTGGTAAAGCAGCCAAGGTTGGCCCATTTACCTATTTACGTAAGGGCACAGTGCTTAAAAATGAGAGTAAAGCTGGTGCATTTGTTGAAATTAAGAACTCATCTATTGGTGAGGGATCCAAAGTGCCACACCTTTCATATGTTGGAGATGCTGAAATTGGTAATGAGACCAATATTGGTGCTGCAACCGTATTTGTAAATTACGACGGGGAGAAAAAACACAAGACCAAGGTTGGCGATCATGTTCGAATTGGTAGCGATACCATGTTGGTTGCTCCAGTCAGTATTGGCGATGGTGCATATACCGCGGCTGGCTCGATAATCAACGAGGATGTTCCAGCGGGTGCAATCGGCATTGGTAGGGCTCGCCAAGTCAATATCTTGGGTTGGGTTCTACGTAAACGAAAAGAGAGCAAATCCGCGGCGGCGGCAAAAAAGGCTGGCGCAAAAGAGTAAGCAATTACTAGTAGAGTTAACCTAGATTCACCACAGTGAGGGGGAAGCTAAACTGAACGAATTAAGGTTATCCTCCGAAAAACGTCTGCGTTTATTTACTGGACGCGCATATCCAGAACTTGCCGATGAAGTAGCAGCCGAACTTGGAATTCCAATCACGCCAACATCAGCCTATGACTTTGCAAATGGTGAAATATTTGTTCGATTTGAAGAGAGCGTTCGTGGAAGTGATGCATTTGTAATTCAAAGTCATAGTGCACCAGTTAATAAGCAAATAATGGAACAGTTGATTATGGTTGATGCCCTAAAGCGTGCTTCAGCAAAGAGAATTACGGTAGTTGCACCATTTTATGGTTATGCCCGACAAGATAAGAAGCATCGTGGTCGTGAACCAATTTCAGCACGTTTGATGGCAGATTTATTTAAGACCGCAGGTGCTGATCGTTTAATGTGTGTTGATTTACACACCTCTCAAATTCAAGGTTTCTTTGATGGTCCAGTAGATCACCTTTTCGCACTTCCACTATTAACAAATTATGTCGGTAGCAAGGTGGATCGTAAAAATCTAGTAATAGTTTCTCCTGACTCAGGCCGTGTAAGAGTTGCTGAGAGATGGAGCGAATTACTTGGTGGATGCAGCATTGCTTTTATTCATAAAACTCGTGATCCAAGAGTGCCAAATGAGGCAACTGTTGGAAAGGTTGTTGGTGATGTTAAGGGAATGACCTGTGTAGTTATTGATGACATGATTGATACAGCTGGAACTGTTACAAAAGCAGTTGATGCACTTATTGATGCTGGCGCCAAAGATGTAATCATTGCCGCAACACATGCTGTGCTATCAGGACCTGCTGTTGACCGATTGAAGAAATCAAGGGTTTCAGAGGTGGTTGTTACAAACACCTTGCCAATTCCAGAAGAGAATAGATTTGATAATTTAACAGTGCTCTCCATTGCACCACTCTTGGGCCGAGCGATCCGAGAGGTATTTGAGGATGGCTCAGTTACTAGCCTCTTTGATGGGCATAGTTAAAAATAAGCGATAGATTTCTGGCAAGAAGAGTAAGTTCTGCGCCCGTAGCTCAACTGGATAGAGCATCTGACTTCGGATCAGAAGGTTCGGGGTTCGAATCCCTGCGGGCGCACCATCGATTTGTCCATTTAGCCTTCCATTAGATAACCTTGCGCTTCATTCCGCGAGGGATCAAACCGTTATCGAGGGAGAAGTAAAGTGGCTGAGATTTCAATTAAGGGAGCACGCCGAACTGAGTTTGGCAAAGGTGCATCTCGTAGATCACGTCGTGATGGATTTATTCCGGCGGTAATTTATGGACATGGTGAAAAACCACAACACGTAGCCCTACCTTCTCGCGAACTTGGAATTGCTCTTAAGACTTCAAACGTTTTGATTGATGTCGTATTAGATGACCACACTGAATTAACACTTCCAAAATCTGTAAGCCGTGATCCACTAACTGGTTTACTTGAACACATTGACTTAGTAATTGTAAGACGCGGAGAGCGCGTTGTTGTTTCCGTTCCAGTTCAT
>B570J14230_10000043_pt1 | contig 37770 bp, 41 predicted proteins | sample LakMenepilimnion_3_FD_14230 | JGI IMG/M metagenome (IMG submission 14230) | reverse complement strand
CTTTCAGAAGTGCTGGCGTATTCTAAAAGACCATCAACAAAGCATAGGTAGTTCATTAGAGCACCTCCCAATCACATTCCCAGAAGTCGTTGATATTCACCCAGAAGAAGTATTTCTGGTTCTCTGATGCGAGAAACAGCATACCATCACCCTTATCCTGCTCCACAATACAGATAGGGTTGTTGTCCATCATATTCGCAAGGCGGTTCTTAGCCTTCTTGCTTTTGGGTCTGACTGTTACTCTTCTCATTTTGAATCTCCAGTTTCAGTTTGCGAATACCAGTAATAAAGTAAGCAAAGTCACGGGATTCAGTCACCCGTTTTTCTTCACCACATACACCACACTTACCATTCCAGACAGATGAACAACCGACTGAATAGACACCATACTTTTGCCCACAATCCATACAGGTTGTGCCTGTCTGCTCAAGGCGTTTGAGTAGTGCCTTCTTCTCTTTGAGGGTCATAGGGGCGTTTCAGATATGAATATTATAAAGCATCAGGAGGCGTCTTCAACGTCCTCTGTGCCAGTTTCGGAAGTGTCCTCGTCAGGCAACTCCTCATCTAAATCCACACCGTCCAATACTTCATCTGACCATTCTTTTACTCTTTCCAACACTTCATCCATAGAATATGTTTCTACTTTACCAAGCTCAACGTCTTCTACCATTTGTAAAAGATATTCCAGAAACTCTTTGGGATAACATTCATCTTCACCAAGAGAAGACCAGAACCAATCTCTACATTCTTCTTCTGGATCTTCTACTGTTCTGGGGAGAGCATAGTTATCATAGTTGGAAGTCATCAGGTCAGCCCAGATGCGAAATGTGATTCGCATACTCTGCCATCCAGTCATCCAACAATGACCAATCCAATACTCCCACCAGTTCAAGGTGGTTTTCTTTTTATCAGTTCCTTTAAGTGCTTTACTAAACATCAGCACTCATCCATTCCAAGATATTCAGTTTCCTTTTCATCCACTTCTTTCATATAGTCCCAGTTCCAAGTCCTAGAAAGAACATCAATATCAAATCCAAACTTATATGCCCAGAACAGAATACCTAAAAGACCATTGCTTCCCATTGTAATTTGAAGATAAGGTGAAGATGGGTAGTCATTCCAACTTACAGAAAACTGAAACAGAGACCACTGATACTTTTTGGGTCTGATGTTCAGGATCTGGACATATACTTCGTGTCCAAAGTCATAGCGATGCTTGAATTGAATTAGGTTCATTGTGTGAGTTCCTCTGCGAGTTGTAGCATGTCATTAACATCCAAAACTGTTAGTCCCATTTGGGCATTATAAGCCTTTACAGACTGTGTTGCAAGAGAAAGAATTGCTGCAACTAATTTTTCTTCAGTATCAGCACCAGAGTTTCGTGCTTCCCATATTGCATTCATAAATGCTTGTGCTCGATCCGTCATTTATAATCATCTCCGTATTCAATATTAGAGTCTGCGTTCATAAGTTCTACAGTAGTTTGATATCCCTGTGCTACTGTAACTTCGTGTTGAATCGCAATATCACGAAGTGCTTCTACATCATATTCATGAGCAGTAATCCAACTAAATCCTTTACCAAAAGTATTATCAGGATTCACGATGTACCAGTGACAGGCAGTGTCGGGAACAAACACGGAACATTTAGTCCAGTCATTGTCCCACTGAGGAACCTGAACAAAAGAGAGTGCCGCAAAGATGAAACCAAGAAAACTAAAAATCATTGTTCCTTAACAACACAAGATGTAGTGCATTTAAGGTCACCAGAAGAACCAGAGACCGTAGATGTATGGTGTGGGGTCTTTTCTGGTGTAAGATTATAAGACACCAATAGACCTACAGCAAATCCAATAACGGGCAAACAAACGTGAAGTAAAAAAGAATTACGAGTCCGCATTAGTATCCTCAAAGTCAAACCATTCATAAAGAGAGTTCATCGCACCATCCACCACACAATCAACCACAGCATCTTCGTGTGGATTCTCTACGTGTTTATGAGCACGGTTGTATCCATAACGGACACCTTCTTCCAATGCCATTTCCAATACCTTACGGAAGTTGGGTTTCATATCAATAAGGAAGAGATTTCAGACCATCCAGAACTTCCTGAAAGCGTTCAGCACGACTCTTGTGGTGCTCCACATTCTCCTCAAGCACACTCACAATATCGTCCAGGACAACATCCAGAGACGCATCGGTATCAAAGTATTGTTGGATTGCTTCGGCAAGATACCGCCGCCGACTCCATTCCATACTATAAGGTTTGTAGTCCATAATAATGGGTGTATATGGGTGTATTATAGGGTATTTACTACGGGTTGTCAAGACTAAAACGGGGGGATTTCTCCCCCCAATAACTCAATGTGAATGATCTAACAAACTTCTACATATCCTTTTACACACTTGTTTTTCATCATCACATTCAATCAGACAATTAAAATAATCATTAACTAAATCCAATTCATCATTGCATCGATCTACAGTTTCTTCAAAATGGTTCCATTCAGCCAGTTGATTGTAAGAAATTAAGTTGTGCATAATAACCTCCATGCACAAAGAACATCATAATAATGGAGTTTTCGCTCATTTGTATCACCTCTCATATTGTAACACTATCTAGACAAATTATGTTCAGATAATAACATTTCCGCAACAAAAATTTATGCCTACGAGTTTATACTTACTCTTCTTCAAGTTCTGCCAGATAATCAATCCACCACTGAGGATCTTTTTGCATCTTCCAGTTGGGAACCTCTTTACCGTGCTCAAAATACCATTTCCAGATTGCTTCGTCAATCACTTCAGCAATCTCAATCCTCTTCATTCTCACCATCAACGTCTCCATATGGGTTTTCCACATAGGGTCCGTGCTCTCGTTTGGAATCTTCTCGGACATAATTGACTTCTGATACGCTAGAGGACAACCAGACAGACACTTTCATTATAAGATATATAACCGCCAGTGGAAGAAAACAAAGTGAAAGTATTACAGCGTGTTTCATTCTTCTATCTCAAAACACTTTTCAAACTTATCCCTCAACTCATTAAGTTTCGTTTGCTCTTGAAACTCCATAATATGTGCATTGATTTCTTTTTCTGCTTCAGTGAATTCCATACGATACTTTTGTTTAATATCAATCAAGCGCACCATATCCATATAGTGCTCTGGACTTTTATTAACAAACTCTTCGTAAGTCAATCCCGAGTCCTCCAATCGGTTTCGTCTTCATCACGTTTAAACCAATCATGCAGTTCATCTGGGCTGTCAAAACCTCTTCTACCAAATCTTTCGTGCCCTAAACCACCAATATCCATTGAGTTTAGAAAATCATCCATTTCGTCCATATTAGGATTTTCTGCTTTACGTCTTGCCTGACGGAGCATTGTACCAGCAGAGCGATTTGCTTTCGCAAGTTTCTCTGCCCAAATCATATCTTCAAGACTCACTTCTTCGTGAAGGACAATCTTTTCACAGATTGCTTCTAACCGAAGACGATATTGTGTAGATAACATATCTTTCTCCAGATATAGGGTTATTTAGATTCTGCTTGAATCAGATTGAATGCCAGGGCAACTCGCCTAACATCCGATCTATTTGGAAGGGTATGGTGGAGTAATGCTGATGGAAAAAATAGAATGGAGCCCTCAGTTACATTTTCTGGATTATATTCAACCATGCTACCATCAAATAAATCTGTAAAGGGAGCTATGAATCGAACTGGTGTATGTAGTTCTGGATTATATTCCAAATAACATACAGCAGCAAATCCTGAGTAATGATTATGTACAGGATGTGACATGTATTTTTCTTGGATTTGAAACCAAGACGAAGAAATTTTACACATTTCAACCTTAAAAGTTTCCATGAAATAATATATCTCTTCGTTCAAAATTTCATGAACAGAGCGATTCAAGTTATTCATTTCATCGGAATTTTCATCCCGAATAGAACTATAAAAAGTGGTATGTAAATGAATTTGATTTTCAAAATTACTGGATTGTGTTTCCATCAAATCGAGTAATTTTTTCTTTTTACTTTCCCAATCATGTACCTTTAGATGAAGCAAAGGTACGTTAAACATACTAATTAGCATCTGGATTATTTTTATTGCTGTATTCTTGTTGCAACTCTTTTGCTAGTTTCATAGCACGACGCCACATTAGATATTTTACCACAGGATTACGTGGATTATTCAATAACCACCATTTTTGTTTCTCAAAGTTAGATTTTGCTAACTTTGTAATGTAATAAAAAGCAGCAGCGACACTATCATCGGTTGCGATGAAGTATGCCACTACTGCAAATACGATAAACCAAGCGTAATAAGTCATCGTCTTAAATTTTTTAAATATTCTAGCACTTGCTCACGCACTGCCATTAATTCATTATAGCACTTTTGTTCGTGTGCATCTTGTCTGAGTTCGTGATCTGGTTTATGGACGCTCTCAATAAACAAATCCAACCCTTTATTCCATTTAATTTCAGGAGTCTCTTCCATAATCAGTATCGTAGTTATACTATTTAACGGGTTTAAAGAAACTTGTCTAAACTGGAAACCGATGCGCCTTTTGCGGACTTTTGAATGTAGGTTTTTGCGGACTTGTAATTGTTTGCCACATGAATTTGTTGCCCATTGTGAATGATGACAAACTTTTTAGAATTTACCATCGGAACAGCAGCCCACATACCATCTTTCGTCACATAACCTTGAGGGTCTCCTGGAGTTGGGTCAAGAATACCAGGACGATCGATAAAAGATTTTTGAAAAGATTCACTCATCCGAATACCGCAGTGACTCCCATGACCTTAGCATTAGGATTACGGGCGAGGGCAACCTGACGTGCTTCTTGGTAGTCACGTGCCTCAACAATCTCATCAAAGACCTTGCCAGCGACATAGAGTTGGACTTTGCAGCGCATTGGGGGGATTCCTCCTGATGTGTAGGTAGTTTAGCAGAAAACTCAGCGTTTGACAACGCTGATGGCAGGCAAACCCTGCTGGAACACGGTATCGACCACCGCTTGCACCTTCTTAGCGGTGCTGATGCCCACAGAAGAATAGACAGGGATGCAGACCAACCCAAAGGACTTGGTGTAGTCCTGAAGGGCACCAGGGGCGATCCTGCCGCTGCTGAGACCCTCTGCATCGTCCTTGTGCAGGCGAATCACCCGTCCGATGGTCTGGGAGATGCCGATGTAATCCATAGAGCGCATAAACAGCACTGCCTCCAGACCAGACACGTTGATACCCTCGCTCAGGATGCTGTGATGAAGAACCACAAACTTCTTAGAGTCATCCTTGCCCCAGGCACTCAGAGTGTCGAAAAACACCTCACGATTGACCTTCTGACCATCAATCACAGCACCAGTCTTGGAAGTGATATACATCCAAGAGAACCCACGGTCTTCCAGTTGCTTACAGAAGTCAGTCTGAGAAACCAGAGAAACAATCTGCTTGGTTGCCTTAGAGCAGATGAGAACCTTGCCCACTTCCTGAGCATCGATGGTCTGAATCAGATTCTCACAATCTACATCAGCAACAATCTGACCCTTGCTAAGAAGTTCAAACTGCTGAACAACAACCTTAGGGGGAACAATGAAACCACCCTCAACCAGTTCTGGGGCAGGCACATTGCAGATGACATTGCCATAAACGGCAGCGTCATTCATGCCAGGTTTTGCAATAGTGGCAGAATGCTTAGGAGTAGCAGTGAAGAAATAGCAGCGGTCAGCAGCAGAAGCGAAATGCTCGGTGGCAGGGAAGAAATGACGTTGGACAGAGTTGTGCGCTTCATCAAAGTAAATGGTATCAACGTGAATATCTGCCTGTTGCAGACGCTGCAGGGAGTTGTAGGTGGTGAAAATCAGTTGATGCTTATATGCACGACGAGACCAGTTATAAATCTCAGAAGGTTTGGTCGTGCTCTGGTGATGCGTCTCACCACTATGAACGTGAAGAACAGCAGCAGTCGTGATAAACTCAAGGAACTCGCTGGACAATTGCTCTGCCAGGATGATTCTCGGGCAGCACACTACAATGGTCTTCGGAGCATCAGACTGAAACTCACGCAGAGCATCAAAGATGGCAATATTGGTCTTGCCGCCGCCAGTCGGAATGATCACCTGACCCTTACGATACTGCAGCAAGGCATCCAGAGCACGGTGCTGGTGAGGTCGGAGTTGAATCACAGGTCTCATCGCGTATAGGACTATTATAGCAGAAAACCGCCCCTGGTGCGACCCATGGGACAGTTCTCAAAGTGTCCTAGTATTTCATCTTCAACCTAGACAAAGGTAGTCTAGTGGTATTAAAGATGATTGTCAAGTCTTATGCCCAAGATCCAGAAACATTTGCTGCTGATGCAGATCCAGCTGCGTATAGTTCAAAGAAAGTATTTGTAGATACGGTTGGAGCAACCACACTTCCTGCTACAGACTGTGCAAAATCAGGTCTAAATGTTCCACCAGTAGTTGCATTAGATACAAACCATCCTTCAAGTTCAATTACATAGTTTTCTGCTGCAGTTCCAGTTGGAGTTACAGTTGTTGCAGTTACTACTGTTGCATAACCTGAAGTTTGAGATGTAGAAGAACTTTGAGTAAATGATTTATACTTGTATCCAATACTTTGTTGTGCATTACTAAATGTAAATCCAACTTGAAGTCCAGCTGCTGAACCAGATGCAGTTTTGGTCATTACATAAACCGCTCTAAACTTGTAGAGAGTATTTGCTAATAAAGTTGCAGTATCATTTGCGGCAGGGAAAACCGCTTCAAGTGTATTATTATTAGTTGCCTTTGTTCTATCAGATGCAATTCTTACAACTTCTGGTGATAGTAGTCCAACCCAAGCAGTTCCACTGTATCCCTGGAATTGTCCAATAGTGTTATTGAACAGAAGACCACCAGCAATTCTATTGATTGTTGCAATGTTTGTTGTTGGGTTTGGCTCATTTGGTAGAATTGCATATGGATTGGTAACCGATGTCCCAACTCTTGCAACTCCTAAGTCAAGAACTGCTCTTGGGGAGAACGTTCCATATCCAACTCCACTATCACCATGCATAGTGACAATGTTATCAAAGAATGCAGAACCGCCTCTATGAACTTGGAAAGATGGTATGTAAGCACCTGGTGGGAAATACATTCCAGTAGTTCCAATTCCTACACCTGTACATCCAATCGTCCCTACTGCAAACAATGAATGATCAAAAAGTTCATTATAATCTGTACCAATACCAACACCAGACGTTAATACACGTCCCCCATATCTTGCATCAATTGCTACGATTGGATTGTCTGTTCCAATACCAATCGAAGTAACACCAATTCTGTAGAATGTTGAAACACCAACACTATTGTTTAATTGAATTCCATTTAGAACATTTGGTAGTTGTATTTGCTGTGATGCTGAAGTAACAATACCAGCAACGATCAAATTACCACCAATATATGTGTCTCCAGTGATGGTCGATGTACCAACAACATGTAGTTTATATCCTGGATTTGTAATTCCCAGACCAAGATTTCCTTGGTATGTTAGGGACATTAATTCTTGATTGCCTTGCCCATAAACCCAGTTAAACCTACCAGTATTAATTCCTGCGCCACCAGCATGAATATAATGATTTACGTTTCCAGTGTCATTGTGTCTAATTTCAAATATTTTAGATGAATAACGAAGAACTGTAGAACTGTTACCAGCACCGATAGAACTACCAAGAGATAGTCTTGTTGCACCATCTTGGCTAATAATTTCAAATAATGATTCTGTTGGTTTAATAAACTGATATTCTGATGATGGAATTGCAGTTCCAATACCAAAGCGACCATTATTTGCTAAGGTAAATAAAGTTCCACCAGTACCAACGTGGAGATATTCTGTAACTGTAGAAATTCCAGTTGTTGAAATAGATGATTTTAATTCAGTAACAGTTGTGACACCTGATACTAATACATTTCCTAATACACTAACTTTTGATGTTGGATTTGTCGTGCCTAATCCAATATTAGAAGATGCTGAAGGAATTAACGAAATATGATTTCTAGTTCCGTTTGTTTCTACTTTTAGCGGTCTATCATATGAATAAATGTTTTGATATCCATTATCAGATGGCCCTTCACCAATCAACATACCATCAGTTGCTGTATTTCCAGTTATTGTGGAAATAAATCTTGCGTATGAATTAAAGAAGGTTAATCCATCAATTAAGGAGGAATCTCCTGTTGTTCCAATAAAAGCTCTTCCAGCACCATCGATTGCAAATGGGCTACTATCTGGAGAACCAGAGTCTTCAACCAGTAATGAAAGTCCCGATCCAAGTTGAGTAATTCTTACAAGAGGTTGTGTTGTGTTTGCAAAGATTGAAGTAACACCAGTGATTCCTGCATCAACACCAACGAATTGCAATTGTCTAGTTGTTACAATTCCAGTTGCTTTTATATTACCTGTTGAATTAATTCCAACCCCTTGCTGAGAACCATCTGGATTTCCACCAATTTGCAAGGAAAAATTAGGATAAGTTGTAGCGATTCCAACATTACCAGATGCATAGATGCTTGTATATCCAAATCCAGGATCAACATCAACCCATTGTGATGTTGGTAGATTTAATAATTTTCCACCATCTCCATAATATGTTATAATACCAGAAGTGGTTGTAGCAGTAATAATACCAGTGCTGCTAAACGAAGATATACCTACTCTTAAATTTCCAATAGAAGTCGTTAATCCTGAAACGTATATATTTTCTACCCAAATATTCTTAATCGTTGCTAATCCAACAACTTTTGCAGTTCCTCTAACATCTAAAAATTCAGTCGGCACCGAAGTTCCGATGCCGACCAATCCATTTGGATTTACAACGAAATTATCATCATCAACCTGAACACCATTTTTAAAATTAAAAGACTTCCTGTAATTTGCCATCTTATATGGTTTTTAGTTATTTATCTGATAATTTTTGCTCAAGATCACCGACTCTTGCAGAAAGTTCTTTAACTGCTTCAACTAGAAGTGGAATAATCTTTTCATATCTAACAGCGAGATAACCATTGTCTCTTGTAGTTACTGCTTCAGGTAGAACCTCTAAGATTTCTTGTGCGATAACACCAACATCATTACCTTCTTTACCTGATTTCTCATTCCAAGTGTAAGTATTACCACTAATTGAAAGAACCTTAGCAAGAGGATCATCAATTGGGGTTATGTTATCTTTCAGTCTTTGGTCAGAAGTATAGAATGCAGTAATATCACCAGTTACATTTAGTTCTCCACTGATTGTAGTGTTGGTGCTGATTGAAACGCTGCTTCCAATCGAAGCATTGATAACTAGGTTTCCACCTCTTGTATCGATTGTTGTTGTTCCTGCAACACCAATTCTAATACCATCAATGTAAGCCTCTTCAAATGCTCCACCAACAGTACCAATATAAGCACCCTTATCAACATCAGGAATAATACCAGTGTTAATTGTAACAATATCATCGAGAGTTGATTTTCCATCAACTCCAAGACCACCGCTTACAACTAATGCACCAGTTGTCTTACTTGTAGATTCAGTAACATTGGTAATTTTAACAATTCCAGTAATTGAAGCACTGTTTCTAATTCTGACTTCTTTATTAAAGGTTACAGGTCCATCAAACTGTGATAGAACAGTTCCAGACTTGCCACCCTCAACTCTTAGACGCTCCTTAATTAGAACTTCATCAAAGATAACACTCAAACGACCACTTTCTTGTCCAGTGACAGTTGGTACTGGAACGTCAAAGGTAATTTCTTGCCCTGTTGCGGAACTAGATTTCTTATTACCAATATAGAAATCACCATCACTATTCATTCCAGTATATACAACAACACCAGCAGATCTCTTCTGAGATTGTGCTAAGAATGATTCTTTTTCTGTTAGTGATCTAACTTGTACTTGTGGGAGACCAGTTGAATAGTTACCAGGACCAAATCCAAGATATTCAAATGTATGACCAGATGCACGAATGATTGAAGGTCTTCTCAGTTCGATTGCTAGTGGTCTAATCTTTCTAGCGATCGATCCTGTATTATGAGTTTCTTTACTCGTTCCAAATACACCACGAATAACTACTAATTGATTATTTGAAGATCCAGTGAATTCTGATCCACTGATTCTCATGATTTCATTATCAACTTGAATATAAGAACCAAGTGGGAATCTAGTCAGAGTTGAAAGACCACAAATAGTAGATCCAGAAACTGTTATGCTTGACCCAGACTCAATCGTTGCACCCAAGAAGAATTTCTCATTATCATAGAAGAATGTTCCTCTAGATGCTATATTTTCAGTGGTAGAATCTGAAACAGCATCATTTGAAGACAGTCCATGCTTGAGAATATATTTTGCAGAACTTAATGTAGTTGAAGTTGCGACAGTAAATGTATTAACACCTACTTTTTCATTAACAATATAATCACCAAGATTATTATTATTACTATCAATAAACTTAAATTTGGAACCAGCTGTTAAATTATGTGCAAATGATGATGTAAATGTCGTAATTCCCAACACTGGACCAGCAACAGTTGTAACTGGAACTGATGGTCCAAGATTAATTATATAATGACCAGTATGAATTTGTGGGTCTGCAGCAGTAATCGCTACAGAAATCTGAGTTTTTGAAGGAATAGATGCAATTCTGTAATACCCATCACCTGTTGTTCCAATACCAGTAACTTGAACAACATCTCCAAGGTTAGTCGAAATACCAGTTGAAGCGATTGTCAATCCAGCACCTACACCTACACCAATTACAGATGTATCAAAATCTAGTTCTTCACCATCAGTATATCCAGATCCTCTGGAAAGAATCTTAACATCGGTGATTGTTCCACCACTGGATACAATAACCTTAGCAGTTGCTCCATCCCAAGTAGAAGTACCATTGTTAAAGAGTTTTACGTTATAATGTGTTCCAGCATTGTAACCACTACCACCAGAGAATGAACTATAAGTCGTAACACCTGCAAATCCATGCTCACGTCCAAGTGTAATCGTTGCAGTACCAGAATTTACGGAAGCAAAAGAAGTGGAAACTGCAACAATTGGTAGTCCAATTCCAAAATCTTGTGTAAATAAATCTAGAGATTCTTTAGTAATACTCTTTTTAAGGTCATCAGTTACAACATCACCAATTGGACTTCTCTTTGCGTAAGTATTTGCAGCAAAAGGATTGTCATCTACATTATCTTTATCAAGTTGTGGATATAAATCTGTTACATTTTGTGCATATTTTAAATTTGTAAATTCTTCAGGTACGCTATTATTTGCGTTTAAGAGGTATGCATGATAGATACCATCTTGTACGTCCTTAATGTATGGACGAATGATTTCTGAACGATATACAAAATAATTTTTATTTACATCACTTCTTTCGAATCTGGGTAGATTTGTATTTCTGGTTGCAGTATTACTTGTAAATGTACCTGGACTGTGAGTTACTCCAGTAACATCAACTGTCGAATATCTAAATGTATGGTCATCAACGATACCAGTAATTGCAAACTTACCATTATATCCCTCATTTGATAGTCCGCCAGTATTCGTGCTACTTCTAACACTCTTAATATTAACTAGGTTTCCAACTTGTAAGTTATGTGGTAATTCAGTTGTTACAGTTACGATTCCTGTAGTACCAGTAATACATGTACTAATAAATCTTGGATTTCTATGATAATCATAGTCAGTTGCACCAATACTTACTCTACCAGGATCTCCATCATTTCTATATCCAGTAGAACTTGATTCTTGAACAATAAATGTTTCTGCAGGTGCCTTAGCATTCTCTGCGTCTTTAGGTACAACAATTCTTATCTTATAGAGTTTCTCATCTAGACTTCTGGAATCATCAAATCTTTTTACGAAAGTGTTATCAGTTTTCTCACCCAGAATTCCAATACCATAAGTTGCAAATGCATTGTAAATTGGGTTGTTATGCGTACTGTGGATATACCAGTTTGAGCGGAAAGAGTCCCACTGTACTGGATGTCCTACATCTCCAGATGCTTTGTCAGAAACTCTACTCTGAATCTTGAGTTTTGATCCACCATATACTGTAACTTCTACATTATTATCAGCATTTGCTTTTGATGAAGCTACTTTAATTGTTGTGCTGGACGAACGAATCGCATAATAAACTCTATGCGAAACAATATTTTCTGGGAGATCTCCATCATCACTTGTAATGTAAATACTTTCACCAGTTAAGATGTCATGTGCTCCGATAGTGAAAACATTACTAGTAGGACCTGAGGTTACTCTATATTCCTTATAAGCTACGTTTGTTCCTAAAGCAGTGGTTCCAATGCCAATAACATTATTAACCATGCAGATATTAGCACCAAATGTGCCAATACCACTTCCTAAATTAACATAAAGTTTGTCATCTCTTCTAGCACCAACTCGATATCCTTGAGTAAGAATAGGTGGGGAATCATCTTGGTTATTAAATCCATAAAGATAAAGATGACTTGAGATTCCAACAGAAGTTGTAAGTCCAACGTCTAGGGATTGCCAATCAATGTCTGCCTCATCAGATTTAACTGCTCTTGGACCAACAATTGCAGAAATATAAGCCTTATTATCCTTGTCAAATGCTTCTGCTCTAAATCCATCAGAAGTTAGAGAGAATTGACCAAAGTTTGAGTTTGAGTTGGTAATCGATGCGTCACCACCAGACTCGGTATTAAAATGGTTAGTAAATCCAATAGCAAACACAGATACAATCTGAATGATTGAATCATTCGACATTTTAATATGATTGGTTTCCCAACCTGTTCTATAGACTGCGCTTGAATCTAAGTGATAGACTTTATCCTTATCTAAAGAAGAAGCACCTGCCGATAATTCTGCTCCCGTCTTTTTAGTAATAGTTATTGATTCGTAGTTTCTATCTACTTCATCATATTTTACAAATGCCCTATCATCTTTTTGTAGAGAAACACCTGTAAATTGTGCAACAACCATTGAACGGAAACCTGATGCTTTGCTACCATCAGCGTACATTCCATTCATGCCATAAACTGATCTTAGCGAACAGTTGAAGACATAAGGAGAAGCACCAGAAACAGTATCCGTTTCAATCGTAACTGTTGCACCACTAACATCTGGAAGTGTTAGTAGATTTGGTTGAACATATGGGAGAACATATGTAAAGGTATTTGCATTAATTACACTTTGTACCTTTGTAGAAATATTGTAATCATTTACTCCATCAGCAAGACCAACACCCTTAATCTTAATTGGTGTTCCTTCATTGAACTTATGTTCTAAAACAGTAGTTACTGTAATGATAGGACCAGCAGTTCCACCACTACCAGATTCAATTCTTGCAATCGTTAATGTATCAGCAGCGAACGCACCAACAATCTCCCATTCTGCTCTTTGCTTAGCGAATCCGCCTGCGTCATCTGGATATTTTTCTGGAATATCTCTTACCGAATTGAATGCATTTGACAATTTGCTATAATACATGTCAAGATCGGTTAAATCATAACCGACCACTTCATTTACACCATCAGCATACTCAAAGCAAGTTAGTTTATGGTGAGAAAATGTTGGGACTGAACGATTATTTTCAGAAAAATCTATATTATCGGTATAAACAGTTCCAGTCTCACTACCATCAAAAATTGTAAATTGCCAAAGATAACAAGTACCAGTTAGCCTAAAAATAGCAGATCGAGGAACATTTGAATCTGTGGGATTTGGTACATACTTTGGTCTTATTTTTGTTTTTCTTAGGTCTAAACCAACTAATGATGTACCTCTTGGTATAATAACTCCACCATTAACGCTGTTAAATTTGTAGAGAATATTTCCAACTTGGTTAAGGTCAAAGTTAGAATCTAAATTGAGTGCAATCTGTTCGGATGGAGTTGAGATTGTACCCGAAGGTGACTTAACTTTTACACCAAGTGCGGGGTCATTATAAATCGCAAATCCTGGTCTATTATCAATTAAATGCTCACCTGGAAAAAGTAAAATTGTAGTTTTTTCAATCGCATCATTATTATTACCTTTTAAGTATGAGAATCTTGCAGACTCTAGTAACGCCCTTTGTATTGTTTTAAATGGCTTAGCAAGAGAATTTCCTTGATTCTCGATGCTATCCGTTGCTTCAAGATCGTTTGGATTTACATATAGAATACGACCTTCAGTATTTTTAATAAAATTATCTAATTTATTAAGAGGCATTGGATTATTACGACCAGAATATTTCTATGTTCTATTTAGCTGGTCAAATCCTCCTCATCATGTTCATATTCTAAATCATCTGGTAAGTCTTCTGGGTTTTCTAAATCCACTGCGAAGAAGCAAGGATGTACCTCTTCATCAATTAGATAGAAAGAGTTCCTGTACAAGTCTTCTGGCTCAAAAGACCTTTCTTTATCTGCTAATCTACAAAGATCTTGGTCATATAAATGTCCGTCTGGAAGTTCGTCGAATGTAAATGGAACGTGATTAATAAAGTACATCTTCACGATCATACTGCCATTATTGTACCAGCAGTATGCGTGATCGATACGATAAGACATTGGGTTTTCCCATATCTTATATTTATTTTTATACCCGTGAGTGGATTCGAACCACCGCTTGGAACATTTTAAGTGTTCTGCCTCTTCCGCTGGGCTACACGGGCGTGTATTTTTTGTTTGATGCCGTGTGTTTGTGAGACTAAATCAAAACCGTTTGATAGATGCCCCACTGGATTCTATCATAAGTTTTGAACCACGACAAGTGCAGGTTGCGAGGATTGAACTCGCCTTCGCCGCTTTATGAGAACGGTCCATTCACCAGATTGGTAAACCTGCACGATACGAGTGCCTGGATTCGAACCAGGTCAAAGCCGCTAATCTGGCGGAAAGAGTTTATAAGACTCCTCTGACTACCAAGTCTCACTCGCTTCTGCGTTTATGATGCCTCGTTGTTTAACTCAGTGTGTATTCGTATGAGGTCATCATCCACAGGTATCATAACCGCTGCTTGCCCATTCTCGTTAATTATACCTAAATGCTCTCCATTTTCAACTCGTTCCATCAGTTCATCAAACCTCTCTTGAAACTCTTCCACAGTGAAAACTTCCATTTTTGTGTTTTTATTTAGTTGTTATCCTGACCATAAATTGCCAGGTCAGCATACTCAATCTGCTCAGGGTCAAGTTGAGCGGTGACAACTTCCAACACGTTCATAAACTCTTGAACAGTCTCACACTCCACCAGACGCTCACTACCCTGGTCGCTGAGAAGAAGGAAGGTGCGGGTGCAGACATCAATCACAATGCCTTGAACGGTCTCTTGTGCAATGCTCATTTGGTGTTCCGTTGATTACCCCCATATTATAGGGCAGATGGGGGCGGGTGTCAAGTGTGCCAGTTTAAAAAGTGGTTACAGATCTAAAAGAACTCTTAAATCTTCTACAGTCAGACCAAGATTTCTCAGTTTTTCTTGAGGAGTAACTGGATTTGCTTCAACAACAGACCAACCAGACTCAGAACTTTCTGATGCTGCAGAAATAGTATCTCCAGTTTCAGCATTCCAAACTAAAGTATAATTTTCTGTATGAAATGGTGGTGGAGTTCTAGTTGCATTTTCTGGAGCAACTACTGGATTTGGATTGGCGATAACTGTTCCCAGAGTATCTGGATTTGTTGAATAATACATTCCACTCAGGTCATCAACCTGATTCCAGACTTGATTTTCTTCATCAAAAACTCGAACTTTACCCAATTCTGGTTCAGGAGCTTCAATACATGTGGAATGTGCTGGAGCAAGATACATATTATGCTCTAGTGGGTCCTTTTTAGCTTCAGTTTTTGATATGAAAAATTTAAAATCAGCATCATAATTATAAATTGGGCAACTGTTTGCATAGGGCAAATCAAAAATATGCTCAACACCATCTGCGGTTCTACATGTGACAGTATAAGACATCTTTAATATAAAATAGTATCTTTACGATTATTTATGTCTTTATACAGGGTAGTAACGCATAGTTTCTTGGTCTTGTTTCATTACCAAAGTTACCGCCATTTGTAGCATTGGGAGATCCACTCTCAATATTTGTTAGTGTTCCTGTCAATGTCGCAGTTCTTGGAATAGCATTAGTTCCACTATTGCTATACGTTGGAATATTATGAGTGTGAGTTTGATATTGGTGATCTTGGAAACTAGCAAAAGTACGACCAGTATCAACAGATGAAGTATTTGCCCAACCTCTGATGAAATTTCCTCTTAAATCTGGAATATTAAAAGTGCTCACTCCGTTTCCCGCACCCCAGGTTGTTCCAATAGCAGTAAAGAGAACATTATAAAGTCCTCTAGAAACAGCAGATCCGTCACACTCCAAATATCCACTTGGAGCAGTGTTTTTTGCAAACCAAAGAACAACTCCAGCGGCGACTGTTCCAGACCCAGCTTCTGTACCTTGAATACCTTGAATGCCCTGGATACCTTGAATACCTTGACCACCAACGAATCCACTAATTCCCTGGTTTCCTTGCAAACCCTGAACACCCTGAGGTCCAATATTACCCTGAATACCTTGGTTTCCAGTTCCATTAATACCCTGGATGCCTTGCTCACCCTGGATACCTTGAATTCCCTGGATACCTTGAGAACCTAGGTCACCTCTAATTCCTTGGACACCTTGACGACCTTGAATACCCTGAGTTCCCTGAGATCCTACACCATTGTCACCTTGAATACCTTGGCGACCTTGAATACCTTGCTCACCTTGAAGTCCTTGAGCCCCTTGATTTCCATTATTACCTTGGATACCCTGACGACCTTGAATACCTTGAATACCTTGGAGACCCTGAACACCCTGAACACCCTGGAGACCTTGTTCCCCCTGGACTCCCTGAAGACCCTGGTTACCTTGTGGTCCAAAGTCTCCCTGAATACCCTGCAAACCTTGCCCACCAGTTCCACCAGTAGCACCTCCAGTTCCCTGGAAACCTTGAATACCTTGTCTTCCTTGGTTACCCTGCGCTCCAGTTTCACCTTGAACACCTTGGCGTCCTTGAATACCTTGCTCACCCTGGATACCTTGAACACCCTGGATTCCCTGACGACCCTGAACACCTTGATATCCCTGAATACCTTGAATACCCTGGATACCTTGAATACCTTGATTACCAGCACCACCTATCTGTCCGCTGATGCCTTGAATACCTTGAGCGCCTTGAGCACCGTCATTACCCTGAATACCTTGACGACCTTGAATACCTTGGTTACCTTGGTTACCTTGGAAACCTTGAAGACCTTGGTTTCCTTGAGGTCCTTGAGCACCTTGAGTTCCTGGACCACCACCAATACCTTGAAGACCTTGGAATCCTTGGAATCCTTGGAATCCTTGTGGTCCCGCTGTTCCCTGAGTTCCTTGACGACCCTGAGAACCCTGAACACCTTGGTTTCCTTGAATACCTTGGACACCCTGGAAAGATGCATCATTAATACTGATTTTCTTTACATCATCCGCAGAAAAATCATAAACTAGTAATAAATCTTGAAGTCCATCAGCACCAGTAATGAGTTGTTGCTCAGTAATTGCTTTTTTACTTACTCTTCCATCAAACAAAGTCGCCGTAATAATTCCAGAAGAAAATGTGTTTCCATAGATGGAAAAGTCTGCTCCAACTCCTAAGGTTGAAGTTCCAATACCAACTTTGCGGAAGGTTGAAATTCCAAGGAATGTAGAAACACCTGTTACTAACAATTCTTTGATTGTAACTGGTCCAGCAAATCCAGAACTACCTACAACGTCAAAAACAAATCTTGGAGTTGTTGAACCTAGACCAACTCTTTGATTTGTATAATCATACCAAAAATTAGTTGCACCATCTACTAATCCAGCAGTTCCATGAAACTGAATTTGTCCGATTGTACCACCAGCACCAGATAGTGTTGCAGATTGAGATTGCCATTCAATACCAGTGATTGTCCTAATTAAAACCTCTCCTGGATTTCCTGGGTCATTGGTTGAGTCATAAATTGTTCCAGAAACTCTTACATCACCTTGAACGTGCAACTCCTGTGATGGGCTGGGAGTATTAATTCCAACATATCCCTCGGCAGTTGTCTTAATGATTGTTCCACCAATACCAACATGGAAGTAATGCCCGATGGTCATTATTCCAGTTACATTGTCAAAAAGCAAATATGGAGAAGCAGCAAAGGATCCATCATTATTAAAGATTATCTCATTATCATTCCCTGGAGGACTAATTGTAATTGTAGAAATTGTCCCGAAGTTATTTGCAGTTACATTGACAATATTTCCGACAAAATTTAACTTATTAATACTATTTCCTGTACCAACAATCGATCCTTCTTCAAAAACTGAAATACCTGTAACAATTCCAGCAGGAGGAACTTGCCAATATCTATCATATTGACCGCCATTTTCAAAAGTTACAAGATTATAATAGTAATCCTTTACAGGCAAAGCCCTCTCACCTGGATATCCAAGATTGGGTTCTGCCTCTTCTGGACTAAGAAATACGTGTCTATCTGTACTTAATCCAGAGAAGGGTGTTAATTTTTGCTTCCCGCTTAAATATCTTTGCTTATTCCCCATAATTATGATGTACTATTCTCTAGGATACTTGCAATAAATTCCATTTGAAGTGGGGCAACCAATCCACCACTAACATATGTATGTACGATTCCATTAGCACTTCCTACTGTAGTGGTAAATGTTCTAGAAGTACCAACACTATTCACAATACTATCAACGACAAATGATGATTGGGGGGATGGGAAAATTGTTGTAGTGATTCCAGACCCTGAAGGGCATGTCATAGCAATACCTGACATGGTAATTGGGTCATTTGGAGAGAACCCATGAGGAGTTAGTGTAGTAACCGTTGCAACTCCTGTAGGTTCGTAGTACTGAACATTTGTAATTGTTACAATTCCAGTTTGAACTGCATTAATGTAAAGTGAATCTAGTTTAATTGCGTCTTTTTCTAAAACTAGACGACCATCAACCAAAACAACTGCATCATTTGGAGGAATTTGAATATCTTTAATGATACGAATATCTCTCGTGTTACCTGTGCTTCTTGATTCTCGACGATGCCAGAAAGTTACGGTTGGATATGTTGCACCAATACCAACATTCGAAACTTGAGCAAACAAAAGAATGGAAGAAACTCCAGTTGGAACTTCATATAACTTTTGAGTCCCTGGAGCAACAGGAACTGCAACTGTTAAAAACTTATTGACTGGTGCGACTGCCATATTATCTTAACGCTAGAATGAGTGGGGTAACTTCTGCTTGAATTGCTCTACTAAAATCTCGACCTCTAATTGTTGATGTTGTTTGGTCAATTGTGATTCCTTCACCAATTTTAAAGTTTCCTGCCTGGTCAGTACTCGTAAATGGTATTCTTGCACCATTAATAGCTACGATTTCATTCTCAGGTATTGGAATTCCACCTTGGAATGGGTTCGCTCTATTTATGTTAACACCTGTACCAATATATTCAAATGAGTGAGTACTTGTTAAAATTCTGCTAATTCTAAAAGTTTCAATTGAAGTGCCAGCACCAATACTGTAGGGAACAAACTGACTCAAAGTAATTGTTGTAATCCCACTAACTGGTATTGGTTCTGTTGCTTCGGCAACATCATAGAAAATTGGTTCACTAATTGCAGTTGCAATTGCTCCTCCTCCACCACCAATTGTAATTACAATTTCTTGATTTGGTAGATAATTTCTACCACTGTTTGTAACATCAATTGAAGTTATTGTACCTGCAGCACTTACGTTTGCACTACCTTCAGCAGTAATTCCTTCTGGACCAAGAGGCGAAGAAATCGTAATAGCTGGTGGAGAAGCTGGAGTGTATCCACTTCCTCCATTGAGAATACCAATTCGAGAAAGTGTTCTTAATGGCGCAGTAATAATTCCAGTTGCAGGGGTATCGTTATAATCATCAAGATTAATCTTGAAGAAAATTGCTTGTCCATTATATGGTCTTCTAGTATTTCCTAAGGTATCAGCAATACCAGCGACTACAAATTGGTCAGTATCTCCACCAATTGTTGATACTGTTGTAACTCCAACGAAATCTAATGAACCGACACCATCCGCATAAAGTCCGTATATACCAAATGATGAGTTAGAGTTTGTAAGGTCACATGCACCGCCACTTGCTGCATAAATTGCAATCTTACAGTTAATTGTAAAGATGGAAACCAACTGTGCATATCCATTATTAGTGATTGAAACTCCAATACCATTTTCATTATATTGCGTAAAGGAGTCACAAACCATACACTTGAGGTCTTGTCCTGGATTATTGACTCCAGTAAATGCTGCACCAACATGCTTCCCATCAATCTTCATGCCAATACTATCGGTCATGAAGTTAGTGCAGTTACGGATATATGGGGACCTCCATCTTCCGCTTGGACCTTCGTTACATGGTCCTGGATCTAAGAATCCAGACCTTGCACTTGCAATACCTGCTGGTGGTGGGAATGCTACAGCAGCACCTCTAATTGTCAATGGAGCATTATCATCAAAAGGATCTGGAGCATAAGCAAAGTTGATGTTCTCAATTAAACATCCTCTTCTTACATAGAAAACATCATCATCATGTTGTGGATAGATGGTAACAAGACGTAAATCCTGCCCACTAACACTTACATCTGTTCTAAGACCAATAGGATTGTTCTCAGCATAAACTCCAGAACGAATATAAATTGTATCTCCTGGGTTTGCTACTGCTGCTGCAGCACCAATGGTTAGTTTGGCATCACCCTCGGTTCTTCCGCTATTTTCATCATTACCATACTTCGAAACATATACAATATTCTTCGAATCTGCACCTCTAGGAGCCCAAAAGACTCTACCATTTGGATAAGTAACTTTTGGAGAAGCAGCAGGACCAACACCAATAATTGTTGTAACGATTCCAGCACAAACATTAATTGCAGAAACAACGTTTGCACACCCATCAGGATCACTATTACTACCTCTTTGAGAATCTGGTAGAAGAGAGAAGTCCCTGATTTGTGGAAAAGGTATTGTATAAGAAAGGGTTCTTGTTGCTGGTAGTTGAGTATTTCCAATACCAGTTGTAACTATTCCAATAAATGATGTAATAGCAGATGCCTGACTTGCACAAGTTGGTGATATTGGATCTGGTAATACGGAACCATCAATATACTGAGTAAATGTATTTCTTATGCCAGATATTTTGGTAACAACTTGATTTCTCATTACCTGAATAGCAACATCTCTTGCTTGTTGATAAGCATAGATTGATTGCTCTTGCTCACCTGCTAATAATCCTGCATTATCAATATAGTATTTGGTTGCGTCATAAACTCTTTCATTACCACCATATGACAAGTTATATGCAATAGCATCTAAAATTAACTTGATATCATCAATGCAACTTTGATTACTATTTGGTATGCTAAACAGAGGATAATTATTTAAAACTCTATCAACTGCTTCTGCCGCAATAAAATCTTTGTTTAAGAAAATCAAACGAGAAGCATCGGCATATGTTCCATTGATGGGCTCCATCTGATAAGATAGAGGATACAAGGAATTATTAATGACATATCTAGAAATTTCCGCTGCTTTTTGAATTGCAGTAATAGATGCTTCTTTAATTGAATATCCATTCACATCAGTCCCAGTGATATGAATTAATGTATTGCCATTATAATATGATAATCCAGCACCAACCGATCTAGAATTACCACCTCTAGTAATGTCAAAACAAATGGACCTTAGAATATCTTTGATGTCATCTCGACAAGAACTATAATTAGAAGTTGATAGTGAAAATGGGGGGTCTTTGTATGAAGTGCTTGTTATGAATCCAACTGCTTCTCCAGCAAGATACTCTAGATTCAAGCGAATCATATTCGCAGCATCAAAGAATCTAGCAGGAATAACTTGCCCTGTAGTTCCAACACCAACTTGTGTTAATACACTTCTGAAGACTCTGTATTCATCAGTTGTATTTTCAGATGTGAATCCTACTTGATTATTTGCATCATATATTGCACCTTGATTGAAGTATATGTCTTTTCTAAAAAGATCGACATCGCGTGATGGATCTGCAGTTCCTATACCAATTGAACCGATTCCAGTTGTTGTAAATACTGTTCCACCAGCACCAACACCTAACGTTGTCTGTAAAGTTGTTGCATCATCTACATTTAGTGTTGAATCAAACTGAACTGCATCAACAACATCTAAAGTAGATTGCAGATCTGTTGCACCTGTTACATCTAATGTGTCTAATAAATTAGTTGCACCAGTTACTTCTAAGGTATCAAACAATTCAACAGACTGAAGCACGTCCAATGTGCTGAGTAAAGTTGCTGCTGCACCAACTTGTAAAGTTCCAAATAAAGTTGTACCAGCACCAACAAATAAGAATTTTTGTATGGATACTCCAGCTCCAACAAAAACATTATTTTGGAACGTCGAGACTCCAATAACTCTAAAACTACCTGCCATCGTGGCAGCAGCACCAACGTATAATTGATTATCAATTTCTAAGTTTTCTTCTACAAGAACATTTTTTTCAAAAGTTACATCATCTTTAAATGTAACAATTTGTTCAAATGTTGCTACTCCAACTACACTTAATGGACTTAAGATAGTAGATCCAGAACCTATAACATCAAATCCATCATAAAATACACTTCTTTCAAAGAAAGTAGAAACTCCAGATACAGTTAATCTACCATTTAATTTAGTATCACCAGTTACTTCTAATTGATTTTGTGGGTTGGTAAGACCTATGCCAACATATGCTGAAGTATTAAGTCCAGCAGGTCTCTTTTCCCAAAAATCTTTAATAACAATATCAGCAATATTGGGGTTATCTACATTAACTTTACCCTCTACCAATTCAAAAAGACTTCCACCAGAATTAGTGATAAAGTTTAATCCACGGAATGATGATGGTCCAACTAGAACGCCTTCATTATAAACAAAGATACCTTCAGTAAAAGATGGTTCAAATTCTACCCATTTAATTCCTTCAGCATCTTTTGATAAGAATCCACCAATAACACCAGGACTATTAGAAGCATCATAAAGATTTCCATCAATTCTAGCATTACCAATAATATCTAGATTTTGAGTTGGGGCTGTTGTGCCTATTCCAACCCAACCAGCATAGGGTCCATAAGTTACAACATTAAAAACATTATCTCCTGGATTATTTCCAATATAAAATTCTTCAGTAACTGTTAGAATTCCAACTTGAAGTTGTTCTAGTTCTTGTTGAATATCAACAGGACCAGCAAAAGTTGTTATGCCAGAGAAAAATGCATTTCCAGTAATTGAAATGTCACCGAAAGTTTCTGTTGCTCCTGCTTCAAAATCATAATAAATTTTGCCATAGACGTATAAGTCCTTATACATCTTGACATCTTCATTAAAGATAGATGGTTTTCCAATAATTGAAAAATCTTCTCCTTCCATCTACTTTACCTCAATTTCCATTGAAAGAGTCTTTTGCAGCATTAAAAAGAAATACTGCTGCCCCACCAAGAATTCCTGCTAAAACATCTGCCCCAACGAAACTACCAGCGAAGACTTGATTACAAAAATCAATTTTCAATCCTTCAGCAAGATTTCCCTGTTTTGCATTCAGATTAACTTCATTACCATCAAGCAGTGTTTGACCACCAACTGATTTTAGTGTTAGGTTTCTTCCCGCTTTAATGTCAATATCTTCGGTTGCTTCAAGAGTTATATTTGTTGCTTTAATTCTTACCGCACCATTTCCATCTGCTTGAATTACAACTTCACCAGTTTTAGATGCAATTAAAACGTCTTGACCTTTAGAACTTTCATTACCATCTCCACCAACTATTTCAATCGTTCTATCATTATAAATTGAAAACGTGCCATCCTGTGCAAGGGAAATAGAAGACTTATCTTTATTATCTGTTGTAGAGTAAATTAGATAACTTAAATTTCCCTTATTTCCCATTCTAGGATTGTTTGCGTCAATCCTAAACTTTGGTCCAAGACTAATGTGTCTTCTTGCTTCCCAGTTACACTTTTGGGCGGGTCTTTCTGCCATGTTATTTCGTAATACAATCTATTTGCTGTTTAACTTCATCTTGATATTCAGGAATGCCCAGGATTGGTCGTATTAATGCTCCCGATCCTGTATCACTAATAACTCTTATAATTGGTAAGTCGGTAGTTATATTGGTATTTATCGGAGTAGCCTGAACAATTCCTCCCTTATCAATTACTAGATCATATTCTGTGCCGAAATTATCAGTTGCTATATCACCAACTCGATATCCAGTTCCAGGATTATCAATAACTGTATTAGTTACTGCATAATTTGCAATATCACCAACAGGATAATTTTCACCCTCAGATACAAGATAAATGGCACTCACTTCTCCAGCATCATTAATTAATGCTCTAGCAACTGCACCATATCCCTGATTACAATTATCTTGAATGGTAACAAATGGTGGGAATTGATATCCCGATCCAGGATTAGTGATTTGCACTCCAATGCAACTTCCAGTTGCTTCTGCGCCAAGTCCAACAATTGTTCCCATAAGTGGCGTAGCTGCTGCGCCAGTCCCACCACCACCAAAAATATTGATAGTAGGAGCACCACAAACTAATGGCGGTCCAGTATAACAACCACCCAAAGCACTCAATGGATTACTTACAGCGTCAATAACTTGACCTGTAGTTGATTTAAAGATATCATAAGCATCTGTGAAACTACCTGTCATATCTTGCAAGGTAGAATTGGCAGTGTTCATAATATTAGAAATCTGAGTAAATGGATCTGCCCCAGACATCATTGGACCACCACCAATCACATATGTTGTTGCAAGATTTGTACATTTGTCTTTATTTTGATTACATCCAAAAATAGAACCAATACCTTTAATTGCATCAATTGAACTTCGAATTAAATTGGCAATATTAAGACCTGCAGTTAAAATCTTAGCAACTCCACCAATGGCAGCACTTAGTGCATCAGCAATGCCATCAACAATATTATTCAAAAGTGCTCCAACAAATTGATTAGCAGCACAAGAAACAAAGTTTTTAATATTATCTACTGCAGAATTAACCATCTGCTCAATAACACCCTTCAATCCTTCAATTACTTTTCCAACAACACACCCTAGTGCTTTTTGGAATGCTTTCACTGGTTTTACCATTGCAGTCTGAGCTGCAACCCCACCCAAGTGAGCTGCTACGGGGTTGCCAGTTATCGCTAAAATTTTTCCAAATACATCTTTATATAAAAAGTCTAAACCAGCCTTCATCAATTTGACCATCTCATCACCCAACCATTTGACCGCATTGCCAATCATTTCGTTGCAGTCTTTTAGAATTCCATTAATTGCCTCTTTGATTTTTGCTTTTTTCTTCTGTATATTATTCTGTAACTTTCTAATCTTTTTAAGTAGGTTTTCAATTCTGGCAGTTATTTTATCCACTGTAGTATTCTTACAGGGATTTGCCATAACAATTTTGTCACCAATAACAGAACTTACTGAAACATCTCCAGTTGAAGAAGATGTATCATCTGTTCTAGCAACAGGAGAAACTTGAGATTTAGGATTGCCAGATTCATTTGATTCATTCGGAACAAGAGTTCCATCTGGTTTAGGAATATTCTCAGTATATCCCGTGAATGGTTGAAATGGTCCTTTATAATCTTTGCTTACTACGTCCGATGTTTTACCAAATGTTGCTAATATGACGGGGATTTGTGCATTATCACCATCCATAAAGAACCCGAAAACCACATCACTAGGTTGAAGTGCAACATCTGTAGATTGATTTGCTGCGCCACTTCCAGACGTGGTTGGTATCAGAACTTGAGCCCATGGAAGGTCTTCATTTTTTAATTCAGATTCATAGAATGGATGATACCCCATAATACGAACACGGTATCTATTACCCCAACCTTCAGCACCTTGTCTATGATAAGGAGCAGGGGGAATCTGACCAATCCACCAACGGAATCCGTCTCTACCTAGAAAATTACTTTTAAGTAATGATTCATCTATCATGACTTATTAGCCTCTGGATTTATACCAAATGTATCTCTAACTAATTTCATAGAAGTATAAGATGATTCTGTATCAAAGTGATGACACAGTTCTTTAATCATATATAGACCGCTTGTTTCCTCGTCCAATTCGTTTCCATCTTGAGAAGATATCTTTGGAAAATTGCATTTAATGACATCCCCTGCACTTAGATTTGTATTCAGAGGAACAACCATACTTAAAGTTTGAGTGAAAAGTATATTATACCTCATAATAGACTGAGATTGATACTTTTCTGGACTTGCATTCACTTCTTTAGATGGTTCTTTATTCAGAGTACCAACATCAAGACACATTGTGAAGATTCTAGTTGGAGTTTCACCAAGATCTTTTGAACTACCAGAAGTTATTTTAGGAAGTTTTATTTTTTCGCCAAGATTACTTGTCTTATTAACATAGTCATTTAACTTAAATAATCCCTTTTGGGGATTTGTAAATTCAAACGTTAATGGATTAAAAAATATTCTGTAACTTGAATATGTGCCTAACTTAAGTTTCTCAATTAAGTTTTGATTCTTCTCTGTAGTATATTTCAAGATTTTAAAGTCGTTCTTTACAGCGTCACCCTTTTCATCATATGTTTCAATGCTTTGACTATAAAGATAAACTGCTTTTGGTTTTTGTTTAATCAAATTATCAATTGACCTGAAATTAAAACCATCCTTGGTTTGATAGAATACAAATCCAGCGGTAGCATCACCTGAAGTAGCAGGAACACCTTTTGATGCTAGCCAGATTAAGACAGTAAATGGCTTACGCATATTACCAATAAATCCATACTTATTTGTTGTCCTCTCTATTGAATCATTAGTAAATTTGTCAGTCTTAAGGATATTTTTAAGAATTTGTTTTACAGAAGTATCAATACTATTGTCTGGGGCAAACTTTTTTCCTACTCTTACTGTTTCATTTGTGATTGCTTCTCTTGAAGTAAGATGTAAAGTAAAAGCTTCTCTTTGAGATTCTGCAATCACATCAGTAATACTTGAGACATACAAGTAATCTTTTGATGACTTGGAAAAATCAATGGCAATATTAGACTCGGTGTTAGGAGAAATTTTCAATCTAAGTCTCTCCCCACCCCTAAGAGGAAGACCATTATAAACAGACTGGGGATTCTTATCTGTGCTCCCATCAGGGTTAGCAGAAGGTATGCTATCACCAGTATTAATCATCTTCAAAGTCGCAGTGATTGTTGGCGAAAAGATATCTTCATAATAGTCAAAAGAAACTATTGAAGGCGTGATATCAACTGTTCTTTGCTGATCATTTGATTCTAGAATTGCTTCTTCAAACTTGGATGGGGATTGTGCTACTACTTGTGCCATTATAGATACGCTAAATCAGTTAAGAACTTTTGTTTGATAAAATTATTTAACACACTTGATGGTGGGCTTTGTGTGGTTTGTGATTCTTGTTCAAGAGAACGAGATCCAAACGATGCAGCGGCAGAATTCAATAATTGTGCTAATCCACTCAAATCCATTTGTGGTCGTGTATCAACCACGCTTACAACATCTGGAGACATACTTGGTGTAATTCCAGATGCAACATCCATTGATGGAACACCAGATACAGAACTTGCTGTTGAACCTGCTGCACCATGAGAAACAGTAACTCCCCCCGTTCCAATAATTTCTGCTTCTCTACCATATCCACCACGATAATACACTGCACCAACTGCAAAAGGAAACTTAGTTGCCGATCCTACTTGAGATGGGAATGTTTGTTTTACTTTAGAATTGATTTCTTGCATATCAACAGCGGCACTACTTCTTCCACCATGGGCTCTCTGCTCTGCAGCAATTAATCTTCTGATATTATCATCACTACCAGATGCATATTGTTTTATATTTCCATAAAATACAGTTGAACCTCTTGCAAGCATTGCTTTTGTTGCATGGAAAGCAACTTCACGAATACTTGCAAGTTGCTCTGCCGTTGGATTTGCTCCTTTATAATCTAAGTGGAAGTGAGTCGCATAACTAGCCTCCCCTCTACCAGATCCACCCTGAATAAATCCCCCTGGTCCAACTTGTGGTATTAAACTCATTGTTCCAGTTGATACTGCAGGTGCTTGTTGTAGATTTGCAGATTGCTGCCCAGATGCATATGCTGCTGGAGATACATTTGCTGCTTTTTGTGCTTCTGGTAAAAATGACCTATATTTTCCAGACTTATAAACACTCCAAGGATTAAAATTAGAACCACCAGACAGAATGAATGCTGCCCTTGCATTAGTTAGAGGGTCTTTTAATTGCTCATAGGATGTTATTCCAAATTTTTTCAATCTTTCTGGGCCAAGGGACCCAATCATATTAATTTGCCATAAACCATAAGATAAGTCACGAGTCCTTGGATTGTCATTTACTACACCAGATCTTCCACCAGACTCTGCTTTTGCAACTGCTGCTGCAGTAACTGCATTTTGTTGACTAAATCCAGCTTGTTTTGCAACAGCAACTAATTGTTCAGTGGATAATGTTTCTCCAGCTCCTGGAAATTGAGATTCGCGTTCTGAGAATTGAGATTCTCCCTGAGTGCCCAATGGTGGTGCATTTTGACCACTTGCAATCCCTTCATTGAGAGATGTTGTCATCAATCTCAATGCGTCATCGATTGATGATGACATATCAGATAGATTTTGATTGAGTTGTCCAAATGTATCTTTTACTCTATTCGATGTGTCAAAGAAATCAAATGACATAATGTTTTGGGCAACGGCACCAAGAAGATTGAACATATTACCAACAAATCCAATTGCACCCATAAAAAACTGTTTAATAATTGCCACTCCCTTATAAATTCTGGCAACAAATTCTTTTGCCATTCCAATCCAAGTTGGTAAGTTTCTTAGTAACCATCCCACTCCCAAATATGCAATCGCAGATAAAATCCTTCCCAAAAATCCTTTACCACTGTTGAGGATAGATTTCTCAGTAGCAAATCCTGGAGAAAGGATAGAACCTAGACTTGATGCTTCAAGTTGATCTTCTGCTTCTTTCTTTCTTAAATTATCCTGTCTTTTTTGAAAGAGACCTTTACTTCTGAATACTGCTTCACTTTTTATCTTAGTTCTATTTAAAATAACTCTTTTAGTATCACTAATTACTGTTCTTGTATTAGAAAGACTTCTTCTCATGTTTATAAACGTGGAAGAAATCTTATTGATTGAACTAGTTCCAGCAGATAAACTTAAAACTGCCATCTTACATCACCACATTATAACTTAATTGAGAGTACATAGTGTAAAAATTATTAGGATTACTCGAAGATATATGGGGAACATTGTTAGAAGAATTTCCTTTTCTTAATGATGGTGCTGGTGGTTTTTGCTTCATCTCTGGTTGTGTCAAAATAACCTGAGGAGCTGGTTTAGTTAAAGGTCCTAATGGTGCATTTTCTGTTTGCTTTTGTGATATTTTTGCTTCTGGAGACACTGGAGTAACAGAAAGAGCTCTTTCTTCAGCAGTTTCTCCTGGAAGTAAAGGTCTCATTGTTGGTATATTTTTATATAAGTCTAAGTATCCTTTTTCTTCTTCTGTTGGAGTTACTTCTGGTGCAGCGGTTCCAACATTCATATTAAGATCTCCATTTACCCCTGGAGTCATTGGAAGCATAGGTGTTGCTGCTGGAGCTTCTGGTGTTTGTGAAGTTGAACCTGGTGGTGGAATATTTGGTTTATTTGGCTTTAATTGTTGCTGTGGAGTTGAAGAAGTTGGAGTTTGTTTTTGTTCTTGTCCCCCACCTGCCATTCTAGATAATTCAAGTCCAACTCTTCCAGCGGCTGCAAATCCTCCGATTACTGGAAACATAGATAACGCACTAAGAGCTGCTCCTGGCAAATCTCCTTGACTCAAATCATAACCTGTCGAGACTGCACCAAGAGCAGTTCCAAGACCAGGGGTAAAACCACCAGCAACTCTCCCACCTCCAGCTGCTGCAGCACCGCCACCTTTCATAAAATTAAAGAACTTAGTCATTAAGTTCGTGCTACCTGTTACAGTAGGTCTTGCACCTCTGGCAGCGGCATTGGCAGCGGCAGGTGCTCCTCTACTGAATAATCCAGCAACACCTCTACCTAAAGCACCCAGACCTCTGAATGGCAGTAAAATCAGTTTAGCAATTAAACCACCAACTTTAAAAACTACACCATTGAGTAATCTTAGGAAAACAGCAAATCCAACATTAATCGCTAATAAACCAGCACCAGCATAAAGTAAGTTCTTGAGGATACTATTCTTAATCTCATCAAAAACTTTAAAATTTTTATCCTTGTATGCCCTTAATAATTCTATTCCTTGAAGTGTGAACCACCCACCAAGAAGAGTGAATATTGCGCTCTTAATCCTATCAAATATACCCTCAGTCTGCTCAATAACTTTTTTTACTGGACTGATAAGAGCATTTTGTATTTTCTTTTCTAATTCGTTTTCACGACCTCTTTTTATATCTCTATCAACTATCTTTTGCTCATTATCTTGTTCTGTTTGAATTCTTTTTTGCTCAGCAATAGTTTCTCCTCTGAGAAGTCTAGCAATATCTCTAACACCATTGGTTAAATTTAAAACTTCTACACGAACAAATTCAATCTGCTTTGAAATTGTTCCAAGAGAAGATTGATTTGCCTTTACAATTGCTAAACTTTGAGTGCTTGCTAAATCATTTCCATCTTGCCTAACTAAAGCACCACCACGACCACGAAACACAGAACTGGAAACAGTTGCTCTACGGAATAGTGCTTTTCTGGCTTCAGCAGACAGGTAAGATCCTGTTCTAGGATCTACACCTGTTTGTGCTATGGTTATTGCATCAGCCATTCGTTATGCCGTTTTTAAGATTTTCTTCTTCTATAAACTGCTGAAGAAGAGAGATATAAATTTCTCTCTCCCAAGGTATCATATTTTCTAACTCTGTCAATGAATATTTATGATGCTGTATGAGGGCAAAATTTGTTTTGTAGTATGACTCAAGGGAATCATGAGCCATCCCTACGCGAAAAAACTTGTTAGACCCTCCAAAACAACTTCACTTTCAACTTTTGTTTCTGGATTTTTGATTTTGATTGTATGAGAAAGTTTGGGCATTGTTTCAAAGAAAGTCTCAATCTCTTTGAATTGTTTCGAACTCAATTGATCAACAAATTCAAATAATTCTTTCTTAGTACAATCAGAAGCAGACCAAGATTCTTCTTCAGAATAGACTTGCTCAATACATCCACTAATCAACTCAAAAGTATCATCAACCGTTACATCAGTAATATTAAAGTTGTTTTTAATAAACTGACTCAATGAAGGATATCTCATCCTCATTGTTAGATTATCATCTAACTTAATATCTCTGGTATGATTTGGATTGGTTTGAACTTGGATTTCGTCCAAGTTAATTGACACTGGAACTTGAGTAACTTCATCATCAGGGCAGGTGATTAGAACATCTACTGTCTCACCTACTGACTTTCCTCTGATGTTAAGGAACAGATACTCAATATCAAAAGTAGCCAGGTCTTCTACTTTTACACCTTTTGTCAAAATGCAATTTGAGATAACTGTTTTAATTGCATTTGTGATTTGCTTATCATCTTGACTTTCCATTGCGATGATAAGAATTTTTTCTTCTTTAACAAGAAATGGTCTATATTTAATTGTTTTTTTAGAAGATGGTAATGTCAACTCATAAGTCGGAGTTGCAATTGTTGGTAAAGGCATAATAACCTATAATATTGTCAGTAATTTATTTATGAACCAAATCCTGGTGGATATTGTCCAATTTCTCCAGCAACAAAGTCAGGTTTTTGATTCCAATCAATACTACTCCCAGTAGTTGCCGCACCCTCTCCTCCATAAATTGGATAAGATTGTGATAATCTAATAGCGTTCGCTTCATCCGCACTCAGTGGTGCGACTTTACCAGATGCATACAGTAAAGATGATTCTCCAGTTTTATTATTATCAACTCCTCTTTTTTGGTCAATGGCAGAAATTGGCCCACAAACATAGCGAGTGAATTCAAAAGTTGCAGATGCAGTCAAAGTTCTAGAGCTATCATATGAAACATTAATATTACCAACATTAGAGGGGAACATTCCAAAAAATGTGTATTCAATATTTTTACGATAGTCTCTATCAAACTTAACGATTTTTGTCGATTCCATCTTATAGTATTCGGGGTATTGCATTCTGATAAAATAATTCTTTCTTCCTTGACTGACAGCATCAGCATTTGTTCCAACTGGATTATGAGATCCGCTTGCAATAAATTCTGCCCAGTGCTCTAGAAATTTCAATACTTTATAATCACTATCAATATAGAACCCTAAATTAACTTGCCCATAAATTCTACTATGGGCAATCTTTTCTTGAATGCCCATGTAGTTTCCTGCAATATTTGCAGTTGCCAAACTTCCATATGGAAGTTCTGCAGAGTAACATAACAATCCAACATCACCGCTTATAAATCTAGAATCAACACCTCTGTTAGCCAAATAAGATGATAACGCACCATCTTTTGGTGGTGCTCCAAACTTGACTTCATAATGTGAGGTTTGAGCTAGATTTGTTAATACTCTTTTAAATTCTGATATTTTTCTTGGTCTAGGTGCTGGCACTCTAAATACCTATATTATGAGTCTTTTAGTTATTTAGATGTCTTATAAGGGAAAATATCAACCATCTTATCCTGAAAAATACAAAGGAGATCCAACAAATATCATTTATCGTTCCCTCTGGGAAAGAAAATTTATGAAATACTGCGATCTCAATGAAAATATTTTAGAGTGGGGAAGTGAAGAAATTGCCCTTCCATATCGTTCCCCAATTGACCGCCGCATTCATAGATATTTTCCAGATTTTTATATTAAAGTAAAAGAATCAAATAATGTTATTAAAAAATATTTGATTGAAATAAAACCCAAAAGACAGACTATTCCCCCACAAAATCCAGGCAGACAAACTAAAACATACATCCGTGAAGCATATGAGTATGCAAAAAATCAATCAAAGTGGGCTGCTGCAAAAGAATTCTGTGCTGACCGTGGGTGGAGTTTTAAAATTATAACAGAAGATGAGTTAGGTATTAAATAATGCCGAGAAAAACTCTTAAAGACAAACAAGAGAAGCAACAAAAACTTCAACAAAATAAAGCAGTCAAAAATAGGGTTTTGCCACTTGTAGAAAGTATTAATGGCACTGAAGACCCTGATGATTTGATGCAGGAACTCATGGGACTTTTATCTGAGTCAAGCACTGCACCACAAGTAGGTAAATACTATACTTTTGTTTATTCGCCAAAAACATCTGGAATTACTTATGATGAATATCCTTTGGTTGCAGTAACTGAAGTTTTAAAATGGGGATTCAAAGGATTTAATTTTCACTGGAATGATGGAAGGCAATATACCTGGAAAGAAATCATTGGTGGTGTGTATAATATTCTAGATGAAGAAATAACTGATGTACGAAAGATACCTTTTGGAAAAATACGATCTAAATAGTTAGAAAAAGATAAATGGTAGTTAAGCCCTGGGAAGTCCAACGAAGCTCAACAACAAGTAACCCACCATCTTCTTCTGCTGGGTCATCTGCCCCAGCTAAGCCAGATAAACAGCAAGCTCAAAAATCCAATAAGAAGACAGCATATAGATATCCATTTGATAGAATTGATGATGGTGATGACTACTTATTAATAGAAGTTATTGATTTTGTTCCTGGTGGATTACAAAGACAAGGTGCCGAGTCTTTAGCATTAGTTACAACAGATCAAACTCTAGCAAAAAACAAGCAAAAAGTACTTAGTCGAATTATTTTACCTATTCCAGAAGGTGTTGGAGATACCAATAATGCAGACTGGTCAAATAGTAACGTAAATCCATTTGATGCTACTTTGATTGGAGCATTCAATCAATTTTTGGGACAATCTGCTGGGGGAAATCTTCCAGGTGCTTTTGGTGACATGGCTAAAAATCTTGCTGGTTCTGGATCTGCTTTAGCACTATCTGCAGAAGGAGGAAAGGCATTTATGGCATCAATGTCTGCTAAAGCAGCCGCAGCGATAACAGGAAATGCTAACGCCCAGGGACTAATTAATAGAGCACTTGGTGCAACATTAAACCCAAATAGCCAACTCTTATTTAACAGTGTGGCTCAAAGATCTTTTGGATTTAGTTGGGACTTAGTTCCAAGGTCTAAAAAGGAATCGGATGAAGTAAAAAATATAATAAGAATATTTAAATCCTACATGTCTGCAAGAAAAGGTGCTCAGGCTCAACCAGGTGGTGGATTCTTTATTGGGTCTCCAAGTGTATTCCAATTAACTTACATGACAGGTCAAAAACCACATGCATTTTTGAACCAGTTCAAACCAATGGCATTAACTGGGATGTCAGTTAATTATACAGGATCTGGAACTTATGCAACATATGGTGATTCAACACCAGTTCATATGCAATTAACACTTAATATGAGCGAACTTACACCAATTTATGCTGAAGATTATGATACAAAAGAAGGAAAAGATGGAGTAGGATACTAAGATGGCATACTTTAGAGAACTACCAGATTTAGAATATCAATCACCATTCTCGGATAGAAACTCTTCATTAGATTATGTAAGGGCAAAAAATATCTTTAGAAGAGTAAAAATCAGAGACGACTTACAGAAAGTTTTTACAATATTCAACAAATATACCATTTCTGATGGTGCAAGACCTGATACAGTTGCAGAGGCACTATATGGAAAGTCAGAATTTGACTGGGTTGTACTCATCAGTGCTGGGATAGTTAATGTAAGAGATGAGTGGCCACTCTCAAACTATGATTTGTACAATTACAGTTATGAAAAATATGGAGATAATCTCAATGACACTAAATTTTATGAAACAATAGAAGTCAGAGATCCTAATGGAAGATTAATTCTCCCTGCTGGAAAAGTTGTTGATGCTAACTTTACAATTCCAGACCCAGCGAATAAAGTTCAAAATTTACAACAATCTAAAGTTGTTGTAGCAATTAATAATTATGAATATGAAGTTCGTAAGAATGAGGCAAAAAGAAACATTTATGTATTAAAATCAGAATACTTACCAAGTTTCTTAACTGATATTAGAAAGATTATGACATATACAGAATCATCTCAATTTATTGATTCTAAGTTAATTAAGGCATCTAATACTAGAATCAAGTCACCATAAAAAAGGGGGCATATGCCCCCAGTGTATCAGTCTTCGGCAAGACGGGCGAAGTAGGACAGAGCATCATCATCCTCATCTTCTTCAACCGCAGCAGCACGACGGGTGGGTTGAAGATTGTTGAGTTCAGTACGAAGATCCTCAGTTAGTTCGCGGGTCGAACCACGGGTGTTGTCCTCATCAAGATCTTCGGGGTCCTGATAACGAGGAGTACCTTTGGAACCAAGCACATAGTCAAGACGCTTCTTCAGTTCATCATAGGTCTTGAATTGGTCGGCAGCAACGAGTTCGGCAAGCGAATACTGCTTCTTCCACACTGCTTCCATTGCATCATCATCGTCCAGCAGAGGAGCAGCAGCAGCAAACTCACTAGAATCATAGTTACGATAACCAGCAACGTTCTTCGCCTTCAGTTTGAAGTTGGCACCTTGCCAGAAGTCAAACGGATCGATTGCTTCCTCATCTTCAAACTCGGGTTGCATCGCAGCAGTCAGTTTGTCGAAGATCTTTTTACCGAACTTGAACAGGAAGACCTTACCTTCGTTCGCAGGGTTGGCAGGATCTTTCACAACGTAAATGTTGCTCACATAAGTCAGTTTGCGCTTCTGCTTACGTGCCAGTTCCTTACCAGCATCAGTACCATTGTTCCACAGTTCAGAGTTGTACTCAGACACTGGATCCTTCTGACCCAGAGTAGTCAGAGAGTTCTCAATATACCAACCACCAGGACCTTGGAATGCGTGACTGTAGAGTTTCACGAACGGAAGGTCCTCACCGTTCGGAGCAGGGAGGAAACGGATTACGGCATAACCATTGCCGCTCTTATCTACATCCAGTTTCCAGATGCGGTCATCACTAGAACCGCTACCAGTATTCATTTTTTCAACTTCTTTGACCAGTTTAGCGGTCAGAGAGCCCAATTTAGATTGCTTCTTAAGGTCAGCAAAAGACATTTGGATTACCTCGGATAGTTTGGATTCGGGGGATTTACTTGGATATTATAGCGAAGATTGAATCACCTGTCAATGAATTGTTTGAGGGATTCAATGGTCTTATTCATACTACTGAACAGTACTTGCATATCAGTCTCTGGTGGAAAACCCATCAATGCGACTGATTTGCGTAGGTTCTCTTTCATCTCAACCGCTTGTGGATCATCTGAAAGAGACAGTCTAGTATACATCACTCTCTGCTTTTCTAGCAAGAGTTCTAACTTTTCAATGTGTTCCAGTTTGGTCTCACGGGGCATCATACCAAAAGTGAGAATACTTCCGTATATCTCCTCTTGTAACTTATTGATTTCTTTCAGTTCATCTTGAATAATATCGGAGTCAAAAAAGTTACTCATCTATGATTTCCCTTAAAATCTTCTTGTACTGGAATACGTCAATATTTATGAATTATTCTTTAATGCTCTTTTTCTTTCTCTTGCCCGTTCCTTACGGTTTTCCCTATCTTTTTGATTTTCCCAATATCTCTTTTTCTCCCTAGCTCGTCTAGCTAAAACTTGCTCCTCAGTCAAACCTTTTGCCCATCTCTTCTTTTCATAATCTGGATTTTTATCTCTCCACTTTTTTCTAGATTGTTCTTTTTGAACCTCTCTAGATGGAAAATTTTCCCAATTTTCGTCCTTTATATCTTCTATAAAATCAGGACCATCAATATTAAGAGCAAGATTAATACTCGATACATTTAACATATTCTTTTAGTAGGGGTAATATTATTTAGGCGGGACTTACGCAAGTCAAATACCCCTACCCGACTTTGCTGCCCGCACTCTATGAAATTATTTCTCTAAGAATTTTTTTATAGTTAAAAATATCTATTTGAAGAAATGGTGAATATTTTTTAATTTTAAGAGAAACACACTCCCACACTGGGTCCAAAAGTTTTTCATCAAACGTCTTCCCGAACAGGAATATTTTATCATATATGACCAGTGTTTCAAGGCTAATCTTCCCGCTCAGGAATTTTTTTAGAACGGGTGGATGTCCTTTGGAACAATTCAACGCATCCTCTAATTTTGTTTCCGAGAACAATTCGTTGCTTTGCTCTTTGAACAAGTAAGTCAAACTCTGCTGTCGTCTCATCCATTCTTGATATGTTCTTTCTCCTTCGTTTATTAAAGAACCAATCCATAAATTACTCGGGTTGTCTGCTTCTACAAAGTTTGATACTAAGAAATCTACGACTTCTTTATCAGAATATTTGCGACTTGTCTTCTCGAACCAGTATTTGTCCTTGCGTTTGTTGAAGGATGTCATACTGGCACGGGTCTTCGCACCATATTTAAAGAAATCGTATTTTGGGTTTGTGAAATGATTTTTAAGTGACAAATAATGTTGATAAGTTTCAAAGGGTGTCACGATCATAAAGGCAATCTTGCTCTTGATGTTTTCTTCATAAAGTTAAGACGAGTGGCATCCCACTTGAGTCTTTCTTTTAAAGGTTTTGAA
>B570J14230_10000036_pt1 | contig 39578 bp, 49 predicted proteins | sample LakMenepilimnion_3_FD_14230 | JGI IMG/M metagenome (IMG submission 14230) | reverse complement strand
CAACGGAGATGGGAGGGCAGACAAGCGAGTGCCAATGGTTCTGCTAGTCCATGGAGGCCCTTGGACACGTGACGTCTATGGCTATGATGCTTACCATCAGTGGCTTGCCAACCGTGGGTATGCCGTACTGTCCGTAAATTTTCGGGCATCTTCGGGCTTTGGAAAAAAATTCTTGACAGCAGGTAATAAGCAGTGGGGCTTAGCCATGCATACTGATTTACTTGACGCGGTCGAATGGGCTGTAAAGCAGGGCATTACTTCTGCCGATCAGGTTGCCATCATGGGAGGGAGTTATGGTGGTTATGCTACCTTAGCTGCATTGGCTTTCACGCCCACTGCTTTTTCCTGCGGTGTTGCGATCGTCGGGCCATCAAACTTAGAGACATTATTAGCAACAATCCCACCATATTGGGAAGCTGGAAAAAAGCAAATGTATAGTCGTATGGGCGACCCAACCACTATCGAGGGAAGGGAAATCCTTCGAGCCGCATCACCTCTTTATAAAGCTAATCAGATTATTCGACCATTACTTATTGGGCAAGGTGCCAACGATCCTCGTGTCAAGCAGGCTGAGAGTGACCAAATAGTCGCCGCCATGCAGACCAAGAATATTCCGGTAACTTATGTCTTGTACCCTGATGAGGGCCACGGCTTTGTGAAGCCAAATAATAGAATTAGCTTTAATGCAATAGCTGAGGCGTTTTTGGGCAACTGCCTAGGTGGTCGTGTTGAACCTCTTGGCGGTACTTTACAAAAGTCGACAGCACAAATTTTGAACGGAGCAATGTATATTCCGGGCTTAGCAGAGGCTGCTGTCAAAAAGTGATCTCGAAAAAAATTAGGAAAGTTCAATGGGATGCTGGCTTTAGCTATATTTAGAAATTCTTTTGGTAAGAGATTATTTATTATTCTCTCTTTTGGAGTGGTACCAAAAATCAGTTCATTTTAGAGTGTTGTTTTGTACAAAGACCATAACTACTCCAATACAAGGTCAGCCCATTGAGTAGATGCCATAGCCAATGTGTAGTCCCTATGGAGTCACATAAGGGTATATCTAATTGACGACTCAGTAGTGAAAATGGAAAAACGATGACCGCCAGCCATAAAAATCGAGCTGCTGACGTATTCGAGTATTGGGTCACCAAAGCATATATAAATAGTGCTAACCAAGCGCCTAGATAGATGCCTGGGGGGATCCATGGTAACGCGGGCTTTAAGTGACTTATTAGTAAGTGAGCTAAAACAATGCTGACGATGAGTAGGAGAATTGACCCCATCTGAATCAATATCGAACTTCTAGACCATTGCTTAGGGATTAGAAATGCAAAGGCTACTAAATACAGAGCGATTGCCGAGACATCCAGTAGGCCGGTGAGGCGATTAGCGAAGGTATGGAAGCTAAAACTGCCTAAGCCAATGAGGATCATTAGAGTGGCCATCAGAGTAGAGCGGGTAGATCTTAGGCGCCAAATGAAGAATCCTGCCACGATGAACGATAGATTGCTAATGGCATTAATGGGCTCAGCCCAAAAACTTGGATCTAAGCGCTCGCAATAGATATCAACTGAATTAAACCATGTACTCATTGATAAGTCGCCCGGTAAGAGGTAAGCAAACTTTGCCGAAGTCGATTTTAAGGATTTGGTTTTATATACCTTGGACTAAGCAGATTGTAGTGTCTTTAGTTGGATCGCAAAGCTTCCAACCTGACTATTCGAAATTAGAATGCCAAACTCAATCACATCGGAAAAGGATAGGGTGGGCGCATGAACAACTTGTCCACGAAACGTCGCCTTAAATTGATTTAAATGAAATTGATAACTTTGCCAAGTAGACTCAGCTATAAAGTCTGCAACATATGTCACCCGAGGAGCTAACTCAGTTCGCAAGACCAGCTTATAACGCTTACCATCTCCTTTTGCCAAAAGCTCAATAAGTTGAGTTCCGTGAGGAAATCGTACAGATGAACGCATGGAGGCAAAGCCGCCGTTATTTTCAACAGAAACCTGACCTTCAAAGAACATACCATGCGGATCTTCGCGAAGGCCCGATTGGGACACGCCACCCATCACACTATCATTCACAATCCAGCAATCTCGTATCGTATTAGAGTTAGTGAAATCCATGCGAACTCCTTGTGCGCGTGATAGTTTGCTCCAGCATAAAAGGTAAACACCAAAGGTGCAAAGAAAATTTCTTCTTGAGTTCAATTTTTCTTGTTAATAAATTTGGTAGAGTCAAGGTTACTTTATAGGGGGAACAGACTTCCATAGGTATAAAACCCAGACAACACAACATCCGTAAAGAATCGTAAAGAACTCCAATGGTAAATCCCAATATAGGATTTTGCTGATTTGATCGGCCCAAAATGATTCAGGGGCATGAGTACGACGTAGCAACGCCTCCAATACAGTCAAAGGACAAGTAATGTGAAAAATAGCCTCAATGGCAATCAGCACCATCAGACCCGCATGGATTTGGCGCAGGCGTCGTGCGCGCACCCATGACCATTGCCAATATGCACCTATAGGGATTAGTAGCATACCGGCTGCTAAAAAAGCGGCAAGGGCAAAGTGAGCAAGCAATACGAGGTCGGCTAATAAGGTCATGAGAAAAGCATACACAATAGATATGGCAATAGTGGAATGCAGTTTTTCCGACTATCTTCTGTGAATACCTGATATCCGTCGGAGTTTTGGCGGACAATTAAAATGTGCAACGATCATTTATTTAGGACTAAGCCACCAATTGAGTTGTGCTCTGCTTTTGTCATCCATTTGCTGGATGCGGGTATCAAAGTCCTTTAACTTAGCTTCTAGGCGAAGGACTTGTGCCTCAAGACCTTTATTCCTGCTATATATCTCGTCTAGATCTTCATTGATCGACATAATTTTTAAGGCCAGTACACTAATTAGTAGCAAAATACCAGTAGTAATAAACAGTTGGACTCTTTGCCAAGGATTGGTTTTGCCAAGAAGTTCTTTGAGTGATGATAAAAATAGTAGTTTTTTCATTTGATTTTTAGGAGTCTGTATTGGATTTACATCGTAGATGATTGAACTAATTTTACTCAGTCTCTGTATGCTTTTGTTTTATGTAGATAATAGGATTTACAAGGTCCTCTTTATTGTAGGTATTGGTATTCTTCTTTATTTCATTTCGGTGCATTCCAATACTGATACTCTTGCATTACAAAGCCATCGCTACAGTGTGATTACGCTGTAGGATCTGNGCTAAGCTATTTCATTACTAGAGTTGCTTTGAAGAGGATTACGCTAATTTCAGTTCGATCCTTTGAACGCAAGGTATCGTGAAAGCTAGCTAAGTGTGTTTTCTAACTTACGACTTATTTAGTTGCTGAAGAGAGCCGGTATTAAGCTCATTAAGCATCTCAGCTAGAACTTTCTTTTGCTTGGCGTCTGTTGCTTCTTGTTTGGCATCGTTTAGGACATCACGAATATCGGCAGCCTCAACTAACTCCATACCCCAATCTGGAAATAAGCGATCACGAATCTCATTTTCTTCTCGCAACACCACCACATCTGTATGTCGAGGATCCGCAGTTATGATTTTTAGCAGACTTGTGACGTTATCTCGTGGACCTTCTAGCCATTGAAAAAAGATACCACTTCCGAAGACTAATAGACCTGTGATGCCAAATCGAGGATTATGATGTTTTGCAGTAGCAATAATCCTTGATATGGAGTCATCATTCATTCCAGGTGCAGCCCGGCTGCAGTAGACTAAATTATGGATCGCCCGATCCAGGCCCTCATCATCTTGCGGTAGATGGACAGCATCCATAAGTTAAGCCCTAATATGTGAGTGCCTTGACTCATAGCACCTTGCGTGAAGTCGGCATATGTATATTACCCCTTAATCGGTATGAGAGCTTGTTGTTCAAGAAAAATCCTTGAATACACCCCCAATTACTTTTGGGGGGGCAGCGATCTTTATAACAAGGCACCCCGAGCTGCTATTGGCCAGACAGCCTCCACATGATTACCACGAATGCAGATTAGCTCGTCGTATAAATTGACGGTTGGATCACAATGACCAGGAATTAGCATGATGGAGTCACCTAACTGTATCGTTGACTCTGCTGTGAGGTCTAATATGCCATGTTCATCGGAGGCTTTGCGGTAGATCGCATCCTTGCGTTGCCAGACCGCGGGCATTCCCGAGTCCACACTGGAAGCTTTCAAGCCAGCATCTACCACCGCGCGGTTCGACGTTGGATGACTGAGTATTGCTGTTTTGATAAATAAGGCATGCTCAAAGGGCAAATCATGCCCATCTCGCTGGTTAGCCGCATAGTCACGATCCATAAAAATATAAGAACCGGCTTGAACCTCATTAAAAATAGTAGAGCTACCCTCCAGCATGACCGAACCCGTTCCGGCCCCGGTAATGCGTTGGACCCGTATCCCTATTTTTTCAATTGCCTCTTTACTTGCGCTAGCAATGGCGCATGTGGCAGCAATCGCACTTTGGCGCTCTTGGGGTAGCCGGAAGTGTTGTGCGCTCCCGTGATAACACTGCAAGCCCATAAAATTTAAGTAGGGCGCTTGATCAATTTGCCGAGCCATAGAGACCGCCTGCTCAATCGAGGTAACCCCACACCGACCCATCCCAACATCCACATCAATATAGACGTCGATTTGTATCTGACGAAGAGCGCTAGCTTGGGCGAAGGCGGATAGTTGGTCATCGTGGTCAACCAATACCCCAATAGTGGCTCTTTTGGCTAAGTCAATCGCATGCGCCACTTTCTGTTCACCAACAAGCTGATTTGTAATCAAAATATCATCTACGCCAGCATCCACAAAGACCGCTGCTTCACTGACCTTTTGGCAACAAATACCAATCGCGCCCGCTTTGATTTGTCGCAATGCAATCTCAGGACACTTATGACTTTTGGCATGCGGGCGCAAGCGTACACCCGCTTTAGACATTGCTTCTTGTAAGCGCTTCATATTGCGCTCAAACGCATCTAAATCAAGTACTAAAGCAGGGGTATCGATCGTATCAAAGTGATCGCCAGCATGAGCTGCTTTCCAAGGTGACATAGATTACGCCCTAAATAAATATGTTCTTGGCATTGTAATAGCAGGAATCTAGGATACTTTGTGGTGCTACATCTTGATACACTTGCTGTAATGGTTGATAAAAAAGATCTCTAAAGATGCACTTATTAAAAAATCTGCTCTTCGCCGTTCTAGTTTTCTATCTTCCGGCATGCATGGCACAAAGCATCCCAACAGTGGCAGCAGCCTCAGACCTTAAGTTTGCTCTAGAAGAGATAGCTGCGAACTACAAGGCTGATAAAGGACGCGATCTGAAAATGGTGTTTGGGTCTTCAGGAGTTCTTTGGCAACAAATTAAAAACGGAGCACCGTTTGCAATCTTTCTGTCGGCAGATGAGGCATACATCGACGACTTACACAAGTATGGGATCACTCTTGATGGGGGGAGTCTCTATGCGATTGGCAGGATTGTTTTATTGGGGAAAAAAAATAGTCAAATAAAGCTAAGTCCTGATAAGGAGAGTTTGATCAAAGCCATTCAGGTAGCCAAGAAGATTGCGATTGCAAATCCAGACCATGCTCCATATGGACGGGCTGCTAAAGAGTTTTTAATGAGTATGGGCGTTTGGGATTTAATCGAACCCAAATTAGTATTCGGAGAAAATATCTCACAAGCAACGATATTTGCTTTGACAGGCTCAGCAGATTTTGCGATCTCTGCCTTATCCTTAGCAACAGCCCCGGTTATTAAAGTCCAAGCCACTTATGTGTTGATACCGGATCAGCTGCATAAACCACTGAAGCAAAAAATGGTTCTAATAAAAAAACCGGCGGCTAGTGCAAGGGATTTTTATCAATATCTGCAAGAACCTAAGTCTATACAAATCATGACACGCCATGGCTTCCTTGTGCCCCCGTAAAGTAGCAACTATCAACAAAACCCGAAGGCTTTTTTGTCTATATCGGCAGGAGTAGTTTGAGGTACTGTTCAGTTAGCCACTTACTGGTTAATTCCCTTAGAATCAGTCAAGAAATAGAAGTCAAGCAAAAATCAGGATTTCCTGATAGCGTTACTTTATTCAAGTAAGGAGTTAGCTCTTATGAAACGTATTTTTCTCTTCTTAGTGACCAATATCGCCATTATGTTGGTGATCACGATCATTATTAATATTTTTGGCTTGGGACAAGTATTAGACGCACAGGGCGTCGACCTTGATCTCACTTCATTGTTGATGTTGTCAGCCGTCGTGGGCGGTACAGGCTCTTTCATTTCTTTGGCAATGTCCAAATCAATGGCTAAGCACTCAACGGGTGCCTATGTGATTACGCAACCCCAAAACGAACAAGAGCAATGGCTGATTAATACGGTATCACGCCAAGCACAGGCTGCAGGGATTGGTATGCCAGAGGTCGCTATTTATGATTCTCCCGACATCAATGCTTTTGCCACTGGAATGCTGCGCAATGATTCTTTGGTGGCGGTAAGCACTGGACTATTACGAGGCATGACCCGCGATGAGGCAGAAGCAGTTCTCGCTCACGAGGTAAGTCACGTTGCCAATGGCGACATGGTGACCCTTGCACTGATTCAGGGTGTTGTGAACACCTTCGTATTCTTCTTGTCGAGGGTGGTTGGCCACATTATTGATCGAGCAGTGTTCAAGACAGAGCGAGGGCATGGGCCAGCCTATTGGGTCACCACAATCATTGCGCAGTTGGTTCTCGGTATCTTAGCCAGTGCCATTGTGATGTGGTTTAGTCGTCAACGTGAATACCGTGCGGATGCCGGAGCTGCTTACCTTGAAGGCAAGCAAAAAATGATTAGCGCTCTTGAGCGCCTGCAAAAATCAGCAAATCAACCTCATCTACCAGAGCAATTAGAGGCTTTTGGTATCTCAGGCGGAATGGCGACGGGCTTAAAGCGCTTGTTTATGAGCCACCCACCGTTGAGTGAGCGGATTGAGGCATTACGTACTATGTCACACTAGGGGCTGCAACTAGCATTGGCCGCCTGCTAATCTCGCGCCGTATTTTGTCTTTCTGTTTTGGCTTATTGCTTGCCTCAAGTAGTTTGTTTAATTGCTCTACATTGAGGGGTCCTAAGCGGGGCTTACCAGTTTTGGTAAGCATGGGATCGTTTTTTCTGTTGCGTTGATTTTGACCTGCAGCCATGATGTGCCTTAAGCGAGTTTGAATGAATCAACCAATTTTGGATTGGTTTAGACCCCATCGTTGGGCACAGAATAGTGATTTCCATCAGGTTACCACCGAATGAAGCGCTTTACCGGCAAACTAGCGATAAGGCGTTATTTTGTCCGCATTAAATATATATGTACTAGTACCTGCATCTGAGTTGGTTTTCCCCTCAAGCAGCGTGCCGTTGACCCAGATAGCATCCATGGTTCTGACCTTAGATCCCTTGGGGGGTTTAACCAAAATAATTTGATTAGCGGGTGGCGGAGGGGAGTGAACGCAAGCGCCAAAATACGGAACTAGTAAAAACTCACTACTTTGCATGCGTTCAGCATCTAAAGGAACGACATAACCAGCAATACGGATTTTTTTACCTAGATAGGTTTTAGTGGGGGGTGCGGCATCCCATACCTTTTTTAACTTTTCATAGGCCTCATCTGCTCGAGGATCGCCGTCCATTAAGCTACCATAGCGACGCATTCTAGTTAATTCTAGTATTACCTTCTTTTTCCATCCCTCGGGCATCAGTTCATCCCATTCAATCTCCTTATATTCATTGGCAAGCGAGGGAAGTGCCAAGGCGCCCAAGGAGCTAGCAAGCAATAACTGAAAGGAGTGATGTAAAAAAGTGCGTCTCATTAGGATGGAGGATTTAAACCTTCACTAAGTGCCATTCTATAGGCCTTTATAGCAGGAATCGAGGCGGATATTAGAACTACTAATACAAGATACAGCAAAGCAAGTCCATCATGAATATTCGGTAAGCTGGGTTCGCTAACTACCCCCCACTCTTTTCTGAGATGGTCATTAGTGGTCAATATGATTAACTGCAATAAAGACCAACCTAGCAAAATACCAATCACACAAACCATGAATGCCTCAGCGAGAATGAGACTGAGTAGTTGATAGGGCTTAGCACCCACCGCCCGAAATATCGCTAACTCCCGCCTGCGACTTTCAAGAGAAACCAAGAGGGTGGCAGTAATGCCGAGGATGGTGGTAATCAATACACCGAGTGCAATCAGTAAAAGTGCATTCTCTGCAATCTCCATGCTAGACCACAGCTCATCTAAGGCAACACCTGGCATCACCGCCATTAGACTATTGGGGAGGCTATCAATCTGCCGGCGAACTGAGAAAACACTGCCTCGATCTTTTAGACCAATAAAAAATGCGCTGGCTTGAGAGTCTGGATTGAGACGGGCAAATTGCAGGCCACTATCCGCAATATCGTGCAAAGCATCGAAGGCATTGGTTGAAATAAAGACAGCGTTATCAATCGGGGTGCCATTAGCCTCCAAAATACCAATGATCCGAAATGGCGAGTTGCTGTGATCTTGCTTTGGGCCACTTCCAGAACCATGGCTAATCGCAATTTGCTCGCCGATACGATGCTGCGTGTTTTTGGCAACGGTATGACCTAGCACCACGTCAAATAAGTGTGGATCATTCAGAGCAGAACCTTGCACAAGTTGCAAGTGACGGCCTTGAGCTTTGACTCGCTTAAAGAAGTCTATGCTGGTCCCCACCACAGGGTAATTCCGGTAGGAATCACCAAGCTGTACTGGAACCACCCAAGCAACTTGTCTAAGATCTACCAGAGTTTTCTCAAGCGATGCCGGAATCGTATTGCTAGCTCGCCCAATATGAAAGACGCTGTACAAAATGAGTTCTGTCGGACTGCCTTTGGCACCCACTACCAAATCAACACCGCTAATGGCATTTGAGAAGCTCGTTTTAGTATCGTCGCGGATCTTAAATACCCCGAGCAAGATGGCCACTGAAATAGCCGTTGATAGCACCATGATCAGAAGGGCGCCGCGTCGTGCCAAGGCGCTTTGGATTGCAATCCGAAGCCAGATCAGCATTCTGTTGCCCACTGGTTAACAGCTAAGGTGTGATCAAATCGGGGGCTAAGACGTTCATCGTGGCTAACCATCATGAGTGCGGTATTCTGCTCATCGGCAAGCCCTAAGAACAGATCCATTAACTGGCTTTGATTGTTCCAATCTAAGGAGGAGGTGGGCTCATCGGCAATCACAATTGAAGGCTTGCCGATAAAAGCTCGGGCTGCAGCCACACGTTGTTGCTGCCCAATCGACAGTTGGTGCGCCGCTTGTTGTAATAAAGACTGTGACAGACCTAAGCGATCAACAAGGTATTGCAGGGCATGAGTCACAGAGCCATGCTGAGCGACTGCTGCGTGCAGCCGCTTTGGATATAAATAGGTAGGCAGTAATATGTTGTCGGTGACGCTCAAATAGGGAATAAGGTTGAACTGCTGAAAGATAAAGCCCATTTCTTCCCCCCGCAGTTGATCTTTGGCAGTGTTACTGAGCTCGGAAAGTAAGCGACCATGAATCCAAATCTTGCCTTCCTGCACTGGGATTACCCCCGCCAATATATTGAGTAGGGTACTTTTGCCACAACCACTAGGGCCTGAAATAAACAGACTCTCTCCCGCATCAAGTGCTAGGGAGAGGTCTTTAATCAGTGGGGTTTGACCAGGCCAACTAAATTGTAGGTGGCTGATCTTGACCGCTAAGGTATTGATTGTTGTATTCAATTAAAACGAGATTAGGTTGGATTGGGGTTTCGCAGTACTTGACTTTTGTCCTGACGGACCGACTGACTCGACCTTAATTTCTTTAATGCGTTTGAACTCAGCAAACAGAGCAATAGTCATTTGTTTAATTACCGCAGGCTTAGAGCAATTGAAATCAAATTGGTAATCCAGATCAGCATGTTTACCATTGGCATCGCGCACAATTCTATTTTCAATCATCTTAGGATTACATTCAGCCTCTTTATTCACAATAAATAAGCTAGCAGGCTTTAGTAATTTTTGATTCAGGTTGGTTATGGCATTTTGCTCAGCCTCTGACTTGGGAATGCGTTCGAACCCGACTAGCGCCTCTAAGGGCATTTTGAGCTTACCGATTGCGCCATTCTTATCGATGGTGATCTCTAGCTTACCCTTGCCATGTTCATGAGCATGTTTTGACTGCGCATACGCTTGACTACTACCAATTATGAATAGAAGTAGTAAGTGGGACAGAATGTTCTTAGTAGTTCTTAAGAAATTATTTTGCATGATCGACATGTTCCTTGTACGTTAAAAGAAATTGCAAATTCAGCACTCGCCTGACTCTTTAATTGGCGGCTAACCTGATCTAGGAGAATTGGCAGAGGAGAGCTACGGGGAAGCTGAAAGTGTTGGTGGCAGGAGTCGCATTCAAAGAATTCATGATGCTCACCCTGGGGGTAGCGGTAACGTGAGACTCGATCAGACCCAAGCATCCTTTCAATTAGACTAGTCTGTGTAAATCGATCCAAGACCCGATACAGAGTAACGGCATCTATCGAACTCGATTGGTTTAAGCGCTCTAATAGCTCGTCATGGGATAGTGGCCTCTTTATCTGCTGCAGGGTTTTAAGAACCAAGACCGCAGCCTTTGTTGCTCGCAAGCCCTTTTCCCGGATTTGCGATTCCCAATCCAATTTAGGTTTCATTATTTTTGCCATTCCCCAATATTAATGCAATTTACTTGCAATAAAAATTTACCCATTGGAGACCTATCCAACCTAGCTCTCCCTGGCAAAGTAGCCCAACAACGGGGATAAATCTGCGGGGTTAGACGGATTCAATTGCCCAAAAGGTCCAGTGGTATTAGTGCCCAGCAAAGGTGTGAATTAGACCTTAGTATTAACCCTATATCCAAACGTGTAAACCTTCTACCAATAAGGCACCAAAGATGCACTACGCACCGTTAAATTTATCTGACAAGATTGCCCTGTTTTTTACTAAAGGTATGCGTTTTTTTGCAGATACCTTTTTCAAAAAAAGGTATGGTCATCGAGCGGTTGTTCTTGAAACAGTCGCTGGTGTGCCTGGAATGGTTGCTGGTATGTGGAACCATTTAATTAGCCTGCGCAAAATGCAAGTAGGCTATGGCCCAAAAATTAGGACTCTATTGGCCGAAGCTGAAAACGAACGAATGCATTTAATGACCTTTATTGCGGTTGCCCAGCCCAATGGCTTTGAGCGCATGCTAGTTCTTATTGCTCAAGCAATATTTTGGAACTTTTTCTTCTTGATTTATGTGTTTTTTCCCAGAACGGCCCACAGAATCGTCGGTTATTTTGAGGAAGAGGCTGTTTATTCCTATACTGAGTACCTCAAAGAAATCGATGAGGGTCGCACCCCTAATATTCCAGCTCCAAAAATCGCGATTGATTATTGGAATCTTTCTCCAAATGCAACTCTTCGAGATGTAGTCATTGCTGTCCGTGCTGATGAGGCCAAGCATCGCGATGTAAATCATGAATACGCCTGTGAGTACGATCGATCGATCTAAATGAAGGAGGGGGGGGAAATAGGCCCATTGTCGCTAACTGAATAACCCTACTTCACAAATGTAAGATAGTTTCTACTATGATCATTTAAGACAATTCCAAGGAGACTTTATGACCCCACATGAAAAAGAATTACTGCAAAAATTCTTAAATGAGCTAAGTAACACGTCTGTGCAACAAAAAGACTCAGATGCTTACACGCTCATTACTGAGTCTGCTAAAAAACAGCCCGATGCGTTGTATTTATTGGTGCAACGCTCGATGGGTTTAGAAATGGCCCTACAGGTTGCCCAAAAGCAAATGGCCGAGTTGCAATCAAACAGTTCCACCGCAAAACCTGCATCCAGTTTCTTGAGCGATAACAACGCTTGGGGCCGACAGGCAGTTCCTGCAGGAGCTCAGGCTCAGGCAAGAACCGGTGCGCAACCAAGCGCTTGGGGCTCTGGAATGTTGGGTGCAATTGCAACAACAGCGATCGGCGTAGTAGCGGGGTCTATGCTATATCAGGGTATACAAAGCATGATGGGGCAACAAAAGCCTGAAGCTGCTCCAGGTCCTCTAGGACAAGCAGATACACCGCATGATATGCAGCAGCTTGGCGGTCAAACTGCCCCAGATCATATGCAAGTTGCATCCAATGATTTCAGCGATGATCTTGATCTTGGTGGTGGCTTTGACGATGGTGGTTTTGCATAAGACCAGAGCCCCTTTATTACTGGGGCTTACTGCTTTATTGCTGAGTCTCTTAGGGTGCACGAGCACAAACTATGGCGATGACCAGTTTCAGTTACGCATGGCGACGCATGGCAAAGACATTATGTGGATGCCAACTAAAGTGGAGACCACCCATGAGATGCTCACTTTAGCTGGGGTAAGGTCCACCGATATTCTTTATGACCTTGGCTCTGGCGATGGCGTAATCCCCGTTGAGGCCGCAAAACTGTATGGCGTTCGTGCCTATGGCATCGAGTACAACCCCGATCTCGTAGCACTCTCTATCCGTAATGCCCAGCGGGCTAAGGTACAAAACCTCGTCAGCTTTAAGCAAGGCGATATCTTTGTCGAGGACTTTTCACAAGCTACGGTCCTGACCCTCTTTTTAGGAGATAGCCTGAATACCCGACTAATGCCCACCATCTTAGAGATGAAGCCTGGAACTCGGGTGGTATCAAATACCTTTCGAATGGAGTCGTGGATTGCCGATCGGGAGTTAAAAACGCGACCAGGCGAAACAATCTATTTATGGATAGTCCCTGCCAATATCGATGGTTTATGGGTGATGAGTGGATTACCAAAAGGAGATACGGCGAACTTAGTGATTCGACAAAAGAAGCAGTTCTTTGACGGATCGATTGATGCCTCTCTGATAAATAATACGAGGCGCACTATTTATTTTGAAGATGGGCGTATCACTGGCCAGCATATCGAGTTTGCGTTTAAGGATGGCCAGAACTCATATACCTTTAAAGGGCAGATGAGTGCTGGTCAACTCACAGGAATATTAAATAACGATCCTAAATTACCAATCATTGCCAAACGTCCGAGACGCTAGGCCTTTTGGTCAATAAGAAAACTTCCTGATTAATTTAATCTGCAGCGACTGAGAAGGTCTTTAATGGAACGCATTTCAAAAGCGGGCTGGACTAGTTTGCGGCGTCTTTGGATGGCCTTCTCAAGCGATTGGTAAAACGCAGGATCGTTCTCTGCTTTTTGCAGTAGTTTGGCTAGAGCTTTTTCATCCCCCACAGGGTAATAGCCGGGATAATCATCTCCGAGTAGACCGCGATTACCAGCAATGTCAGTCGCAATAACGGGTACCCCGATGGCAATGGCCTCGGTAACAACGTGGGCGCCGCCTTCCATCAAACTTGTGATTGCCATAACATGACTGCGCGACAGGATTTGCATTGTCTTAGCGTGAGTTTGCTCGTCAAGCCATCGATAGCGAGCCATATGGGTATTACATTCTTTAGCGTGCGCTTGCATCTGCGGACTCATTGCTTTCCCAAGATGACTAACCTTTATGGTACTTACTGAACTTAAATGGGGAAGGGCGCGGGTAATACAAAAAGGATCCTTCTCAGGGCGCAAATGGCCAATGACACTAATCTGAAAATGACGTTTTGGAGGAGGCTTTCTAGTAACGCCTTTGGTGGATTGATAAATAACGCTCGCTTTACCGACAAACTCCTGCGGAATACGATCCAAGGAAGCGGACTGTAAAAGAACAATCTGTGATGCTAATTGCATTGATTGTCGGACTGCACGCCTAACTTCGCCTTCAGAGAGCAGGTCGCGATAGAGATCGGTTCCGGTCATGATCAAAATGACTGGCTGATTAGGATACTGCTGCTTAAATTGCAGTATCGATGAATGACTACGGTAAGCATGAAGAGCAATGAGTAGATTGATATGGTTTCCTGACCAGGACTGTGTCAGGCGTGATGAATAGTCCAAATTCTTTAGAAAGCCTTGCCAGCGAAGTGCAGTGATCCGATTACCATGAAGACTTCCAGGGGGAGCAGGGGTTACGATCTCGATCAATGGCTTAGAGGAAAGGATAGGCATATTGAGTAGTCTGCCATAGCTTAGAGTCTTTTGTTCAAAGAGTATCAATCACTTGTCATGCCGAGCAAAGTTATCTAATTACGATTAAATTAGTACTTAAATTTACTTTGTCGATATGCCCACCAATACACCTACCTTTGCATTTGTTGATATCGAAACAACCGGATCACGGCCTGATCGAGACAGAATCACTGAAATTGGAATACTCACGCTAGAAAATGGCGAGTGCTCAACATGGAATCGCTTAGTCAACCCCGGTGTACCAATACCCCTTAATATTCAAAACTTAACGGGCATTACTCCAGAGATGGTCGCCAAGCAGGTCTGCTTTGCAGAGTTAGCCCAGGAGTTGTATCTCGAGCTAAAAGATAAGATCTTTGTAGCGCACAATGCGCGCTTTGACTACAGCTTCCTGAAAGCAGCATTTAAAACAGTAGGTATTGATTTTTCACCAAGGGTTATTTGTACTGTCAAACTATCTCGGCGTCTTTTTCCAAATCAAGCACGCCATAATCTCGATACCTTAATACAGGTTCATGGCCTGAAGATTGCCAAGCGCCATCGTGCCTTAGATGATGCTGAGTTGCTTCTGCAATTTTGGTTCGTGTGCGAGGGATTATTTGGAAAGCAGCGTTTGCTCGAAGAGGTGGCAGATCTATTGGGCAGACCAAGTTTGCCTGCTCATATCGATCCAGAAATGGTGAACGTAATTCCAAATAGACCCGGCGTATATATTTTTTATGCCGAGAATCGACAGGTTCTTTACATCGGTAAAAGCAAAGACCTACGAACCCGCGTGATGAGTCATTTTCAGCAATCATTAACTAGCCGAAAAGAAATGAAACTATCGCTGCAGGTGCGTGATATTGATTGGATTGAAACCGCTGGTGAAGCAGGGGCTCTCTTATTGGAATCACGCCTGATTAAAGAAAAATTACCCAGTTTTAATATCAAGCTTCGACGTTCACGAGACCTCTGTGCATGGCAAATCGTGCACTCAAGCCCAGACCCCGTCGCGCTGCGCTTAGTTAATCACCGAGATCTACAGCCTGGAGTCCAAGATAATTTGTATGGATTGTTTTACAGTAAACGAGAAGCTTTACAAACCTTGCAAGCGATTGCCAAGAAAAATCAATTATGCGAAGGGCTTTTGGGCCTTGAAAAATTACTCCCCAAGCAATCTTGTTTTGGCTATCACGTAAAGCAATGTAAAGGGGCATGCATTGGAATCGAAAGTCAACAACTGCATTTGTTGCGGCTTCAGACCGCGCTCATTAAATTAAAGGTTGAGATTTGGCCCTATCGTGGTGCAATCGCCATTCAAGAAAATGAGGATATACATGTATTTGATCGGTGGTGCTACTTAGGGACTGCTATCAATGAGAACGAGCTAGCTGAATTACTGGAGGATGGGGTGCCAGAGTTTGATCTTGATATTTATAAAATCATCAAGAAAATGCTGAAAGAAACGAGTAATTTTAATATTCTCAACCTCCACTATCATCAACGTAAGGCAGACATGTTGCCTCTAACAAACTAATCTCTATTTATTTATGATTCCAAAACGGATTGGTATTATCGGTGCAGGTATTGCNGGTCTTGCCTGCGCTACTGAGTTATCGAAGGTNGGTCATCATGTGACTCTATTTGACAAGAGTCGTGGTGTTGGTGGTCGCATGAGTCATCGCCATTACGAAAAGTGGGGAGCTGATCATGGCGCCCAGTACTTTACTGCCAAAAACTCCCTGTTTATTGAAGAAGCCGAACGTTGGCTCAAAGCAGGAGTGATCGAGCCTTGGGATGCAAAAATTGTTAGCCTATCCAATGGTGTGATTAGTCCATTAGAAGGCAATACCAAGCGTTATGTTGGGGTTCCTGCGATGACTGCGCCTGCTAAATTTCTGGCTCAAGAACTCGATGTTCAAGTATCAACAAATATTATAGAAATTAGACAAATTAATGATCTTTGGCGCGTGGTATCAAAAGAAGAGGGGCTATTGCACTTTTCCTTTGATTTCTTAATTAGCGCTATACCCTCGGTGCAAGCAAGTGGTTTGGTGGCTGGTTACTCCAATGAACTTAAAGAAGTTTGTTCGCAGGTAAAGATGTTGCCATGTTGGACCTTGATGGCGTATTTCAAGGATCCCTTGCCACTCGATTTTGATGGAGCATTTGTTAATCATCATTTGTTCTCCTGGATTGCGCGCGATAATGCAAAGCCAGGAAGATCAGTGTATGAGTCGTGGGTGGCTCAAGCCTCTAATCAATGGTCTTACGAAAATCTCGCATTCACCCAGTTTGAAATTGAACCAATTTTAGTAAAAGCGTTTGAAGAGCTCACGGGTCAAGTCTGTGATCTGTATCAAACTCACCTATGGCGGTATTCCAAACTAGAGACTCCGAGTGAGCAAAACTGCGTCAGTGATTTAAGTGTCAGATTGGGTTTATGTGGAGATTGGTTACGAAATTCCACTGTCGAGGGCGCTTGGTTCAGCGGCTATTCCATGGCACGTTCTTTGATCGAAACTAATGAAGCCTAAATTAGGCAATGCGCGGTCCTACCAAGGAATCGTTTCCCCCGAGTAGGATTTAAAACAGCCCGAGTCTTTTAGTTCTAGCTGCTCTAAGGTATGAAAGATTTCTTGTGCTGCCACATCAGGCTCTCGTCCTAGTTCATCTCCCCGAAAAGGTCTTGAGAGTCTAGATTTGACCGTGCCAGGATGAATGGCTGCGAGGATTACATTTGGCTTGGTGCGGCGTAACTCGATCGATGCGGTCTTAATCAGCATATTAAGCGCTGCTTTAGAAGCTCGATAGCTATACCAACCTCCTAATCGATTATCTTCAATGCTGCCGACCTTGGCGGAGAGGTTTGCATAAATACCCCCTGCAGGATCGATTAACTGACTAAAGAGCTTGATACAAAGTGCTGGACCAATGGCGTTGGTTATAAATTGTTGGTTCAGTTGAGATGCGTTTAGATCAGCCAGCTTCTTCTCTGGCATGAAGTGATCGCTGTGCAGTGCTCCAATGGTATTCATAATGAGATGAAAACGTGGGCCTGTCTTGAGAGCCTCATACGCAGAGTCAATGGAGTCGATTGCGTCGTAATTGATAGCTGGCACAGAATGACGGTTTAAGCCAATGACTTGCTCACAGTGAGGGTGACTCTCCAAAAAACGCATGAGGGCAGAACCGATCGTTCCTGAAGAACCAAGGACTAAGGCACGAAAGTGGTGGGGAAGCATTTATTTAGGGGCTCAATACATCATGACTGAATTTGGTGTTTAATCTTATCTCGTTTAACGAATATACGTCCATGAAATTAAGCACCGATGATTTATCACGTCTCATTGAGATGGCTTGGGAGGATCGAACTCCATTTGAAGCCATTCAGGCACAGTTCAATCTATCCGAGTCAGAAGTGAAAGACATCATGCGTGCACACCTGAAATCAGGCTCTTATGCTGTGTGGCGCGAGCGAGTATCTGGGCGCAAAACGAAACATGAGTCTCTGAGAGTACCCGGAACTCTGAGGGCGTACTGTCCAACCCAATACAAGTTAAAGTAAATCATGATGAACAATCCACTCATTAGCTCGTACATCGTGGTCGCTATGATTGGCATCATGATGTTCTTTACAATCGCAGTCGCTCCCACTGTTTTTAAAGTGCTACCACCTGAGTGGGCGAGTAAATATGTAAGAAGCTTCTTTCCTAAATACTATGCTGTTTTGGGCGTCTTAAGTATTATTGCGGCTTACTTTGCAAGTAACGCGCTTACCTCTGGCTTGTTGATTGTGTGCGCGGTACTGTTCCTCTTCGCACTTTGGATCTTGACCCCTGCGATTAATAAAGCATCCGACGCTAAAGAGCGCAAGAAATTTGGCGTATTGCATGGCTTAAGCGTGGTGATTAATGTTGTACAACTAATCATTTTTGTATATCTCATCTGGCCTTAAGCCCTTGAATTACATAGAATTTATTAGGGTTATCCCTAAAGATAACTCATAATAGCGTTCATTTGATCAAAAGTTAGCTGTGNGGTGAATAGACAAGCAGTAAGTCCAAGAAGAATATGACACTCCGTGCTTCTATAGGTGTGTCATGACGCGATTGGTTGAAATTAGAAAAGCAAAAGAGATTGGTCGGCTGGTTCGAGCATCTCGAGAATCTCAGCATTTGAGTGTTCAGACTCTTGCTGGACTTAGTGGGTATTCGGTCAACCAGATTGTGAATTTAGAAAACGGTAATATTTATGCGTTCCATGAAAATTTAGATCATTTCATTGAGCTCGCGGTACATAGCGCAGAAAAAATGAATGTAGACCCCAGTTTGCTTGGAGTCAGAAGTAATCCAAGTTCAAATGAACCCTTTTCGATTGAGGATTCAATCCCTGTATTTTTACAAAAGCTGGCATAACACTCGCTGCCTAGGCTTTAAAACTTTTCAAGTAGTAATACCAGTTCGCCTGCCTCTGAATTGCCTCTTTATAAACCGATAACCAATTTAATTTCGGCAAATTCATAGTTGCCTCAATATCACCGTAGACATTTTGAGCGATTAGCGCATGCTTTTGGCATAACTTACGAATGGGGCTGTTCTCGACAATACAGTGCATGATCAGTTTTTTGTATTGACGATTTTGTGCCCATATCAATGCTTCTCCTAAGAGTTGATCTGCAATACCTTGGCGACGAAATTCTTTTTGGACGATGACCCCAAACTCGACGGTATCTTGATAACTTGCAATATGAATAACACCCACCCAGTTGCTATTCTTTTCTGCGACCAAGAAATGGTGGTGCGCAAAATCCTTTTTAAACTTGCGCACCAGACTATCGATCCCTTTGGGGCCAAGGCCGATGCCAAAGTATGCCCTTAGGGTGGCGGTATCGAGACTTTTGAGCCAAGTCCCATATTGACTAATATGTGATTGGGGCAAAAAGCGCGTGTAGATCGTCACGTCTATGAGCCAATTGGATAGTTCTTCTTGTTCCTGAGAAAGTAGGCTAAACGCGCTTCGGACCACGCTTCTAGAACGCTTTTGATAAAACTATATACTTTTTTCATACGATTTCCTCTTGTAAAGGGTTGATTAAATTAGGATTTAAACTCTTTTTAAGGGTTAACCCTAAATTCATAGTACACCGTATTCATGAATGCTGCATGACAGCAATACCTTTTATTTGTAAAGGGCTTGCAGAGAGCTGTGGGATTCATAAAGCCGTGATGAGGCACGGTTAATATGACTCTATGGACGAGCCCGTTTATAAACGCCCCCTTACAAAGAACTCCAATCCGGTACGGTATCCACTGCCAAGCCTGGAGCAGGTCAAAATAAATCAAGAAAAAGAGCTGCTGGATCTAGCCCAGGTTCGTTATGGGATTCGCGGAACCGAGGTTACCCTTTCTTTTCAGCCTGTTGGTATTTCAGTAGATATGGATGAAAATGCAATTTTTCGACAATTAATGGCTGCCCCTATGCACGAGCGAGCTGACCAGGTGCTCTATGCACTGGCTACTGGACAAACAGACGCTACTATTGCAAATCGTATACTGGCAAGTCTCTCTTTAATTGCGCGTATGAAAGCTAAGTAGATCTCGAATGACCATACCAAGTAATTACAACGAACTTCCAGTCAACTTGCCAGTGCCCGTCGATGATGGGGCCACTCGCCATTTAAAAGGAATGAGGCTACCCAGTTTCAACCTAGAGGCGACCAATGGAAAAATTATTAATCTGGGTGAGATTCATACTAGATTAGTGATCTATTGCTATCCCATGACCGGACAGCCAAATGTGGCCCTCCCTGAAGGCTGGGATCAGATACCTGGGGCAAGAGGGTGTACGCCGCAGAGTTGTTCTTATCGAGATCACTACCAAGAGCTGTGCGATCTGGGTACAGAGGTGTTTGGATTAAGCGTACAAACGACGCAATACCAAAAAGAAATGGCAGACCGACTGCATTTACCTTTTCCGATTGTGAGTGATGAGCGCTATGAGTTTCAGAAAGCTCTTAATATGCCCACCTTTAAAGTAGCTGGCATGACCCTTTTAAAGCGAGTTACGCTAATTGCCAACCATGGTGTGATTGAAGCCGTGCACTATCCAATATTCCCAAGCGATAGCGATGCTCCCTGGGTGATTCGGTACTTGAAAACACACACTGCTTAGCGTATTAAAAATATGAGCGGGTGGCTCAAAGGGGATACAATTATTACGGTTCTTGACCAACGCCCTCAAAAGGAGACCATATGTTATTAAATGACTCAATGAGTAATCTTGATAAAGCCATGAAAATCGCTGGTTTTTCTGGAATGGTAATTAGTATTACCTTAGCCTTATATTTAATTTTTTCAGTCAGCGCCCCCCAAGCAAAAACTGCAGTGTTTTTATTTTCCTTAGGTTCAGCCGTCGCATTAAGCTATCTTTCGTTCGCAATTAAACCGAAGTCCAGAAAATAAATCCTTCAACTATATTAGTTAATGGCCTCGTATTGGGGCCATTTTCTTTTTTTCCAACAGATTGCCACCGTGAAAACTGAAACACGAGGAATGCTCATCGGTTTTATTGGCATCTTTATTTTTAGCCTGACCCTACCGGTTACTAAGATAGCAGTCCAAACTTTTAATCCTTACTTCATTGCATTTGCTCGTGCCGTTCTTGCGGGAGTCTTAGCGGCTATTTACTTATTTAGTATCAAAGCAAAATTACCTGGCCTAAGCGAGCTAAGACAATTTGTCATTGTGGCCATCGGTGTGGTGTTCATCTTTCCACTTTTTATTAATCTGGCAATGACCGAGGGTGAGGCATCGCATGCAGGCGTTATTTTGGGCATCATGCCTTTGGCTACCGTGGTAGCAGGGGTGCTGCTTTTTAGAGAGCGGCCTTCCTTAGGATTTTGGGTAAGTGCTTTGATTGGCTGTACTCTCGTGGTGACTTATGCTTTTATGAACAGCCGTGGAGGGATTCAGTACACGGACTATCTGCTCTTAATAGCGTGTTTAGCTAATGGAATTTCATACGCAGTGGGCGGTAATTTATCGCGCACAATGAACGCTAAGGAGGTAATCTCTTGGTCCCTAGTAATCGCGTTACCGATCAATGCCTTATTTAGTATCCTCACTTTTGAGTCAAATTACTTACAGGCAGATCTCATCGCCTGGTCTAGTTTTCTATATTTGAGTATTTTCTCCATGTTTATTGGGTTCTTCTTTTGGTATGGCGGTATGGCAATTGGTGGAATATCACGCGTTAGTCAAGTACAGTTATTACAACCTTTCTGTACTCTATTCGCCTCTGCTATTTTGGTCTCCGAACCCATTACCGGGATCAATATTATTTTTGCTAGCCTAGTAATTGCGACGGTAATGATTGGTAGAAAGATGTTGGTAAGACGTGGGCCGATTGTCAAGTAAATGCTGTATATTTTTAACCAGATTATGAAATTACCCGCAAATTCAAGCCAGCAAAGGTTTCAATCGGGTTAAAACTAGTGTAAAAATGAGGGATTATCCTTAGAGCTTGCCCCTTGTTTTCAGTAGAGGGATGTAGCAAACTAAGCCCTTATTAATTGCGTTACAAATGCGGTTAGTAATTTTGCTCATACGATTTTGATTTTTGGGCTGCGGTTGCAGCCCTTTTTTGGCAGTTTTTTAATTGTTTGTTTAAAGGAAAAAAATATGAATAAAGCTGAACTAGTAGAAAAAATTGCTGATGAAGCAGAACTTTCAAAAGCAAGCGCAGAGCGTGCTCTTAATTCTGCAATTGATAACATCATCAAAGCTGTAACCAAAGGCGATCCAGTTCAGTTGGTTGGTTTTGGAACATTTAGTCAGGGCAAACGTTCAGCTCGTGTTGGTCGCAATCCAAAAACAGGTGAGGCAATCAAGATTGCCGCTTCGAAGACTGCTAAGTTCTCAGCCGGTAAAGCATTTAAAGACTCTGTTAATAAACGTAAGTAATCAGTTACCGTTGCTTACCAAAAGGCCGCCGATTTGGCGGCCTTTTTTCTGATTCATACCCTCATGAATTAGCAAACTATACTGTTTCATTCAGTTCATTTGTTTAGACAGTGGCTCACACAAATACTATTGCAATTGTAGGAGATGGCTTTGCAGCTGCAGTCATCGTGCTTCATCTTTTGCGTCATGGCATCCCTGCAACATCTCTAAGAGTCTTCGGACCGGGCGAGTTAGGGCGGGGTAATGCCTACAAAACAAGTAGTCCTGCCTACCGCCTAAACGTGCGCGAGGATCTTCCTGTTATTTTTACAGAAGATCCATTGCATTTTGCTCGCTGGGCAGAGCAATCACTCAATGATCATCATGCTAAGCATGAAGCAGGCTATTTTTATCGTCGTAACGATTTTGGTCTCTATATGCAAGCTCTTCTTGTTAGTGCCTTAGGTCCTCAAAAGCTCCAACAAATCCATGCTAGGGTTGATCGGATTAGACGCGTCAACGAGCATTGGGTTCTTGAGTATGGCCAAGAAAGCGTCATAGCCAAGCATGTCATTTTGGCTACCGGAAATACGTCACCGCGGTGGCCTTGCCCTATAAGTAGTCAAAATACATCAAGTCATGACCTAAGCACACGCTTGGTTGAAAACCCCTGGCCTGGTAATCATCTGAATGATATTGGGCCAGATGAAGAAATTATTTTGCTTGGAGCAGGGCTCACAGCCCTCGATTCGATCAATGCACTTGCTGAGAAAGGTCATCGCGGTCGCGTTAATGTCATTAGTCCCCGCGCTATATTTCCTCCGGCGCAGGCGCCTTGGCAAAGGCAACGGCAACCGCAGTGGCCAAGTCATCTTACCCCTGCCAGCTTAGTTCGGTTTATGCGCCATTACTTACCGGCTGCGCCCCCGCAGAGTTCTGAATGGCAATGCGCATGGGAGGAATTACGACCTGAGCTGAATCGAATTTGGCAAGAGTTTACAGATCATCAACGGAAGATTTTGATAAAACGCGTTGGTTGGCTATGGAATCTCTATCGATTTAGGGCGGGACCTCAAACCATTGCAGCGCTTGAGGCATTGAGGGCCAATGGGCAGATCAACTTTGCGATAGGTCGAGCTAAGCAAATAATACTCAGTCACTCGGATATCAAGGTACTCTTGGCAAATGGCACCGAGCTTTGCGGAGACCGAGTGATTAATTGCACGGGTCCTAGTTCAGATCCATTATTGGATCAGTTAATGGGGGAGGGCTACGCACTTCCAGATGCTTTGGCAGTAGGCATCCGTGTTAATGCAGATTTTAAGGTTTTAGATCCTAAACAAGCACCATGGAATGATTTATGGATGATAGGACCTGCAACCATGGGAAGTTTAGGTGATGTTGTAGCTGCAAACGCAATTGCCAAACAGGCAGAACAGTTAGCTAGGCAATTTACACACTAAGCGATACAAACTATGAACTGAAATGAGGGTGTTAATGAGACCACTTTGGCTAGTTATTATTTTACTAATACCTATTTTGCAGGGATGTGCTGCAGTATTTACCGACGCTTCGGATGCTAATCACGTTACTTTTTTGAATAGTGCCGATGAGTCATTGCCGCAACTGACACAGAAAGCTAATGCGTATTGCCAACAGTATGGCAAGAAAGCGTTCTATCGAAAGGGCGACAACCTCTTGCTCGCTATGTTCGACTGTCGCTAGCTCTATTTGGATTTTTGTGGCATAGACTTTGGTGGATTTAGTAATTCAGGCGGCATGGTGGTGTCTTCCTCTATGGACTTACGATAGCCTGGCGGATATTTACTCCAGTCATAGCCCTTGCGTCCACGCTGATACCCATAATCGTAGAGTGCTTGCATAAATTTAGTATCAAATTCTTCCAGATGTGGAAAATCAAAATCAGAGCCGATATAAGCGAGATTAAAACCAACACGATCATCTTGGGTAATATTGTAGATACGATATAGGTCTCCCAAGCCTTGCGCTTGAATTAACTGAGAGATTGCACGACCTGCAATACTAAGAGTGCGTCGTTCTGTTTGTTGCCAATCAATATCCAAACGAGCATTTCGAATGATGTAAGCCTGACGATTGGTATTGCGCTTTACCCCAATCTCCTTAGCACGCTGTGCTGCGGCACTTGGATAGAGGAAGACTTGGGTGGTTGCACCACCGTCGACATGCATTTCCTGAAATTCCTTACCATCGATAATGAAATCAAACATAACCGGTGGGAAGGCTGCTGGAATAGAGGCTGAGGCCAATAAGATCTTACGAAATAGTTCAAGAGATTCTGGGGTGCCAACGCTAGCAATTTGACCCATATTCCATATCACCGGCGTACCAGCGTCGATATTGGTCGTACCAATTAAGAGCCAACGACCTCGTTGATTGTATTCGTGAGCAACCTTTTGTAAAAACTCAGCTGTAACGTATTTAGAAATTAAGCCAAATAGTGGCGAGCTGTCAGCTAAACCTTCTCCAAAAAATCCAGACAAAAAGCTGCGTGCTTTAAATACATCGCTTGGTTTAATCTGGGTATACACCTTTTTCAGAACGGGATCGTAATCTTTACCTAAGTAGGCAAATGGCGCAATTAAAGCACCAGTACTAATTCCAGTGACCAGATTGAACTCTGGGCGACCCCCTTGTTCGGTCCAGCCAACCAATAAACCTGCACCAAAAGCGCCGTTATCCCCACCGCCCGATAAAGACAAGTAATTGCTTTTGCTATCGATCGCTTTCTTACCAAGCTGTTGGTTCATTTTGTTTACATCATCTACAAAATTATTAATGCCAGCAGTTGTGGCAATTAGATAGCGGGAGCTTTGCAGGCCTGCTATTTGTGCACGGGATAGATCAGACGACCGGACGGCCGCTTTACGCTCGAGCGTACTGCATCCGCCCAGCAATAAGGCAGTCATAAGAATCAGTGAACGATAGTATCGTGTACGCATGATTGCCTTGTTAGGAACTCGATGTTTAATTTGCTTATTGGGGAATAGGGGATCCGCCTAGGGCAAGATAGAGATTAACGCGTTGTGTTAATGCATCGACTTGCCCTTGACGAAAGCTAATTTCAGTACTATTTGTTTTAATTTTCTGCTGTTGAATCTGGCGTTGATCGACGCGACCGATTGTAAATTCTTGTTCTATCCTTCGTAAAATTTGTTTTTGTTCTTGTAACTGGGTATTTAAAAGAACACTACGTTCACGCCAAGTCATCTCCCCATTCAGGGCATTCTCAACATCATTAAACGCATTTAAAACGACCTTGCCATAATTAGCGAGCGCGGCTTGCGCCTCGGCATTTTGATAGGCAATTTGTGCTTCAATCGCACCGCCTTGAAAGAGTGGCATCATGACATTAGCACCAAGCCCTAAGCTGCTTGTAGGCCCGTTGATTAGGCTGAAGACTTCGCTATTGATGTAACCAAAGCCGGCGGTCAGACTGATCTTTGGGAGGCGCGCTAAGCGCTTCTCTGAGGCGGTATAAAAGGCACTATTGACCCTTGCTTCGGCAGCGATGATGTCAGGACGACGCTCCAGAATATCTGTTGGTATGCCAGATGCGATCGGTGGGGGCAATGCTGGAAGTTGTGTGCTTTTAAGTAAGGTAGCTTGGGGATAGCGCCCGACTAAGATTTCTACAGCACGTAAGGATTGATCTCTGGCCTGCTTGGAGATGAGAGCGATTTCATGTGCCTGTGCTGCAGATGTTCTTGCAAAAGCCACATCATTTTTAGAGGATGCCCCTATTTGCTCGCGGATTTCAGTTAATTGAGCATAGCGCTTTGCAGCATCGGCATTTTCTTGGGATAAGCGGGCTTGCTCCTGAAAGCCACGTGCTAACCATACTGTTTTGGTAAGCGTCCCAATTAAAGATAGACGTGCGGCATCTTGTTCGGCATTTAGTGCTTTAGCATTTTGTCTGGCACCAGCAAGCGCCGTACGTACTCGACCCCATAGATCAAGCTCCCAGTTTGCACCTATGTAATAGCCAGTTAAACCAGAACCACTTGAACCCACTTTACCGCCGGTATTGCCCACCACACCAAGCCCGGGATACTGAGCTCCCCCAGCCGCATCAATCAGAGACTCTGCTTGTAGTCGACGTGCAGCAATGATGCGCACATCGGGATGGTTCCTTAAGGCTTCCGCCACTAATGCCTCTAACTCCGTATCGTTAAATTGTTTCAGCCAGGCATCGTCGAGCTGAGAACCGGTGTTTACCCCAGCGCTAAATTGATTCGGAATACTGAGCTGAGGTAACGCTTGCTTGCGCAAGTCTTTTCCAGCGATGTGGGTGTTTATCGCGCAACTCATTAGCAAAAGGGTGCTTGCCATCGATATGCACGCCCGCATAGTATGGATCAAGGTGGACTCTGTCATTTCTTAGTGCAATTTCGGAACGATGTAGTTCAGTTTTGTTGCTACTCGAAGCATCACCTTACGAATAACATGCAAAAAGACCATGTGATCGGTATAGACCGCACCTTCACCTACTGCACCAGCTGGGAGCAGAGGATAATTTTTGGTTTCATCCAAGATCAGCTTTACTGCAAAGCGATTTGCAGCAATATCACGCAAACCAATAGTTGGTAGGTTACCGCTTACATTAAGTTGACCTTGACCTTCAGCATAGATAACCGATTCGACCTTCGCCTTAATGATCTGACCGGGTAGGCTTGGTATATAAAACTCAGCCTCATTACCCGGAGCAATTTGGTGTAGCTCATTTTGTTTATACAGGGCATAAATCTGAGGCGTATCTTCCATGAAGGTCATGACCGAAGAGATTGGGAAAGCAGCCACATAGGCACCGGGGCGAAGTTGGACATTTACAACCACGCCATCAGCGGGGGCGCGATTGATAGTTTGCTCAAGATCGTATTGCACATGTCTGAACTGTTCTTGCAAATCAAGGAGATCAGCTTCAGCCTTTTCGAGATCAAAGCGATTGCCGGCCCCAGCGTCAACCAGTTGTTTATTTTCGGAGACGCGTAATTTTGCCAAATCTAATTTAGCTTTAATCGAGTTTGCCTGGGCTTGATATTGGGTTGAGTCAATTTTAAAAAGTACGTCACCTTTTTTAACCCGTTGATTAATCTTTACTGGAACCTCAATGACACGACCTTTTACTTGACTCACAATTCCAACATTGTTGCGCACCACAATGACATCCCCGGAAGAGGGTGAAAAGACGTTGAGTAATAAGATCAGAGTGATCATACCCACCACGGGGATGGTTATCACAATAACTTTTGCCGTAGTGGTCCACGGTAGTAATTTATATTTGAAGAAGATCAGCCAAACAATGCCAGCATAGATCGATAGAAGTAGCGCTTCCATTATGTTTTACTCGATTCCGATTCAGTACCAGCCTGATCCTCTACCGGCGTGTAGCGATCAGTACCGTAGGCTAATTTATACATAGTGGGACGTGTATACGCCCATAGATAGGCAAAGGGCCAAAGTAAGCCACCAAAAAATAAAGAGAGTACGCAAAGTGCATGAATGGCATCGCGTTGCGGATGTTGTCGCCGCTTAGCCACAGTATCTGGCCATATATGGACAAACCAAAATAGGGCAATAAATCCAATAGGTAAAATAATCAGCACGATCCAGGAAATGATGTTTGCGAAGCCATCGATTAAATGAGCAGGCATAAATGATGCGTGGGCCTGCATCGGTAGGGACGTTAGCAGTAGTAATAAAGGTTTTAAACGCGAACTCATCTTATCTTCCTTGAAAACGATGTGTTTGTAGACATAATAAGCATTGATTTTTTTGATCCGATGCTAAACCATTGAACACAGAGGATTATTCACTGTGCGGTTGAGCGACGATACTAGCCCTAAGGCTAATGGGTATAGTATAAAGTTCTTAAAAAGCCTCTTTTTCAGCCTCTAAGTAAGCAAGACTCGTGTATTTACCAATATTGTTGTCAAAGCCCTGCATGGTCTTAGCGCGTTTACTAACCCGCGGGTCTTTAAGGACCAAGGACTTTGCAGCACTTAGATCTTGACCATCCTTCACTGCTTTTACACAGGTTTCATAAATCCCAGCTAAAAACTCACCATACTCTTTAAGGAGTTGTTTGCTCGGTTCACCATGGCCGGGTATCCATATCTGATTACCCGCAGAACTTTGCAGGTTTTTATAGGTTTTAAAAGTACCAACATACGAACCATCATCGATATTGGCGATGCGATTACCCATGGCGATATCACCCACATAAGTAATCTTATCTTCGATAAGCTGCATACAAATATCGCCAGGTGTATGAGCAATCCCATGGTGATGGATCTTGATACGGACGTCACCATAGTTAAAAATATCTCCTTGCTTAGCAATATGAGTCGGCGGAATTACCTTGGTGCCAGCAGTCGCTTGGTTGGTCCAGCGTTCCATGAGATTACGCCAAGCATTACCTTCAATCCCTTTAATTTGATTGATCGAGTAAGGGTGGGCATAAATGGGGATGTCTTTACCATACGCTTCAATAAATGCCTGATTACCTAAAAAATGATCGCCGTGATAATGCGAGTTAAAGATAGTAATCACAGGTTTATGAGTCACGCGCTTAATCATGCGGATTGCCATCTCGCCAATTTGGACAGATGCACCCGTATCTAAAAGAATGACCCCTTGCTGACTAACTACAAAAGTGACATTGGCCATCATGCCCTGGTTTTCTGGGGTTGGAAAACCATCGGGGGAGTAAATCATCCAAACATGCTGACTTAATTGCTTAGCAGGAATATCGTTTACGGGCGGGCCCTTCAAAAAATCATCTGCGGCTCGAGCAAATTGCATCAACTGGGGGCTGAGTGCTACAGCACTTGCCCCTGCAGCCCACTTCAAGACCTGACGACGCGCATTTGGAACCATGGTAACTCCGTATTACGTATTTGGATACATTAAGAACAAGACTAAGAAGGCATCACCCAGCGTGCAATTTGGGCATACAAGGGAATACCGATAATGATATTGAGAGGGAAAGTAATGCCGAGCGACATTCCCATATAGAGGGCGGGACTAACCTCAGGAAGAGCATGACGAAGCACAGCAGGAACTGCAATATAGGAAGCACTAGCAGCAAGAACCATCAGCAAAATAGTATTACCAAGTTCAACTTGAAAGAGCGCACACAGACTTAGTGCAAATAAGGAATGACAAAGTGGTGCAATGAAGGCGTATAAAAACAGCACGCGCGGCTTTCCTTTAAGGTCTGCAAAACTCTTTGCACTCATTAAACCCATATCGAGTAGAAAAAAAGCTAGCATTCCCTTAAACAGATCAACCGAGAATGGAGCCATGACCTTTTGGCCATCTGGCCCCGACAGAATACCAATCAGCATGGCGCCTAATAGTAAAAGTTGGGCACCATCGGTAAAAGACTCATGTAAAAGTTTGCCGACCTTGAGGGGATGTTTTGTTTGAGAGACCGAGGACTTCGCGCGATTGGCTAAAAAGATCGCCAGAATAATGGCAGGAGATTCCATTAGTGCCATTGCTGCCGCCATATGACCGCCGTACTCGATCTGAATATGATTTAAATACTGGGTAGCGGTAATAAAAGTAACTGCACTCACAGAACCATAGGTTGCTGCAATCGCAGCAGAATCAAGCGCACCCAGTTTGGTTTTTAGAAAGAAGTAACTCACCAGTGGCACAACGCACGCTAAGAAGATGGCAATGCCTAAACTGGTAGTAATGGCTAAGGTCAACCCAGATTCGTGCAGAGCAAAACCACCTTTTAGGCCCAAGGCCATTAAAAGGTAAAGGGATAGAAAGCGTGTAATCGGTTGTGGGATCTCTAGATTGGATTTCACCAATCCAGCAAATACACCAAAGATAAAGAAAAGGATGGCTGGGTCAATAATGGTGCTCATAAACACATTTTCTCATTTTTAGACTCAGTTATTTGAATCTCCTCAAACTCTAACAATTAGGGAATAGAGCGTTGATGAATTGCCTGTCCTTGTTTGTTTACTTTCACCAAGAGCATTTGACCTGAACCAACCGATGCACCGGTAAACGCACGAATATTAACTTGGTGACTCACTAAAATCAGCGGTGTTTTATTGTTACTAGACAATTGTTTTTGGATGAACGCTTCAAGCTCTTTGGTTTGTTTATCACCCCGACTCATTTCTTCGAAGAATGAACCTAAAGAAGACTCTGGTGTAACACGACCTTTATTTAAAAGAGTGGCGGTGTCTATGCAACGACACCAAGGGCTACTAAAGACCCGGGCTTCCTGAATACCTTGGGCTGCTAGCCACTTACCAATCTCTGCCGCTTGCGTGCGCCCATCATTGCCGAGATTGCGTTGGCTAGAACAATCGTTGAGGCGATAGCCTGGAGGGTCGCTAAATCCAGGGGCATCAGCATGACGCATGATGATGATGCTGGAACCGGAGCGTAGATCTTCAACAAGGTTTGCATTAACCGTTGCGGATACGAATAACGCTAAGAAGCAAAGTAAGCGCAGCATTATCCTGCGAGGACTTTTCCAGGATTGAGGATGTTATTCGGGTCAAGAGCCTGTTTAATACTGCGCATTAACTGATGCGCAACTGGACCACGATGCGCCTCTAGGTCTGGTAATTTGAGTTGACCAATCCCATGCTCCGCAGAGATCGAGCCATGGTGTTTCTCAACTTGCGTATAGACCACATCATGAATCACTTGCTCATAACTACGATTAAATTCTTTCGGGTTCTCACCAGTTGGCGGAGCGACGTTGTAATGTAAATTACCATCCCCAAGATGTCCGAAGTTAATAAGGCGCACGCCACTGAAGCGTTGTCGCAAGATACCATCGGTTTCCTCTATAAATGCATGAAGGGAAGAGATGGGTAGGGAGATATCGTGTTTGAGGTTAGCGCCTTCTTGTGCCTGGGCCATCGTAATATGTTCGCGCATGGTCCAAAATGATTGGGCTTGAGAGAGATTGCTTGCTATTACCGCATCGCTTGCTAGGCCTGTTTCAAAAGCGCTCTCGAGCACACTTTCCATTAAGTTACGGGCATGTTCTTCGCTCTCATGATCGGATAGCTCAACCAAGATAGTGTATGAAGGATCATTGGACAGAGGATTCTTCATCTGCGCAAAGTGTTTAGCAGTTAAATCAAGCGAGTCCCTAGACATCATCTCAAAACCAGTCAGCAAAGCCGCTGTGCGTTTCTGAAAGAGATTAAGGAGGTCGATGGTCGATGGAATATCGGGTACCGCTACTAAGGCAGTCCACTGTGCCGTAGGAAGAGGAAATAGCTTTAAGACCGCAGCAGTGATGATTCCTAAGCAACCCTCAGAACCGATATAGAGATCTCGCAGGTCAAAGCCCGTATTGTCTTTACGTAAACTCCGCAGCCCTTGCATGATCTCACCTTGTGCAGTAACTACTTCAAGACCTAAACACAACTCACGCGCGTTACCGTAGCGCAAGACATTGGTACCACCGGCATTGGTTGCTAAATTACCACCAATCTGACAACTACCTTGAGCACCTAAGCTTAGAGGAAACAGAAAACCTTGGACTTTAGCTGCCTCTTGTACGGTTTGTAAAATACAACCCGCCTCAACCACAATCGTTTGATTGCTCGCATCAATCCCGCGTATGGTCTGCATGCGCTTGAGGTTTAAGACCACCTGCTGCCCAGAATCGTTAGGAGTAGCAGCGCCACACATACTGGTGTTTCCACCTTGGGGTACAAGCGAGATCTTCGCTTGGTTGCAGGCTTTCACAATCTCAGCTACCTGTTCTGTGTTCTGGGGTAAGAGGATGGCGAGCGCTTTACCTTGGTAGCGATTGCGCCAATCCCTAAGATAAGGAGATTGATCGGATTCTTCGAGAAGTACATACTGAGTGCCCAGTAAGGTCTGACAGTGGGCAATAAAAGCAGTGGGGTTCATCGGACTATTCTATTGCTTTGTATTTGTATCTGCTTTTGCCTTGGCTTTCGCCTCGGCTTTGATTGGTTTTAAATAGAGTAATAGGCAAATGAAGATGATGACCGAAAGAACCAACTCAAGCAGTGCCATCCAAAAGTTCCAACCCGATTCAGAGACTCGTACTAAGGCTTCTGTGGTGTAGATCAGGATCAGCATGGTCCCCCACTGCATGGTGTATACCTTGGCACGCCATAGGCCTGGAAGCATCACCGCCAAAGGAAGTGCTTTCAGAATGAGCCATGAGCCACCGGGTCGCAAGGGTGAGATAAACCACTCCCACGCAATGCACACAATAATGAGATCGAGTGTGGCTGCGCTCGCTATCAGGACATATTTATCCTTACTGAGGATTGCGGCAAGTAATTTGCTCATGAACGAACAACTCGCAGGCGTAAGGCAATCTCAGCAAGGCGTTTGCCTTGGGCAATGGCTAGACGGCTCTCGTCTGCACTAATTGGCGCACTCCCATCGGCATGGGCTAGATGAGTAACGCCGTATGGAGTACCACCGGTTGCGGTGTTCATCAGCTCACTATGACTGTATGGAAGTCCCACTAAGACCATACCGTGGTGCATTAAGGGGATCATCATCGAGAGGAGCGTGGTCTCTTGCCCACCATGCAAACTACCAGTACTAGTAAACACACAAGCAGGCTTACCCTGCAGTGCACCACTGAGCCATTGCGCCGAGCTGCCGTCTAAAAAATATTTGAGGGGGGCAGCCATATTGCCAAACCGGGTTGGTGAGCCCATCGCAAGACCAATGCATTCTTCAAAATCGGAGTGTTCTGCATAAGGAGCCCCTTCAGATGGTACTGCCGGCTCGGTTGCTTCGCAGACTGCAGAAATTGCTGGAACGGTGCGGATTCGGGCGCCGATCCCCGAAACGCTTTCGATGCCCTCAGCAATCAAGCGCGCTAATTTCTGGGTGGCACCATGCCGAGAGTAATACAAGACCAAAATTTCTGGGGAGCTCATGTGAAGCGTTTCCTTAGGTATTCAAGAGAGATTCCCATATGATACGGGCATGCAATTATCGTATTCCATTCAGCGTTGGCTCCCTCTTGCTAAAGAGTTATGGGACCGCAACCAGCATTTGAAGCTCAATCAAGTATCGGCGAGTTTGGCCTTTACAACCATTCTCTCTTTAGTGCCCATCCTTACTGTGGGGTCGTATTTAGTATCCAATCTCCCTGGAGTGGTGGCACTCCGGGCGAGCGTACAAACGTGGTTACTCAAAAATTATTTTCCTGGTGGTATTAGTCAGCAGGTCGCTAATTACTTTGCCCAGTTTTCTGCAAAAGCAACAGGCCTCACCTTACTTGGCTCAATCGGATTGCTCGTGACAACGATTGTCACCATGATCGTGATTGAGCGGGCCTTTAATGAGATTTGGCAGGTTAAACAACGTAGACCATTTATGAAGAAGATGCTGATTTATTTGGCCGCGATGGTTATTGGCCCCTTACTGCTCGGCTTAGGGATTTATCTCAGTGGCGCCTTATTTGCATCAGCGAGCGGGTGGTTTCCAACGCTTTCAGCAGGCTTTAAGTTCATGAGTACGATCGTCCCCAGTCTTTTGGCCTTCATTGTTTTTGCACTAGCCTACCGAATCTTGCCGTATGCCAAGGTAGAGTGGCGAGACGCATTGACCGGCGCACTCTTTGCAGGCCTGGCGTATGAACTCACAAAATTTGGCTTTGCCTTTTTTATTACCCAAGTCGCATTCTATAAAACAGTCTATGGCACGTTTGCAATGCTACCGTTGATGCTGATCTGGATTTACATTACCTGGTGGGTCACCTTAGCGGGTGCGGTGATTGTTGCGAATATGCCGACTATCCGGCAGAGTCTCATTCAGGAACGATTACCCACCTAGTGCCATAATGGAGTTATGTCCGGAAATACCTTAGGCCTTCTGTTCGCGGTCACCACCTTTGGTGAATCGCATGGTCCTGCAATTGGTGCGGTGGTCGATGGTTGCCCACCAGGAATGGCTCTTTCGGAGGCTGATATCCAAGGAGATCTGGATCGCCGCAAGCCAGGTACCTCTAGGCATGTGACCCAACGCAAAGAAGAAGACAAGGTTGAGATCCTGTCGGGGGTCTTTGAAGGTAAAACTACCGGCACACCCATTTGCTTACTGATCCGCAATACCGATCAACGCAGTCAAGATTATGGCGATATCCTGCAGACCTTCCGTCCTGGTCATGCGGATTACACCTATCACTATAAATATGGTTTTCGGGATCCGCGTGGCGGTGGCCGCTCTTCGGCCCGTTTAACTGCTCCCGTTGTAGCTGCCGCTGCCATTGCTAAAAAATGGTTGCGTGAGCACTATGGCACCGANATTGTGGCGCACATGAGTCAGTTGGGTGAGATTGCAGTCCCGTATGACGATGCAAAGCAGATTACACAAAACCCATTCTTTGCCGCCAACGCCAAGATCATTCCACAGCTTGAGGAGTATATGGATGCTTTGCGTAAAGCAGGGGACTCATGTGGGGCAAAGATTGAAGTACGTGCCAGTAAAGTACCGATTGGCTTGGGCGAACCACTGTTTGATAAGTTGGATGCCGATATTGCGCATGTGATGATGGGTATTAATGCGGTCAAGGGTGTTGAGATTGGCGCTGGTTTTGCAGTAGTTACTCAAAAGGGTAGCGAGCACGGTGATGAGATGCATCCGGACGGCTTTGCGAGTAATAACTCGGGGGGAACGCTTGGCGGTATCAGCACTGGCCAGGATCTTCGGGTCTCGATTGCGATTAAGCCCACATCAAGCATTATGAGTCCTAAAGAGACCGTTGATATTAAGGGCCAACCCACCGTTATTCAGACTAAGGGTCGTCATGATCCCTGTGTCGGTATTCGTGCGGCACCAATCGCAGAGGCAATGTTAGCCTTAGTGTTGATGGATCATGCTTTACGTCACCGTGCACAATGTGGCGACGTTACGCTAAGTACTAGCGCGATACCAGCAGCACGTCCTCGTTAATTTACTGAGCATGACTGCATCTACCCGTTGGGCCTTTGGGGCCTTTTTCTTTTTGTACTTCGCCTACATTGGCTTGATGTCGCCTTATGCCAGTTTATATTTTGCAGAGCTTGGCTTTGGGGCGATAGAAATTGCAGCCCTCATGTCGATGTTGCAGGTGACCCGAATTTTGGGACCTTTTTCTTGGGGTTGGCTCTCTGATTACTTATCGAATCGCGTCGGCATCATGCGCTTTTGCGCTGTCCTCGCCTGCGTTACCTTCGTAGCCATTTTTTATTTACAAGAATACATCCCTCTATTAATTTGGATGTTTGTTTTACACACTATTTTGAGCAGTATGGTGCCATTGGGCGAGGCGGCGACCGTGCATGCTTTATACAAAGAAGAGTCTTTCTATCATCGCTATGGGCGTATACGTTTGTGGGGATCGATTGGATTTATCACCATGGTTTTAATTGCAGGAGAGATCTTTCATTGGCAAGGTATTGTGATTTTTCCTTGGCTAGGAGTGGCAGTTCTGATTCTTCTTGTGATCAATACGTTTTTCTTACGAGAAACAAAGATGGAGCGCCAACCCTTGGTGCGTGGTGAGTTACGTTCGGTCCTTCGTAGGCCCGAAGTACGCTGGTTTTTGCTATCCGCTTTTGCAATGATCTTTGGGCACGCGGCATTGTATGTGTTCTATTCCCTTTATTTATTAGACCTGGGCTATAACAAGTTCCAGATTGGACTATTTTGGACGCTTGGAGTACTCGCAGAAGTAATCTTCTTTTATTTTCAAAGCAAGGTCTTGGCGCGTTACTCACCAACGGCCATGCTGCAAATGACTTTTGTGGTTGGCGTCATTCGCTTTGTGCTGATTGGCTATTTTGCCAGTACCAGTTTTTTAATTGTGGCGCAGTTGATGCATGCGGCAACCTTTGCTGCGCATCATAGTGCAAGTACTCGATTAATACAGACTTGGTTTACAGGTCCTCTCCAAGCACGCGGTCAGGCTTTATTCACGACTGTGGCGTATGGCTTTGGGGGTAGCTTGGGAGGCTTATGTGCTGGCTGGATTTGGGATCAATTGGGACCGAATCAAGTCTTTGGTATGGCGGCAGTAGCTTGTGCGCTCGCTGGTTTAGCGATTTATCAAGTGAAACCAAGTATGGTCAAGACCTAGTTACATCCCAGAGTAATTAGGACCGCCACCACCTTCAGGTGTGACCCAAACAATATTTTGAGTCGGATCTTTAATGTCGCAGGTTTTGCAATGCACGCAGTTCTGCGCATTGATTTGTAATTTAGGTTTACCTTTTACCTCGATATATTCATAAACAGCTGCAGGGCAGTAACGTTGTTCGGGGCCTGCGTAGACATCTAAATTGATGGCGACCGGCACATCCTGATCTTTCAGGGTGAGGTGCGAGGGCTGATTCTCTTCATGGTTGGTGTTAGAGATAAATACCGATGAGAGGCGATCAAATGTGATTTTGCCATCTGGCTTTGGGTAATCAATTATCCGATGGAGTTTTGCCGGCTCAAGATATTCATAATCAGCTTTACGTTGATGAATGGTCCATGGCACATTACCACCTAACAGTTTTTGTTCAATGCCGACCATCAGGGTGCCGAGGTATAAACCTTTGGACATCCATGACTTAAAGTTGCGAGCGCGTTTTAGTTCATCGTAAAGCCAACTGTTCTTAAATGCGCTGGGGTAGGCAGTAAGAATATCGTTGGAGCGATTTTCAGAGAGAGCCGATAAGACCGCATCGGCCGCGAGCATGCCCGATTTAATTGCGGCATGACTACCTTTGATGCGTGAGGCATTGAGATAGCCCGCATCACAACCAATCAGAGCGCCTCCAGGGAAAACGGTCTGGGGCAAACTATTTAATCCTCCTGCCGTAATTGAGCGCGCACCGTAGGCAATGCGTTTACCGCCCTCAAAAGTAGGGCGAATCGCCGGATGTAGTTTATAGCGCTGGAATTCTTCAAAAGGACTTAAGTAGGGGTTGCGATAGGACAAACCAACCACCATACCAACGGCTACTTTGTTCTCACCAAAGTGATACAAGAAAGAGCCACCATAGGTCTTGGAGTCTAAGGGCCATCCTGCAGTATGAATAACCAAACCTGGCTGATGATTCTCTGGAGAAACTTCCCAAAGTTCTTTGATACCAATGCCATAGCTTTGGGGATCAGCACTTCGATCGAGTTGATATTGATGAATCAGCTCCTTGCCAAGATGACCGCGCGATCCCTCTGCAAAGAGGGTGTACTTAGCACGCAGTTCCATGCCCAATTGAAATTGCTCAGTAGGCTCACCTGTTTTACTGACGCCCAGATTACCAGTTGCAACTCCGCACACAGCCCCTTGAGCGTTGTACAAAATCTCGGCTGCAGCAAAGCCCGGAAAAATCTCAACCCCAAGGTTTTCTGCTTGTGTTCCTAACCAGCGTGTGAAATTACTCAAACTGAGGATGTAATTACCTTGATTACTAAAACACTCAGGTAAAAACAGATGGGGGACGGTTAATGATCCGGTTTCGGTTAAGAAGGTGAACTGATCTTTGCTAACGGGCGTTTCGAGAGGGGCGCCTAGCTCTTGCCAATTTGGGATGAGCTCATTAAGCGCTCTTGGATCCATAATGGCGCCTGACAAAATATGCGCACCGACCTCAGACCCTTTTTCAAGCACACAAACACTGAGCTCTAAGCCTTCTTGCTGTGCTAATTGCTTTGCCCGAATGGCCGCCGATAAGCCGGCAGGGCCACCACCCACAATGACCAGGTCGAAGTCCATGGCTTCACGAGGGCCATATTGCTGAAGTAGATCCTGGGGGTTCATGACTCTAGTTTAGTGCTTTTGGTAAATAATTTTGAGATCTAGAGCGGTTATCATTTAGCCTAAGTAATCCCTATTAAGAAAGAAAGTTAGACGTATGAACAAAATTTTTCCTAGTGCCCGTGCTGCTCTGCAGGATATCCTCAAAGATGGGCAGACTCTCGCCGTTGGTGGTTTCGGCTTATGCGGTATTCCAGAGGCCTTAATTGCGGCAGTGAAGGACCTTGGCGCTAAGAACTTAACGGCAATCTCCAATAATGCGGGCGTGGATAATTTTGGTTTGGGGATTTTATTGGCGACCCGTCAAGTAAAAAAAATGATCTCCTCGTACGTCGGCGAGAATAAAGAATTTGAGCGGCAATACTTAGCGGGTGAATTAGAATTGGAGTTCACACCCCAAGGAACACTGGCTGAAAAATTGCGTGCTGGTGGTTGTGGTATACCAGCATTCTTTACCAAAACTGGGGTCGGAACGATTGTGGCTGAAGGCAAGGATGTGCGTGATTTTGATGGCGAGAAATACATCATGGAGCGCTCTTTGGTCTCAGACATCTCCTTGGTTAAGGCATGGAAGGCTGACAAAGCGGGTAATTTGGTCTATCGCCTCACTGCGCAGAACTTCAATCCAGTTGTTGCTATGGCTGGCAAGATAACCGTAGTTGAGGTGGAAGAGATTGTGGAGAATGGGCAATTAGAGCCTGCTCAAATTCATACACCGAGTATCTATGTTCACCGCATTGTGTTGAACACAAATCCAGAGAAGCGTATTGAGCAGCGCACATTAACGCAAGCCTAATTAACCTGAATTAAGTAGAGGAATCAATCATGCCTTGGAGTAGAGATGAAATGGCGGCCCGCGCTGCTAAAGAGTTACAAGATGGTTTTTATGTCAATCTCGGCATTGGTATGCCAACCCTTGTGGCCAATCATGTACCAGATGGGATGGAAGTCTGGTTGCAATCTGAAAATGGTCTTTTAGGCATTGGCCCATTTCCGACCGAGGCACAAGTGGATGCGGACATGATTAATGCAGGCAAGCAAACAGTCACTACCTTGCCAGGCTCAGCGATCTTTTCATCGGCTGATTCCTTTGGCATGATTCGCGGTGGCAAGATTAATATTGCGATCCTCGGCGCGATGCAAGTTAGTGAACACGGTGATCTTGCCAACTGGATGATTCCAGGCAAGATGGTGAAGGGTATGGGCGGTGCGATGGATTTAGTAGCTGGTGTAAAGCACGTGGTGGTTTTAATGGAGCACGTTGCCAAGAAAAAAGATGGCAGTGAAGAAATCAAAATTTTGCCTAAATGTACTTTGCCATTGACCGGTCTTGGTGTGATTAATCGCATCATCACCGATCTTGGAGTGCTGGATATCACCCCGAAGGGGCTGAAGCTAGTGGAGTTAGCACCGGGCGTTAGCAAAGAAGAATTTCAGGCAAAGACGGGTGCGCCAATCGATCTTAGTGCGGTGCATTGAACGCCGAATACTTACACGCACATAAACGTGGGGATGCTGAACATGCCCACGCAGTAACAGGACGTGCCCAGCGCTGGCTGTGGATTGCTTTATTTCTGACCCTTGGCTTCTCAGCAGTTGAGCTGATTGCAGGCTTGTGGGCTAGTTCGCTTGCATTAATTTCGGATGCTGGTCATATGGTGACCGATGCAG
>B570J14230_10000034_pt1 | contig 41091 bp, 39 predicted proteins | sample LakMenepilimnion_3_FD_14230 | JGI IMG/M metagenome (IMG submission 14230) | reverse complement strand
GTAAATCAGTAACAATCTTGCTGGGTGCAATTAGAACCCCGGAAACATGTTGATATGCAATAGCTACAGGTGTTTCACCAGTAAATGGCGGTTGACCCGTTAAGACTTCATACAACAGACAACCCGATGAATAGATATCACTTCGCAAATCTGCAACTTCACCCAACGCTTGTTCTGGAGATAGATATTGGGCAGTACCAACAACATTCCATGTACTTGTTAATGTGGCGCCAAGGTCTGCAAGTGCTCTAGCGATTCCAAAATCCATAACCTTTACATCACCATGATCTGTAATCATGATGTTTGCTGGCTTGATATCTCGGTGAACAATTCCACTTTGGTGGGAGTATTCAAGAGCTGCCAAAATTCCTTCACCAATTTCAATAGCGCGCTTTAGTGGAACACGTTCGCCTTTGTGAATTAGTTCGCGCAATGTGTGGCCCGTAATTAACTCCATAACAATGTATGGAGCAGGCTCTTCGCCAGAGTCATAAACGGCAACAATTCCTGGGTGGTTTAACTTTGCAGCAGCAAATGCTTCTTTTCTAAACCGCCCAACGAATGCCGGATCACGAGCTAAGTCACTTCGCAAAACCTTTACAGCAACTTTTCGGGAGAGGCGAACGTCATCAGCGATGTAAACATCGGCCATTCCACCCGTGCCGATCATCTCGCCGATTTTGTATCGGTCACCAATTAACTTATTTATCACTAGCGGCCCCAAAGAACTCTGTTTCTCCATCTGTTGCCTCAACAATGTCGGCAATAACAACACTGACGTTATCTGGTGCGCCATTTTCTAATGTTGCATCTACTAAGAATTTAACAGCTTCATTTTTATCAGATTTAGCAAGACCAGCCTTAATCTCCTTTTCTGTCAATACTCCCGATAAACCATCTGAACAGAGAAGATAGCGATCACCTTTTTTAACTTCATAGATTTGCAGTACGGGCGTGGTTGTGCCGTCACCACGCAAAGCCTGAGTGAGCATAGATCTTTGGGGATGATCGATTGCTTCTTTAGCAGTTATCGCACCTTGATCTAATAGCTCCTGCACAACACTATGGTCGACACTCAGCTGTTCAATTGTGTTAGAACGTAATCGATAACAACGTGAATCTCCAACGTGTAATAACGCAATCTGCTCATCTCTAATGAACAGCGCAGTTAATGTTGTTCCCATTCCGCGCTTGTCTATATCTTCCTCAGTGATTGCAGCTATCTCATAATCGATACTGTGTAATGAATGCATGAGTAAATCTTCAACAGAGTCTTGATCGATCTCTTGCGCAGTAAGAGTTGGTACCAATGAATGCAATACCTTTACTGCGATTTTTGAGGCGACTTCTCCTGCAGCATGGCCACCCATACCGTCGGCAACTGCGATTAACTGCGCAGATATAAATGCCGAGTCTTCATTTCCTTGACGAATTAAACCAAGGGCCGAGCGCGCTGAGGATTGAAAATATTTGGCGCTCATAGAACGTAAGCCTAACGGTGTAACCTTCAAAGGTGAAGATTTACGCGCATCGAGGATCTTCCCTTAAATTTCCTGAGATGAGTTTGCCGGCTTATCAGGCAGCTATTGAAGATGGCGCAGATGGCTTTGAATGCGATGTGAGATTAACTAAAGATAATCAACTAATTTTGTGGCACGACCCAGACTTGCAACGTATCGCAGGAAATAGAGCCAGGGTTGCTGATTCGACTCTTAAAGAGATTAAAAGACTCCACCCAGGGGCCATTACATTAGAGGAACTACTTATTCTGGCTAGAGATTCTAAAAAAGAGTTAGCAATTGAAACTAAGCACCCTGTTCCAACTGCGAACGCGGTTGAAAATGCAGTGATGCAATTGCTTGCTCAAGAAAAACCAGCAGCACAGATTTACATTATGTCGTTTTCTTGGTTAGCAATTGAAAAACTAAGAAAGATTAATCCAGATCAAAAAACTGTGGCCTTGCTCTCTGATAACCACTATCTATTGATGAGCAGATTTACATCAGCTACAGCAATAGGGCCAAGCATCTCTGCATTTACTAAGAGAGCATCACTAATGATGGATCCAAGGCAGTTGTTTGTATGGAGCGTTGACGATGCCAAGGATGTGCGCTTTTGCGCTGACAATGGCGTCGATGTCTTGATCACAAATAACCCGGCAAATGCGAGGTCAGTACTCGGGTATCATTAGCAAGTGAGTACATATGCCTATCTCGGTCCTAAAGGGACTTTTACTGAGGCGGCTTTAAAAAAGATTACTTCCTCTAACGACTCTCTCATTCCATATGCCAATGTCACATCGGCCTTAGATGCTGTTCGCCTTGGCAAAGCACACTTTGCACTTGTGCCAATTGAGAATTCAGTTGAAGGTGTTGTTGCACGCACTCTTGATGAGTTAGCAACGGGAGAGCCTTTAGTAATCGTAGGAGAAGTAACGTTGCCAGTTTCTTTTGCGCTAATGGTTAAGCAAGACACAAAGGATATTCGCCGTATTGCAACACATCCTCACGCCGAGGCACAGTGCCGCATGTGGGTTGCAAATAATTATCCAGATGCAGAATTGATTTCAACATCATCAACAGCTGCAGCGGCAGAGGCAATCTCACGTGGCGAATTTGATGCAGCGATTGCAGCACCTGTTGCGGCAGCACATTATGGTCTGCGGGTAATCGCAGACAATATTGCAGATAACCCAGGAGCCATCACTCGATTCATTGTGGTTTCAAAGCCTGGATCGGTTCCGAAAAATACTGGTTGGGATAGAACCTCAATTGCCGCCTTCATCGGCATGGATCACGCAGGAGCATTGCTTGATATTTTGACTGAGTTTGCAAAGAGAGATATCAACCTAACTTTTATTCAGTCACGTCCAACCGGTTTAGAGCTTGGCCATTACCATTTCATTATTGATGCCGAAGGTCATATCGCTGATGCCCCTGTAAAGGAGGCAATAGAAAGCCTTCGCGCCATCTGTGAAGAGATCCGATTCCTAGGTTCATATCCACGAGAAAAGGTTAAGTAAATGATCGACATCAAGTTTTTACGCGAAAACCCAGATGTAGTTCGTGCATCTCAAAAGGCTCGCGGCGAGGATGATTCGATTATTGAAAAAGTTTTAGCAGCAGATGAAGTGCGCAAATCAACTTTAGATCAATTTGAAACCCTTAGAGCAGAACAAAATCTTTTATCAAAGTCAGTTGCTTCAGCAAAAGGCGAAGAAAAAGCAGCCCTGCTAGAGAGTGCAAAGGTTCTTGCCGCCAAAGTAAAAGATGCAGATGCAAAGCGCGCGCAAGCAGAATTAGAAGCGAAAGCTTTCATTATGCAGATTTCCAATGTTTTAGACCCACAAGCACCCATCGGTAAAGAAGAAGATTTTGTTGTTATCGAAAATGTTGGTAAACCAAGAGATTTTGATTTTCACCCAAAAGATCACGTAGAGCTAGGTAAGTTACTTGGTGCAATTGATACTGAGCGCGGCGCTAAAGTGGCAGGATCTCGTTCATACTATTTAACTGGTGTTGGCGCGATGCTTGAATTTGCACTAGTTAACTATGCAATCACCTCGGCTAATAAAGCCGGCTTCACTCCTGTTATTCCACCAGTTCTTGTTAACTCAGGGGCGATGGAAGGAACAGGATTTTTAGGTCAAGCAGCAGAGAATGTTTACCACCTAGAAAAAGATGATGTGTATTTAGTTGGAACTTCAGAAGTTCCTTTAGCTGCAATGCACATGGATGAAATTCTTCCAGTAGAGAAATTACCAATGCGTTATGCCGGTTACTCAACATGTTTTCGCAGGGAAGCCGGAACCTATGGGAAAGACACTCGTGGCATTATTCGTGTGCACCAGTTTGATAAAGTGGAAATGTTTTCTTTTTGTCATCCTGATCAAGCCAAAGAAGAGCATCAACGCCTTTTGCAATGGGAGAAGGATTTCCTTAATGCAATGGAGATTCCCTATCGCGTCATAGATGTTGCATCCGGTGATTTAGGATCAAGTGCCAATCGCAAGTTTGATATTGAAGCCTGGATTCCAACCCAAGATGCATATAGAGAGGTAACAAGCACCTCAAATTGCACAGAGTTTCAAGCACGTCGCTTAAACATAAGATTTAAGGAAAATGATGCAACAAAAGCTGTTGCAACATTAAATGGAACACTTGTTGCAATTCCACGCATGGTTGTTGCAATACTTGAAAATCATCAAAACGCCGATGGAACAGTCAATGTGCCTGCGGCCCTACAGCCATTTTTAGGGACAAAACGATTTGAGTTGGTGTGAATAAAAGGCCTAAGTTAATTGCAACAGATCTTGATGGAACAATCGTTTCGCATGATGGCCTAATCAGCCAACGAACAATTGATGCATTTACCCGCGCTAAAGATTTAGGGATACACGTATTTTTTGTGACCGGCCGACCACCTCGCTGGATGGGTGAGATCCGTGATGCATTTGGTTTTGGAGCTGCAATCTGCTGCAACGGTGCGATGTTGTATGACTTAATCAACGATGTAATTTTGGAAGAGTGGATGATCTCTATCGATGATCAAACAGAGATTGTTCAACGCATGCGAGCTGTGATGCCAGAGATTTCATTTGCTGTCGAATCAAACGATCACTATCAAAGAGAGATCGGCTACATTCCAAAGTGGGACATCGGTCTAGATAATGTTGGAATAGAAAAAATTGAAGATGGAGTAAGAGTCCCAGCTTTAAAACTACTTGCTCGTTGCAGTAATCTTGAGTACACGTCTGATGAAATGGTTGAGATCGCACACAAAACATTGGGAGATTTAGCAACAGTTACACACTCGGCTGCAAATGATTCCCTGATTGAAATCTCTGCTCTTAACGTTTCAAAAGGTGCAACTTTAGAAATGATGGCTAAGCGACTTGGGTTAACGGCAGATGATTGTGTAAGTTTTGGCGACAACCCAAATGATTTTTCGATGCTTAAATGGACAGCTCGCTCTTATGCAATCAGTGATGGCCACCCGCACGCCCCTTTATTTGCGAAGAGTGTTGCGGAACCGTGCGAGCAAGATGGCGTTGCAAAGATTATTGAATCCTTGCTGGAACTTCCCGCTTAAGTAAAGCTTCGATTTTTCGCTGGCCCTAAAGTCAGGTAATCTCTTCCACGGAGGGCTCGCATAGCGGCCGAGTGCACCGGTCTTGAAAACCGGCATACGAAAGTATCGTGGGTTCAAATCCCACGCCCTCCGCCATTTTTCTCTTTTGCTCATGCCAAGTACCCATGAATTGGCCAATAATTGTCTATGTGGGTTAGTTCATAGCCTCTAGGCAGGGATACACCTAGCGAAATATTCCCAGCAAGCGCACAATTACCTAAGGTGATTCACAGTCCAAATCCATAGGCAGTATCAGGGGAGTTGCAGATGTCAGGTGTTTTTTCGCCAACGCGCGCCAAGATTGATAAGCGCACGCTGCGCACAGATAAGTGGTGGTTAGAACCACTTCTTACTTTTTCTGTACTTATCTCCTTTGTTATCTATGCAACCTTTCGCGCCTTTGAAAATGACAACTATTTTGTAAAAGACTCACACCTAATCTCACCTTTCTATTCACCATGTTTATCTGAAGCATGTGAACCAGGTGCAACCATTCTGGGATTCACACCAGTGAGTGCGCAGATTTTTAACTTTGCACTTTCTCCAGCACTAATTATTTTGATCTTCCCATTAGGTTTTAGAATGACTTGCTACTACTACCGCAAGGCTTACTACCGTTCATTTTGGTTATCACCTCCTGCGTGTGGAGTTGCAGAACCACACGAGAAGTACACAGGTGAAACTCGTTTTCCACTACTTTTCCAGAACGCACACCGCTGGTTCTTCTATGCAGGTTTGGTTCTCAATGTGATTCTCACCTATGACGCGGTAATTTCATTTAGAAATGCCGAAGGAGATTGGGGCCACATGAGTGTTGGCTCAATCGTCTTAACACTCAGCGCAACTATGTTGTGGCTCTACTCTCTTTCTTGCCACACATGTCGCCACACAATTGGCGGTCGACTGAAGCACTTCTCTAAACACCCAGTGCGCTACAAACTCTGGTCAAAAGTTTCAGTTCTTAACGCCAAGCATCAACAATTTGCATGGTATTCATTAGCAGCCGTTGCATTCGCCGATATCTATGTTCGCCAAGTAGCAACTGGCGCATGGACTAACTTCTACTTCTTCTAAAAGGAAAATCGACTATGACACTAGAACGCCATAAATACGATGTCCTTGTAATCGGTGCCGGTGGTGCAGGTTTACGAGCAGCGGTAGAAGCACGCGAGGCCGGATTGCGCGTTGCAATTATTTGTAAGTCTTTGTTTGGCAAAGCACATACTGTGATGGCCGAAGGTGGCGCTGCAGCATCTATGGGTAACGTCAACGATAAAGACAGCTGGAAAGTTCACTTTCGCGACACTATGCGCGGAGGAAAATTCCTTAGCCATTTCCGCATGGCAGAACTACACGCCAAGGAAGCACCAGATCGTATTTGGGAGCTAGAGACATGGGGTGCGCTATTTGATCGCACCAAAGAAGGAAAGATTTCACAGCGCAACTTTGGTGGACACGAATACCCTCGCCTTGCACACGTTGGAGATCGCACCGGCTTAGAACTAATCCGCACAATGCAGCAAAAAATTGTTGCGCTGCAGCAAAAAGATGGCCGCGAAACCGGAGATATGGAAAGCGGAATAAAGGTTTTTGCAGAGTTAACAATTACAGATATTTTGAAAGAAAATGGAAAAATCTCTGGAGCATATGGCTACTGGCGCGAAAGTGGCGAAGAGGTTTTGTTTGAAGCACCTGCCGTAGTTATTGCAACCGGAGGCGTTGGAAAAACTTTTAAAATCACTTCCAATAGTTGGGAAGGTACTGGCGACGGTCACGCATTAGCTCTAAAGGCTGGGGCCAACTTAGTCGACATGGAGTTCTTGCAGTTCCATCCAACTGGAATGGTTTGGCCGCCATCGGTTAGAGGAATTTTGGTAACAGAGTCTGTCCGTGGTGAAGGTGGAGTTCTCACTAACAATCTGGGCGAGCGTTTCATGTTCAAATACATTCCAGATGTTTTCAAAGATAAGTATGCAGACAATGAAGCAGAAGCCGATCGTTGGTATGAAGATCAAGACAACAATCGTCGTCCACCAGAGCTGTTGCCTCGAGATGAAGTTGCTCGCGCAATTAATACTGAGGTTAAGTCTGGCCGCGGCACTGAGCATGGTGGAGTTTTCTTAGATGTATCCAAGAGAATTCCTGCAGAGGTTATTAAAAAGCGTCTTCCTTCTATGTGGCACCAGTTCTATGAATTAGCTGGCGTTGACATTACAAAAGAGGCGATGGAAGTTGGCCCAACATGTCACTACATCATGGGTGGAGTAGAGGTAGAGCCAGAAACGGCTGCAGCAGTTGGCGTTCCTGGATTATTTGCAGCCGGTGAAGTTGCAGGCGGAATGCATGGATCTAATCGCCTTGGTGGTAATTCACTTTCAGATCTTTTGGTCTTTGGTCGCCGCGCAGGAATGGGCGCAATTGAGTACCTCAAGAAAAACGGAGCAAATCCAGTTAGTGATGCAGCGATTGCAAAAGCAAAAGCAAAGATTCAAGCACCGTTTGATCGTCAAGGTGGCGAGAACAGTTATTCACTTCACGCTGAGCTTCAAGAGATCACTCATAACCTTGTTGGAATTATTCGAACAGGATCTGAACTTAAAGAAGCAATTGAAAAAATTGCAGAGATTAGAAAGCGCAGCGCGAACGTTGCTGTTTCTGGAGGACGAGTCTTTAACCCTGGCTTCCACCTTGCATTTGATTTAGACAATATGTTGTTAGTTGCCGAGAGCACTGCAAAGTCTGCGATCACAAGAGAAGAATCACGAGGTGGACACACTCGAGATGACTTCCCACATATGGAAACAAAGTGGCGTCAAATCAATTTGATCTCATCATTTGATGGAGAGAAAGTAAATATTCGCGAACAAGCATTGCCAACCTATCCGCAAGAACTATTCGACCTTTTTGATATTCATGAGTTAGAGAAGTACATGACACCAGAGGAAACTTCGAAAGGCGGGACCAAGTAATGGCACGTAATGTGAAGCTTCGAATCTGGCGTGGAGACTCTAAAGATGGCGCTCTCAAAGATGTAACAGTTGAGGCCAATGAGGGCGAAGTAGTCCTAGATGTAATTCACCGTGTACAGGCAACACAAATGGGCGACTTAGCTGTTCGCTGGAATTGTAAAGCCGGTAAGTGCGGATCATGTTCTATGGAGATCAACGGAAAGCCGCGGTTAGCCTGTATGACACAGGTTGCGTCATTTGGTGATGATGAAACTATTACCGTCACACCACTTCGTGCATTTCCAATTATTAAAGATTTAGTAACAGATGTTTCATTTAACTACAAAAAGGCAATGGAAGTACCGGCATACGAGCATCCAAAAAACCTTGCCCCAGGTGAGGCACGTATGGAACAAATTGACGTCGAAAGATCTCAAGAGTTCCGTAAATGTATTGAGTGTTTCCTTTGCCAAGATGTTTGTCACGTGGTCAGAGATCACGAAGAGAACAAGAAGTCATTTGCTGGGCCTCGCTTCTTTATTCGTATTGCAGAGTTAGATATGCACCCACTTGATATGTTAAAGAATCGCAAAAAAACTGCCCAAGAAGAACACGGGCTTGGAATGTGTAACATCACCAAATGTTGTACAGAAGTTTGCCCTGAGCACATCAAGATTACTGACAATGCAATCATTCCGATGAAAGAGCGCGTTGCTGACATTAAGTACGATCCAGTTCGCTGGTTAGGCACCAAGATTCGAAAGCGCGAGGGCCTATAATCTCTGCATGAGGTTATTAATTCGTTGGGCCGCATTAGCTATTTCGTTTTGGGTTGCAACTGCATTAATTCCAGGAATTGATGTCACAGGTGGCCCTGTTACCTATCTTTGGGTTGCACTGTTATTTGGGTTACTAAATGCAACTCTAGGATCTTTACTTAAAATACTTACACTTCCCGCAGTAATTCTAACTTTGGGCTTATTTCTTATCATCGTTAACGCGGCGATTCTTATGCTGGTGTCAGAGTGGAGTGAGAAGTTTGAAGTAAATGGTTTTTGGTCTGCAGTTTTTGCCAGCATCATCATTAGTGTTGTAACGAGCGTGCTTTCACAAATTGGCAAATCCCCAATCAAGCGTTTAAATCGCTAGTTCGTATTTAACGAAGCGAAGCCATCCAAGCTTCAATTTCATCTGGGTGATGTGGGATATTCTCACTTAGATTAATGCAACCATCTTCAGTAACAACCACATCATCTTCTATTCGAATACCAATTCCTCTGTATTCAGGAGGAAATAGTTCATCATCAGGTTGAATGTATAGGCCTGGTTCAACAGTTAAACACATCCCGGCCTGCAAAAGAGTGTCACGGTATTGATCATCTCTAGCCTGCGCGCAGTCATGAACATCCATACCTAACATGTGGCTAACACCATGCAAGGTCCATCGTTTGTGCAATCCAAATTTAGGGTCCATAACTTCTTCAAGACTCATACTTAAGACACCTAAGTCAATTAACCCTTGGGCTAAAACTGCGTGGCTTGCTTGGTTAATTGCTAAGAATGGAACCCCTGCTTTAACTGCAGCAATTCCAGCTTTTTGAGCTTCATAGACCAGCGTGTAAAGAGATCTTTGCGCTGGCGTGAATCTGCCAGAAATTGGAAGAGTTCTGGTTATGTCGGCGGTGTAATAGGAGTCAAGCTCTACTCCTGCATCAAGTAAAAGAAGTTGTCCAGGGTTAATATCTCCATCATTTCTAGTCCAATGCAAAATACAGGCATGTGATCCTGAAGCAGCAATTGTGTTGTAACCACAATCATTACCTTCAATTCGAGCGCGACCATAAAAAGCTGACTCGACTACACGTTCTCCTCGTGGAGTATTAATAGCTGCAGGCAGTGCGCTTATGACATCGTTAAATCCACGATGAGTGGCATCGACAGCTCTTTGCATCTGCGCAACTTCATACTCGTCTTTAATCAGTCGAGCAGCCGATACAAAGTTAACTAACTCTTCAGAGCGAGCATGGGGTTTAACTACAGAATCAACCACTGCGTCGTAATCATGTAAAGCGGCAGCAGGCTTACCTTTTAGAAATTTAGATAGTTCTTTAACTTCTCGAACTTCAGTCCCATATCTTTGTGATGCTTCATCTGTTGTGAACCTGCGACCAACCCAAAGTTCACCGTTTTTTGCATCCTGATAAAACGCTTCAGTATCTCGTGTGGACCTGGGATTAATAAACAAAATTGGTTCATGCCCACCATCGATTGGCTCCATTACAAGGACAGAATCAGGTTGAGCTTCAACACCTTGTACACCGGTGTAATAAGCAAAAGCGGAGTGAGGCCGATAGAGATAATCAGTGTCGTTGCTTCGCTGTTTGGCAGAGCCACTAGGAATAACTAAACGTGTACCAATAAAAGAATCTGATAGTTGAGCACGCCTATTAACGCAGTACTGGATAACTTCATCTTGGACAACACCATCTAGCGGAGTTGGAAGCCATCCCGATTTCATAAACTCGCTAAAGATTTCTGAAGGGGGCACATCATGGGCCCGCTCAGGGTTGTTAATCGGAGCCTTTTGACTTTCATTCACATGCAGAGAGTACAAGCAGTAGTGAGCACAACCAACGACTTACTTAACCCCGATAAAAATGGTTGGATAGGGGGATGAACCAACCAGATCCAGCCCGTGGCAAGGAAGTTTTTAACCTTGATCGAGCCCATGTATTTCACTCATGGTCGGCGCAAGGTCTTATCTCTCCATTGCCAGTGCAAACAGGAAAAGGTTCATACTTCTGGGATTTTGATGGGAATAAGTTTCTAGATTTTTCNTCACAACTTGTNTTTACAAANATTGGNTTTCANCANCCAAAGGTTGTCAAAGCNATTCAAGAACAAGCAGAGCTANTAACTACAGTAGCTCCGCAGCACGCTAATGAGGCCCGGAGCAATGCTGCTAAGTTAATTACCGACAGAGCAGAATCACATTTGAACAAAGTTTTCTTTACAAATGGCGGAGCAGACGGCGTTGAAAATGCGATTCGAATGGCACGCATTTACACACATCGCCACAAAGTTTTATCTTTCTATCGCTCCTATCATGGCAATACAACATCGGCGATTTCTGCAACAGGAGATCCCCGACGCTGGCCCAATGAGTTTGCATACGGACATGTTCATTTCTTCGGACCATATCTGTATCGAACTGCTTTTTGGGCAGAAAGTGAAGAGCAAGAATGCGCTCGCGCACTTAAACACCTAGAAGATGTCATTAAGTTTGAAGGTCCAAATACTATTGCTGCTATTTTGATTGAATCAGTTGTTGGGACCGCTGGAGTACTCATTCCGCCAAAAGGCTACCTAGAAGGCGTGCGCGCTCTGTGCGATAAGTATGGAATTATCTGGATNGCNGATGAAGTTATGTGTGGATTTGGAAGAACCGGGAAATGGTTTGCTTACCAACATTCGGCTGCTTCACCTGACTTAATTGTTTTTGCAAAGGGTGTTAACTCAGGTTACGTGCCACTAGGTGGAGTAATTATCTCTGATGCAATCGCTGCAACTTTTGATCAGCAGGTATTTCCAGGCGGTCTTACATATTCTGGACATCCCCTTGCATGCGCCGCAGCAGTAGCAACTCTTAAAGTGATGGCAGATGAAAAAATAGTTGAAAACGCTGCAGAGGTAGGCGAAAAGGTGATTGGCCCAGCACTTCGTGAATTAGCAAAAAAACATAAAGTAATTGGCGAAGTTCGCGGCTTGGGTGTTTTCTGGGCATTGGATTTAGTGAGCGATCGTAAAACGCGTGAACCCCTTGCACCTTATGGTGCATCAAGTCCTGCAATGAATGAATTAGTCGCAGCAACTAAGAAATTGGGAGTTTTCCCATTTACAAACTTTAATCGCATGCACGTTGTACCTCCATGTAATGTTTCTAAAGAAGAGGCATTAGAGGGAATTGCTGTGTTGGATCAAGCTTTTGCAACTATTTCTCATCACTACACAGGAGCAGATGCATGAGAATTACACATTTTGTCAACGGAACTTCATGGAATGGAAAAGCAGATAGAACTGGTGAAGTATTTAACCCAGCCACGGGTGAAATCACAGGCCATGTTGATTTTGCATCTAATGCAGTTGTAGATGAAGTAGTAGGTGCGGCGCAGAAAGCTTTTGAAGAGTGGCGATCGACTTCTTTAGCAAAGCGCACACAGATCCTTTTTGCTTTTCGAGAAATTCTAAATGCTCGTAAAGAGGAAGTTGCCGCGCTGATTACAGCCGAGCACGGCAAGGTTTTATCAGATGCGTTAGGTGAAGTTACTAGAGGCCAAGAGGTAGTCGAGTTCGCATGTGGAATCCCACATCTACTTAAGGGTGGATATTCAGAAGGTGTATCTACTGAAGTAGATGTCTACTCAATTCGTCAACCTCTAGGTGTAGTTGCAATTATCTCTCCGTTTAACTTTCCAGCGATGGTTCCAATGTGGTTCTTCCCAATTGCGATTGCTGCAGGAAATACAGTGGTAGTAAAGCCATCTGAAAAGGATCCTTCTGCAATTAATTTAATTGCACAGATGTGGAAAGATGCAGGATTGCCAGATGGAGTATTTAACGTTGTGCACGGCGATAAGGTTGCAGTTGATCGTTTAATTGAGCACCCTGATGTGAAATCAATTTCTTTTGTTGGTTCAACACCTATTGCGCGCTATATCTACGAAAAAGGTACTGCGCAAGGAAAACGCATCCAAGCTTTAGGTGGTGCAAAAAACCACATGTTGGTCCTGCCAGATGCCGATCTTGATTTAGCAGCAGATGCAGCAGTAAATGCTGGATTTGGTTCTGCCGGTGAGAGATGTATGGCTATTTCGGTTTTAGTTGCAGTAGAACCAATTGCCGATCAGATTATTCAAAAAATCTCAGAGAGAATGTCAAAGTTAAATACAGGTGATGGAACAAAAGGGGCAGACATGGGCCCACTTGTTACACGTGTTCATCGAGACAAAGTGGCTTCTTATATAGAAGCTGGTGTTGCACAAGGTGCAAAGCTAGTTGTCGATGGTCGTAATCCGAAAGTTAATGGCGAATCAAATGGTTTCTGGCTTGGACCAACTTTATTTGATGATGTTGATTCATCAATGAGTATTTATAAAGAAGAGATTTTTGGACCGGTATTAAGTGTTGTTCGTGTGAAAACCTATAACGAAGGTGTTGCACTTATTAATGCTCATCCATATGGCAATGGCACAGCAATTTTTACTAACGATGGTGGCGCTGCCAGAAAGTTCCAAAATGAAATTCAAGTTGGAATGATTGGAATTAATGTTCCAATTCCAGTACCTACTGCCTATTATTCCTTTGGTGGTTGGAAAGCATCTTTGTTTGGAGACACTCACGCCCACGGCACTGAGGGAGTTCATTTCTTCACGCGGGGCAAAGTAGTTACGAGCCGTTGGTTAGATCCAAGCCATGGCGGGATTAACTTGGGATTCCCTCAAAATAATTAGGATAAACTAATCCCGTACTTGGAGACGTCGCATAGCCCGGTCGAGTGCGCCTCACTGCTAACGAGGTAAGGTGTTAAAGCCTTCAGGAGTTCAAATCTCCTCGTCTCCGCCAGATCTATTTAGAAATAAAGGATGCTTATTCCTCTAAGCGCCAAATCTCTTTGAGCTCCAAAAGATTTCCTTTGCCATCGGTTAAATTCACGATGACATCTTCAAACCACTTAGCCCACTTACCGTTAACTTCATAATGGGAGAGCTTTTCGAAAGCAACCGCTTTACTTGGAACCGCTTCTAGATATCCCACTGCGGTTAAACCGCGTCGGAAAATTGTGTAATTTGTAAATCCACATTCCTTGAGCGCGTCTACTAATTCTGGCCAAATCTCGTCATGGCGCTTCTCGTATTCAGCAACCATCCCATCGTAAATGTCGAAAGTAAAACAAACTCTTTCCATTTAAATTATGCCTCTCCATTAGATCCAAGTAGAAATATTTGACCCCGGTCGGTAAAAAACCTTTCAGGGGGGCTTGATGTTTCACAAGAATATAAGATACTTAGGCAAAGGAAAAGGGAAAGAGAGAAAATAATGGCAAAAGTCCGTGTAGGCGTAATCGGTGCTGGTAGTTGGGCCTTGGCGTCGCATCTTCCTAACTTAATGAAGCATGACGATCTTGAATTTGTTGGAGTTTCCAGAAAAGGACCTGAAATTCTAGAAAAGATTGCCAAGCAATACGGCTTCAAAGTTGCTTCAGAAGATTATCGTGACGTTTTAAGTGCCGGAATCGACATTTGCGTAGTTGGTAGTCCAACTGGTTTACACCATGAACATGCTAAAGCCGCTCTCGAAGCTGGCGCACATGTGATGTGCGAGAAGCCTGTAACTATTGATCCTGCAGACGCTTGGGATATAGATAAAGTTGCAAAAAAAGTAGGCAAAGAATTGATCATTTCATTCGGCTGGAATTACATGCCAATGATGCGTGAAGCAAAAGAATTAATGGAAAAGTACGGCATTGGGGAGCTTGAGCATCTAACAATTCATATGTCATCGGCAACTCGCGAATTACTTTCCAATACTGGCGCCTATCCAGATGCTGATCCAGATGCGCTACCTGATCAGAAAACTTGGACCGATCCGAAACTATCTGGTGGTGGGTATGGTCAAGCACAGCTTTCACATGCACTCGGTATGGGACTCTGGCTAACGGAAGCACGTGCTAAATCTGCTTTTGCTCTTATGTCAGCGCCGATGAACGCACCAGTTGAAATGCATGATGCAATTGCATACAGATTTGATAACGGTGCAATTGGTGCGGTCTCTGGTGGATCTGCACATACGCCTGCACACAAGGCTTATCATGCGCTCGAATTGNGAGCGATTGGTTCAGATGGGCAAATTCTTGTGGATCTCGAACGAGCCGCAGTTTGGCTTTACTACAAAGGTGAAAACATTAGATTAGATCTCGATGATGACGCCGGTTTCTATAACTGTGAAGGCCCAATCGATGCGCTGGTTGCTGCTGGAAAAGGTCAGAAATTTAAGAATTACTCACCTGGAGAACTAGGAGCAAGAACTGTTGAAGCTTTAGATATCGTCTATCGAAGTGCAGCCAGTGGGAAACTAGAGCATCGCTTATAAGCTTCATTTGAATCTGTAATTTTTGCTTCGTTCCACTTTTTTTGTCGCCAAATAATTTCTTCTGGTGCCATCTCTACGAACTCCTCATAAATTCCAGAATCAGTTGAAACTCGGACTCGACCTGATCCAATTGGAATATCTGCGTATTCCAAAGAGGTCAAACTAAGAAACTTTGTAGAAGTTGTAAGTTTGGTGGGGTCTTCTGATTCAAAAAGTGCAGCAACGGCATGAGCTGGATTCCACCATGGCCCACCCCTGGAACCGTCTAATACTGCTTGCACCGATACAGGTAGCACCACAGTGATCGAGTTTATTGTGCCAGAGTTTTTCTTTAGAATTTTTTCTGCAGCCACCACCGCAGAGTGTGTAAATCCATTTGTGTCAATTAACCGAAGTTGTGCAGCATCAACACCGTTAAGCAGTTCAGTATTTTCTGCTTCAACAAAGAACATTTCTATTAATCCGCGTGGACCATCCCAAATATCTTCAACATTTGGGGCGCCCAGCAGCGCGCCATGCGCACTAGCAATTCCTAAAGAAATAGCTGCACCACGATTTGTCTGCGGTGCACCACGCCTTTCAAATCCTGCTTGCGGCGAGCCCCCAATGTTGGCAGCACATATATGAAGAGCGTTTATATGTTGCTCAACTGTTAAACCTAAAGCGATCGAAGCAGTTGTCGTTGCGGCAAAAGCACCACTGGTTGAAGTAGCGTGCCATTTTGCGCGATGACTTTTCCCGAAGAAGTTTGCGATCGTTGCACCAGTACGGTAGCCGTGCGAAGCCGCATCGAAAAGTGTTTTTAGGGTTAGATTCTTTTCAACTCCGATTGAAACAGCAACGGGCCAAATTATTGATCCGGGATGCGTCAGAACAATCCAGTCGACATCATCCATGTCTCGCGCACTACATAGAAGTCCTAAGCGAACTGCTCGATCTGTAATTCCTGATGTGAGTAATTGGAGGTTACCTGGATATCGGCTCTGACCAAGAGTGGTTTCTGCGACAAAATCCATAAAAAGAGTTTCTAACCGGGCGTTATCTTCGGTGATTGGGTCTCTTGCCAGCACATTTAGTAAGGCATCACCCCGCAATTTCTTATCCATTTAATACTCTCCTACTACTTGTTCGCTTCCGATAATGAGTTTGGACTACGGCCTGAGAAGTTGGCCCACCAGTAATTAAATTTAAGATAAGTCTTGCAGATTTTCGCCCAATCTCATCAGGATCGCGATAAACCGAAGAAAGATCACTACTCAATAGATCAAACATAGGCCACTCGTCTACGGCAATAAATGCCACATCTTTACCCACTTTTAACTTCAAATCCTTTAACGCGCGCAATGCACCCGCGGACGCTCCAATTCCTCCGGCAACGATCGCGGTTGGTTTTTTCTTACTTCCGAATAAATCCAAAGTTTCATTGTATGAGTAATCCTCTGAGAATTTACCCAGTCTTAAATAGCTCGGGTCAATTTTAATCCCTCCTTCAGCGCAAGCATCTTCAAAACCTTTAAGTCGACTCCTAGTTATGAGTAGATCCTTCATTCCTGAAACAAAAGCAATTCGTTTATGACCATTCTTAATTAAGTCAGAAGTTGCTTCTTTAACCCCAATCGAATGATTGCAAATAACCGCGCTTGCCTTTAGACCAGCAATTTCTCTATCCAATAGAACAATGGGGATGCCAAGGTTATTGATAATAGATTTTGTCTGTGCTGCTTCTTCAGAGACCAAGGAAGCAATGATTCCATCTATGCGTCGACGTTTGAAAAGCGAAAAGTTCTCCTTCTCGATAGATCTGTCGCCGTGCGAATTAATCAGAATTATTGAGTAACCAGCCTTGCGAAGTTCAAACTCTGCGCTTTGTGCGACAATTGAGAAAAGCGGATTAGTTATGTCTCGAAACATAAAACCAATAGTTTGGGTTGCACCTTTTCGAAGGGACTGCGCCAAATAATCTGGCTCGTATCCCAATTCAGAAACAGCCTTTTCAACTTTAATCCGCATTTCATCTGAAACATCTGCATGATTTGATAACACACGTGAGACGCTAGAGATCGCCACTCCAGCCTTTTTCGCAACGTGATGAATCGTTATTCTTCCGTGCTTCACATCGAGCCACAATAGACCCAAAGCACTATGCGTGAAAATGATTTCTGGAAAGTTTCCAGAAATCATTTCTGCTAGCAGTATTGACATTCCTATACTCAGGCTTAGAATTAGGAATCGTTTCCAGCCAAAGGGGTAAAAAGTGCAAGACCTGACAATCACTCGTGTTGAAACCGAATCTGTCCGGGTGCCGCTCGAGACTGTTTATAAGGGCAGTCATTACAAAATGACCCACAGGTCTACAACAATTACGCGGATATTTACCAAATCCGGCCTTGTTGGCGAAGCTTACGCTGGCGATGAAGATGCCGGCCTTTTGGAAATCGATGCAATTATTCATGACGAGTTAGCCCCAAGAATTTTGGGACAAGATGCTTCTGCGATAGAAAAAATCTGGGAGCTTTGTCGCCCAGCAACATGGGATATTTTACGAGATCGTCGTCTTGGGTTGGTTGCAACAGCATCAATCGATACAACGCTTTGGGATTTATTGGGAAAAGCTTACAACGCACCACTTTGGAAGTTATGGGGTGGGTACCGTTCCAAGATTCCAGTAATCACAATTGGCGGATATTACGGTAGTGACATGTCAATCGAGAAAGAAGTTGAATATTTATTAAGCGAGCAATTTGCTGGAATGAAGTTCAAAATCGGTGGACTTGAACCAGAGGAAGACGCAAAACGATTTAAGCGAGCAAGAAAAGTCGGTGGAGATAATTTTCGTATTGCAGTTGATGCTAATCAGGGATACACCGTTCCTCAAGCGATTAAATTCTCACATCTTGTCGCTGATGACAATCTTTTGTGGTTTGAAGAGCCTTGTATTTGGCAAAACGATAAGAAAGCAATGCGAGATGTTAGATATGTGGGAAACGTTGCAGTTACTGCTGGGCAAACCGAGTTTTCCGCCGCAGGATGCCGCGATTTAATGGAAACGGGTTCAATTGATTTTTGTAATTTTGATTCGTCATGGTCTGGTGGACCAACTGAGTGGCGTCGAGCAGCTGCGATTGCGACGGTTTATGACGTTAAAATGGCACATCACGAAGAGCCGCAGGTAGCCTCTCATCTCTTAGCTTCCATTCCTCACGGAACTTATTTGGAGTTCTTTCATCCAAAGAGAGATCCAATTTGGCACAATATGATCGCAAATCGCCCGCACCTTAAAGATGGCTATATGCAATTAAGCGATGCTCCTGGCCTTGGTTGGGAGTTAAACCGAGACTATATAAATCGCTATCGCATTGCCGAAAGAGTCACCGAAGCAAAGTAATAAAATTGGGTTGATTTATAACTAATTGTTATTTATGGGCCGGTTTTAGGTAGGAATCTGTAGGGAAAAACTGCATTCTCTATTGACAGAATTATGGGGGCGGGAAAGGATTCCAGTTGCGGCGATGGAAGCGTAAGGGGATCCGCCCCTGCTCACCTAGCCAAACGAGGCAATTGGAAAGGTAGTTAACAGAATGAAATCAAAGATCAATCTTCGTTCCGCTGCTATTGGCGTATTTATCGCAGCAATAGTCGGATCGACAATGCAGCCAGCAACAGCTGGTCAGTACGAATTCCGTAAGGCCGTACCAGGTAGCGGTAAGGGAATCACAATCGGATATATCGGGCTAGATGATGCAATCGGATTCGGCAAGGATGTTGGCGATTCCGTCAAGCGCGAAGCAAAGAAAGCAGGAGCAACGTTAATTTATTGCGACTCTAAACTTGACGCTGCAAAAGCACTGAACTGTGCAAAGACATTTAAGTTAAAGAAAGTTCAGGGTATCTTGAACTTCCAGCCGGTTGCATCCGCATCAGCTGCAATTTGTAAGGCAGGGCCAAAGGTTCCGGTGATTGCAATTGATATCGAACAAGATCCATGCCAGAAAGCCTTCATGGGTGCTGATAACGCATTCGCAGGTGAAGTAACAGGTAAGGCTCTTGGAAATTACTTTAAGAAGACCTTTAACTGTCAATTCGATTCATTTATATCACTTGAAGATTACGGTGTAGGTGTTGTAAACGCAGCTCGTATGGGCGGATACCGCACAGGCTTCGAATCTGTTTGTGGAAAGATTGGCGACAAATTGATCCAAATCGATGCGGGCCGTCTAGAACCAGCACTTGCAAAGATGAAGGATGTTCTAACTACACTTCCTAACGCTAAGAAGATTGCAGTTGTTGCAATCAACGATGAAGGAATCCAAGGCGCATTTGCTGCAGCAAAGGCAATTGGCCGTGATGGAGACATCTACGCTGGCTCACAAGGTGCAGCAGCTTCTGCACATTGCGATATTGCAAAGAATAAAAACTGGATTGGTGCAACTGCATACTTCCCAGAGCGTTACGGTGAAATTGGAGTTCCTTACCTAATTGACTTAATCAAAGGCAAGCAGGTTCCATTCCAGTTGAAGATCAAGCACGTTGCTGTGAATGCAGATAACATCTTTACGCTATTCCCAGCTTCAAAGGCAAAGTGCGCCTAATAAACGCATTCGATAAATAACCAACCACTAGAAAGGATTTTTACGTATGTCTACCTCAACGGAACTTATTCGTTTAGAAGGCGTCAAAAAATCCTATAACGGTGTGGAGGTTTTACATGGGGTGGATTTATCTGTTAATGCCGGAGAAGTGGTAGCACTTCTCGGGGAAAACGGAGCAGGTAAATCCACCCTCGTAAAAATCTTGGCGGGAGACATAAGCCCGACCCAAGGAAAAATTAAAGTGAACGGTGTTGAGTACGCAGGACTTGATGTCTACGGTGCTCGAGACCTTGGCATTCGAATGATTTTTCAAGAATTAAATGATGCGCCATCCCTGACCGTTGCAGAAAATATTTTTCTTGGACAATGGCCAACAACAGGTGGAAAAGTTGCATGGAAAGAATTGAGAGATAAAGCACAAGAAGTTTTAGACCGACTTGAAGTACATATCCCACTTGATGCAGAAGCTGGGTCGCTACGAGTTGGTGAACGTCAACTACTTGAGATCGCGAGAGCATTAATTCAAAATGCTAAAATTTTGGTTTTAGATGAACCATCAGCAGCACTTTCAAATATTGAAGTAGAGCGTTTGTTTAATGTAATGAGCCAACTCAAATCACAGGGTGTAGGCATGGTTTATATAACCCACAGACTTGATGAGGTAAGCAGGGTGGCAGATCAAGTTCAAGTCCTTCGTGATGGCAATTCTGTGCTTACTAAAGATGCGAAAGATGTGACTCGTCAAGACATGGTCACGGCTATGTTGGGACACGAAGTTTCGGGAAATGTTAGACCTGTAGTTTCAAAGCCAAAGAAAGTTGTTCTTGAGATTAATAACCTTTCTGACGGCCACATATTTAAAGATATCTCTTTAAATGTTAAAGAGGGTGAAATTGTTACCTTGTTTGGCAAGATTGGTTCAGGAACATCTGAAATTCTGGAATCTATTTTTGGCTTACGGCGAATTGTTAGTGGTGAAATAAAAATTTCTGGTGAGATTTTCACGCCAGAATCTCCGGAAGACTCAACTTCCCGCAAAATTGGTTTTTTGCCCGCCGACAGACAACGCCTCGGTTCTTTCTCCTCACGTTCTGTTGCTGAAAATCTCTCTGTTAGCTCCTGGAATAAGATGGCAAAGTTTGGATTCGTAAAAAAAGAGACGGAAGAGAAAGCCTTTGGACGATGGGCTGAGGCACTCAGCATCAGTGCTCGCAGAGGCCCTAGCCAAGAAATTGCAACTCTTTCTGGTGGAAATCAACAGAAAGTGCTTCTGGGTCGTTGGTTTGAGGCACAAGTCAATGTCTTGCTACTTGTCGAACCAACTCGAGGCGTTGACGTAGGTGCGCGCCGGGATATTTATAACATAATTCGCCAACAAGCCAAAGAAAGTGGCGTTGCTGTCCTTATTGCCACTTCAGACTATGAAGAAGTTGTCCTTCTTGCTGATCGAGCGCTAGTCATCTCGAGAGGTGAAATTTCAGCAGAGTTTACAGATGATCATGTCCATGCAAGTAATTTAATCGCAGCGTCAAGTTAGGAGCAGTTAAGTGGAAAAACTAAGAAGCAAAAAAGTTCTTCAGAACAGTGAAGAAGGCGCAAACCGTCAGCGCAAAATTCCTGACTCGGCTCCGCTAATCGCAGTTTTGATCCTAATGATTATGTATTTTTCATTTGCAAGTGAATACTTCTTACAAGTAGAAAACTTTAGGAATATTCTGGCAAATGCGGCAGTAACAGGAATCGTATGTATCCCGTCTACGTTTCTTATTATCGCTGGTCACATTGATTTATCTGTTGGATCAGCTGCTGCCGTTTCTGGCATGATTCTTGCCCAAGTTGTGAATGCACATGGAATTGTTATTGGGTTGCTTGCAGTTTTGCTTTTCGGTTTGGCTTTTGGTTGCTTTAACGGAGTTATTGTCACAATGATTGGTGTTAACTCTCTAATTACAACACTAGGCGGACTTGGCTTCTTATATGGCGTAGCTCTTTTGATCGGAAACGGTCAAACCGTTGGAATGAATGACTTCGAATGGTTGGGAACTGCTCAACCAGTTGGTATTCCACTGCCGGTTGTAATTTTTGCTGGACTTGCATTTCTGGGCGCAATCACGCTTCGTTATACCAAGTTTGGCCGCTCAATCTATGCAATCGGCTCTAATCCAAATGCAGCTCGTGTGGTTGGAATCCGTTCGAATCGAATCATCTTCCAAACATTCGTTTTATCCGCAGTGGCCTCTGCCCTTGCAGGCGCAGTACTCACTTCACAGCTCTCTGCAGGATCTCCAAACTCTGGACTCGGTTTAGAGTTACAAGTAGTTACAGCAATTGTGCTTGGAGGAGCTAGCCTGGCAGGCGGCCGTGGATCTATTTTTGGAACCGTTTTAGGTCTACTAATTGTTGGAGTTTTAAACAACGGACTAATCCTTATGGACGTACCATCATTCTGGCAGAGAATTGCTCAAGGTTTAATGTTGATCATTGCGGTTTCATTTGACTCAATTAGAGCCAAGTTGAATAACACCAGAGCTTAATGTCTAGTATCGGCGAAGACTTAAGGGGTAAGTGCGTCGTTGTTACAGGCGCGACTGGTGGCATTGGTAAATCGGTTTGCTTTGCATTCGCCGACCTTGGTGCACATGTATTGGCCGTTGACCTTAAAGAGGATTCCCTTAACGAGTTAATCAAAACTCTTCCAGGGTCTGGGCATGCAACTTATTCTTTAGATTTGATGCAACTTGATAAACATAAGAATCTATTTGAAAAAGCGCATTCGATGGGTGGTTTCCAAGCACTAGCTCATTGTGCCGCCGTTCTGCAACGAAGAGCGTCAGTTGATGAAGTCACGGAGGAAGATTGGGATTTCCAGTTAGATACAAATCTCAAAGCGACCTTCTTCCTAAACCGAACCGCGCGCGATGTTATGAAAGCCAACGGGACCAAAGGCGCGATCGTGAATTTTTCATCGCAGGGCTGGTGGACTGGAGGCTTTGGTGGCTCGGTTGTTTACGCGGCCAGTAAAGGCGGTATTGTCTCTATGACGCGAGGTTTAGCGCGTTCATTTGCCCCAGAAGGAATACGAATCAACGCAATCGCTCCAGGTGGCGTCGATACAAACATGTTAACCGATGGGCAAAGCGCTGAGGCAATGAAGGCTTTTATGTCAATGATCCCAATGGGAAGACTTGCCGAACCAGAGGAGATTTCTCAAGCCGTTGTTTTCTTGGCTTCTTCAGCCTCGAGTTACATGACAGGTGCGCTAATAAATATCTCAGGCGGACAGTTGATGTACTAAACGAGTACAAGAGTTGAAATACAAACCACAACTAACAATGCAGAAATGACCGCCTCTTTCGGCGGTTTTCTTTTATAGGTGATCGTTTCCATGACCAAAATGCTAATTGGAATTAATGACAAAACAGATTGAACAACCAAAGTCTCGCCGCTCTTTAAAGCCTGCGTATAAAAAATCCAACCTAAAGACATGTACATGGCACGGTGAGCCAGAATTGGAAGAGAACTTAAAGGAACATCTTTAGTTGGGAAAAGGATCACACATACCAATCCGGCGACAATTTGTTGCACAAAGAGAACTTCAGAGATAACCAGACCACTGCGAGATAGAGTAGTTATTAAAATGGCTAAAACCCCTGCGTTAACACCCTGAGCTAGCATCATAGAAATAGTGGAAACTGAACTAATTCCAAGTACTGATCTACGAATCGGAAAGAGAATAGCAAAAATTAAGGTTGCCACAAGTAGGAATCTAATCAATGAAAAACTCTGATTGAGAAAACCTGGTGCAAGAAGCAAAACAATTGCTGGGCTTAGCGAAGCACCAACAATAGAAGTCGATGCGGGGGCGCGCTCAACAATACTAAATAACAGGATCGCCCCGATAGCAGTCAATATGCCCGCCGCCACAAGTCCAAGAATTTGATTAATCTCTGGAACAACCCAGTTTCTGCCCACTAACGCTATGGGGATCGCACCTAGAGAGTTTAGGAAAAAAAGAGGTCCAATTATTTGGAAAGCAGGTAACTTTGTAATTAGTGAGCGCGTTAAAAAGGTACCTAATGAGGTACTAAAGACAGATGCCAAAGAAAATAGAAGATACATATATGCCAATTATTGAGGTCAATGGCTAGAATGGTGGGATGACAAGCGCTTTTTTATCTAAAGAATATTTCCATGATCCATACGTGGTCTATCGAGATTTTCATGCCAGCAATCCGATTTTTTGGAATCCAGACATTAAAGCTTGGATTATTAGCTCTTACGCAGAAGTTGAAAAAGGTCTGTCTAATTCGAATTTAAATGCCGGCGAACGTATATCGTCTGCAACGGCGCATCTGAGTTCTAAAGAAAAGGAAGAATTTAGTAAGATTATTAGTACTTTAAATAATTGGATTGTTTTCCAAGATCCACCAAGTCACACGCGACTTAGAAAACTTGTTAATAAGTCATTCACGCCACGCTCAATTGAGGCTTTTCGACCAAAAATAGAAAAGATAGTCGATTCCTTGCTGACCGAGGCACTAGCAAAGAAAGAATTTGATTTTGTAACTGAACTCTCCTTCCGTTTACCCGCGATAGTTATTTGCGAGCTGTTAGGGATTCCAGAGGAACGACAGTCAGATGTGCGGCGCTGGTCTGACAAACATGCCGGTTTTAGTGCATCGGCTCAAGTTTCATACGCTGCAGCCAAGGAGGCCAATGATGCTTCAATCGAAGCTGAAACCTACTTGTTTTCCTTGTTTGATGAGCTTCGTGAAAAGCCCGGTGATAATTTGCTATCCAAGTTGCTCATCTCTGATTCCAACGAAGAGCACTTAACAGATGAAGAGCTTGCAGCACTTACGATTCAATTATTTTTCGCAGGATTTGAAACGACTGAAGGTTTGATTGGTAACTTAATGCTTGCCTTGCACAATAATCCAGACGAGAAGAAGAAGTTACTTTTGCATCCAGAGAAAGTTGAATCGGCTGTTGAAGAAACCCTTAGATATGACTCTTCTATTCTTAAACAGTCACGAGTAGCTTCAGTCGATTTAGAAATAGCCGGCCATAAGATCTCAAAGGGAGACTATTGCCACTTTATGATCGGTGCCGCCAATCGCGATCCGCTCAAGTACACAAACCCTGACTCCTTCATAATCGATCGAGAAGATTTGAATCATTCGAGCTTTGGGCATGGAATTCACTTTTGTATTGGGGCACCGCTTGCCCGCCTGGAGACCAAAACACTATTGGAAGCGCTCCTTAAAAGAGCACCCCAAATGAGAGTGGTCGAGCAGGAGATTGTTTACCCACAGTTATTCGCCGTGCGTAAACCGCTTTCGCTATTTGTATCTACAAATTAAAATTTATAAAGACGAGCAGCGTTCTTATTGCAAACCTTCTCTTGCTCAGATTTCGAGAGTTTAGAGATGTAATCTCTAGTGAAATCAAGCATGGTGGCATAAGAAACGAAAAGGCGATCAACAGGCCAATTCGATCCCAAAACAGTTCGGTCTGCACCAAATGCTTCTAATGATGATTCGGCCCACTTGCGAAGTGATTCGCGTGTGAATTGTGGGTCGGTCATACCTACCCCAGAAATTTTCATTGTTACATTCTGGCAACCTGCTAGTCGATTTATTGCAGCTTTCCAATTCTTGAAGTATTCATCATCTCTCTGACGAGGGAAGCCAATATGTTCCAAAACAATCGGTAATTCAGGGTGACGATTGGCCAACTTAATAGCCTCATCCATGTTTTGCCACTCGCAATCTAGGTCAAAAACGAGACCTTCCTTGGCCATGTACTTAAGTGATTCTTCATAGTTTGGTTGAATTTCTCGCGCCTTAAACATAACTTCAGCATTAAAGTCTCTGACACCAACAAATAGAGGTGACTCTTGGTGGCGTTGGAGTTGGGCAATTGCACCTTGGGCACCTAATGGTGAGTCTCCAACAATTCGCATAGGTACAGGGCCAGTCTTGGCCATTTCTGTTAACCACACTGTTTCAGTTACTGGATCCGGAGAACCGATCGCTGCTTGTACGTGCACAAAACCTGATATGTCCGAGAATCGGGCTTCGGCCCATAAATCATTTAATGTGTATGAGACCGATTTAATCGCATCAATATTTCCCAAAATAGGGTGAGATGCATCCTTGTCTAACCAGACCCATTTCAGTTCTGGATGTTTTGTCTCCCATAGGTGCATGTGAGTATCGATAATTGGAATTAAATTAGACATATATAGTCAATCCCCCTTTAAGAATTCTGTGGCTAGTAGTAGGTTATTACTTGTTATTCGGGATGAAAAGAGTTTAAGGGGAAATTATTTTGAAAATAGTCAAAGTTGAGCCGATTCCAGTCGCCTATCCAGAACCGAATGACTTTAATGCGGAGCGGTATTTGTGCTTGGTCAAGATAACCACCGATGATGGCCTTGTTGGCTGGGGAGAATCCATAACGCAATTTAAGGAAGCTAACTTTGCAGTAGCAGCACTAATTAATGGGCTATCTGAATTTGTTATTGGAAGATCACCATTAGAGAATCAAAGTATTTGGACAGCCATTAAAGAAAGATACTGGTGGTATGGATACCGCGGAGGGTTAGCGGCATATGCTCTTTCAGCAATTGATATCGCACTTTGGGATCTAAAAGGAAAAGCTCTCAATACAAGTTTATTAAATCTTTTGGGTGGACCGGTTCACGAGAAACTTCCAGCCATTGCATCTGGGCATGCTCATGATTCATCGATTGCAGCGATGGCAGAACAAGCCCAAGGTTGGATGAGTTCTGGTGTTCAAGGTATGAAGGTAGGTTTTGGAAAACGGGGAAATGCAAATCTTGGCTTTGATCATGATCGTGATGTTGAATATGTCAAGAAAATGCGCGAAGCAATCGGCCCTGATAAGAAATTAATGATTGACCTTGGCTACGCAGTCAAATGGGATGTCGCAACGGCAGTAAAGCGCGTTCAAGCATTTGATGATTACAACATTGATTGGATCGAGGAACCTCTAGGTGCGTGGGATCCAGAAGGCTACAAAACACTAAGGGATAAAACTAAAACTTTAATCGCTTATGGTGAACGCGAATGGAACGTAGCTGGTTATGAAGCGATTCTTGCAACAGGGACCTGTGATGTATTTGGTATCGATCCTGGTCGCGTTGAAGGCGTTACAGGATTTACAAAGGTTGTTTCTAGAATCGAATCAGCGCGAAGACAAGCAAATGCTCACGCTTGGTCATCAGCGATCGTCTCTGCAGCCAGTATTGCAGTGAGTTTTAGCAGTTTAGCCTTCAAACTCTTTGAATTTAAACCACTTCCAAATCCTATGCAAAATGACTTGGTTTTGACCCCGCTTACACATAGCGATGGTTGGGTTTATCCTCCAACCGATAAGCCTGGTTTAGGAATTGAAATCAATGAGGATGTTGTTAACAAATACCGACAAAAGTAATTAACTCTCTTTGTGTGGAGCTGATCGATATATTTCTGGTCTTTGACCATTAAATTTTATTGGCAACCCTGGAATGAGTTTTACTGAAGAATTCTTGTCGGGGTTTAAAAGCAACATTCCAACTTCTTTTGCTTGCGGGTCATCAAAAAGGGCCTCTGGCAGTGCCAATAAGTCAGCCGGTACTCCATCCATTTGAACCTAATTTCTGCACCCAATAAGTAGCTGGCTTTTCAACTAGAGCACGCTCTATTTCTTCAGATAACGCCTTCCGATTCTTAACTCGGCCAACATTGGAAACATATAACTCATTCGCAATCAGATCCTCACGGCCGATTTGAATACACAACCTTTGAAATACCGCATCACTACCAACACCAATGCAAATGTCATTATCTTTTGTTTTAAAGAGTCCATAAGGTGAAAATGTTGGATGCCCAGAACCTGAACGAACTGAAGGGTTGTTTGAAATTTGAAATGCCGACAGGTGGTAACTGACCCATGCAACACCTGTTTCATAAAGTGAAGTTTCAACAAGAGATCCTCGGCCAGTTTTATTCCGTTCCAAAAGTGCCGCAAGTATTCCCATCGCCAACCAAGTGCCTGATCCAAGATCCAAAATAGAAACACCTACTCGTACCGGATCCCCATCAGCTTCACCAGTTAAATGCATGATTCCTGTTCTTGCTTGAACTGTCGCGTCATACCCGGGTGTCGAAGCATCTTGTCCTACAGAACCGTAAGAGGTGAGATTCCCATAGATTAATTCTGGGAACCTACCCATTATTTCTTCTGCAGAAATTCCCAGAACTTTCAATTGCTCTGGAAGAAAATTAGTCAAGAAAACATCACAATTGCTTAGCAACTCGTGTAGACGATCTATTCCAGCCACACTTTTTAAATCAATTTCTGTGACAAGTTTATTTCGATTTACAACTTCAAAGTATGCAGACTTATCGCCTTCAACTGGAGCCATAAATCTAGAAGGATCGCCGGATGGAATTTCAATTTTGGTAACTTCAGCACCGAGGTCTGCCAGTATCGATCCACCAAATGGACCTGCGATATTTGAGGTAGCGTCTAGGACGCGAATCCCGGACAGCGGTTTGATTGCCATACCTAATTATTTACTAAATATTGACTATCCGATACCCCTGAAGTATTCTAGCAATCGTTTCCAGTAGGTATTTTTAGGTATTTTTTGCGAAGATGAGGAATACAGCGCTTATGACTGCAATGAGATTTAGACAAGCAATTGTTACTGCTTTATCTGATGAGATGGAAAGCGATGAGCGCGTCATCCTATTTGGCGAAGATATTGCCGTAGCAGAAGGTCCATTTAAGACATCTGAAGGGCTGCTTGATAAGTTTGGTCCAGTCCGAGTACGCGATACTCCAATCTCTGAAATGGCATTTACTGGCGCGGCTGTGGGTGCTGCAATGATGGGGATGCGCCCAGTCATTGAAATCATGTTTATGGAATTTTTGGGCGTAGCCCTTGATCAGTTGGTTACTGAAGGCGCCAAGATGCATTATCTGTCTAAAGGCGAATACACAGTTCCAATGGTTGTTCGAGCATCTTGTGGTGCTGGATTAGGTTTTGGAACACANCACTCCCAAACTCTTGAAAATTGGGTAGCAGCTACACCAGGGCTGAAAGTTATCGAGCCTTCTGATGCACAATCTGCATACTCATTACTTCGTGCTGCGATTCAAGATGAAAATCCAGTGATGTTTCTTGAGTCTCGAATTCTTTACGCAGAACGCGGTGAAGTAGACACTTCACTCAAAATGGAAATTGGTAAAGCTCGAGTTCTTCAAGAGGGTAGTGATGTAACTGTTGTTGCTCTAGGAAACATGGTTAACGTAGCTAGAGATGCTATCGCTGATGCCAAGGTATCTGCAGATTTAGTGGATCTTGCAACTCTTGTTCCTTGGGACCGCGAAACTGTTTTGAATTCAGTTAAAAAGACTGGCCGCCTAATTGTTGTTGAAGAATCTCCATGGTCTGGTGGTTGGGGATCTGAGATTATTTCTACGGTTACTACAGAAGCGTTTTCTGCTTTGAAATGTGCACCATTTAGAATCACCGCACCTGATGTTCCTGTTCCATACAACGGAACACTTGAAGCACGCTACATCCCAAGTGCCGTGCACGTATCTGCGGCGATCAAGGCAGCGGTCGAATCAAATCAAGTCTTAAAACCATGGTGGATCACTGAAGGGGTAAGTAAATGATGACTTCATTAGAACGTCGCAACGCCCTTAAAGGCAATGAACTAGCCTGGTATGAGCGAATGCTAGAAATTCGCGAATTTGAGCGTCGAACAAATGAGCTATTCGCGGCCGGTTTAATTCGTGGAACAACACACTTGTGTGTTGGACAAGAGGCGCTTGATATTGGTCTTGCCACAACTTTAAATCCAGATGATGTTTTAGCTGCCACCTATCGCAGCCATGGTGTTGCGTTAGCGTTTGGCCTTTCATCACATTCAGTAATGGCAGAGATTATGGGTAAGGCAACAGGCTGTGCCGGTGGTGTTGGCGGTTCAATGCATATGTGTGACAGCACTATCGGGTTGCTTCCAACATCAGCAATTATTGGTGGCGGTATTCCAATCGCGGTTGGCGCAGCGCTGGCTTTCCAAGTTCAAAAGAAAAAGAATGTAGGCGTTGCACTTTTTGGTGATGCAGCAACAAATATCGGAGCATTCCACGAATCATTGAATTTGGCTGCTATCTGGAAACTTCCTGTCATTTTCGTAATTGATAACAACGTATATGGCGAATACACACGCATTGATTTATCAACTCCGATTGAGGACTTGCATTTACGTGCAGCAAGCTATGCAATGCCAAGCATCAAGGTCGACGGTATGGATGTATATGCCGTTCAGGCATCGATGCAGGAGGCTGTTGATCGCGCCCGCCGCGGTGATGGACCAACTCTTGTTGAGGCAAAGACTTATCGCTTCTCTGGGCACTCACGTGCAGATCAAGCGCTTTATCGTCCAGCCGGAGAACTCGAACATTGGCAAAAGCGTGATCCAATTTTGTTAACTGAGCTAGCCCTTATCAAGAAGGGAATTCTCGATCAAGCCAAGATTGAAGCGATGAAAACCAAAATTGTAAATCTTGTCGATTCGGCAATCACCCAAGCACAAGCAGACCCTGAACCATCAGTAAAAGATATGTTTTCAAATGTATTTAAAGAGTTGAGAAAGTAGGCCAATCATGAAGATGACAATCAAAATGCCTCGAGTTGGCGACACTGTGGATGAGGTTTATTTAGTTCAGTGGAATAAGGCCGTTGGTGATGTTGTTTCAGTAGGTGATTCTTTAATGCAAGTTGAAACCGATAAAGCTAGCGTCGAAGTGCCATCACCAGTGGCTGGCAAGATTGTTGAAATCTTTTTTAAAGATGGCGATGAGATTAAAACTGGAGACCCGATCGCTATTTGCGAATCTGAGTAGATCTTTCCAAGATCTGTTCCGCCAATTTTTTGGATGCTTCGTCAATCATTAAGCCATCTAAGGAAGCAGCACCGCTTGATGAGTGGAATACATTAATTACTCGTTTGGCATTTTGAATTTCTTCATCAGAGGGCGAAAATATCTCATTACAACTGGCAATCTGATTTGGATGAATTAACCATTTACCATCTGCACCAAGTGCTCTCGAGATTTCTGCTGACTTTATGAATTCTTGTTGATCCTTTATTTTCAAGAACGGTCCGTCGTATGCCAATTTTCCGTGGGCATGTGCAGCGATAACTATTTGAAGCATCGGCCACTGAAGTGCGCCTGCGACGATAGATTCTGGGATACCTGGCTCACTACTTGGCATTCCTATTGAGTGCATAAAGTCGACTGGACCAAAGGCCAAAGAAACCACTTGCGGATGCGCTGCGATTTCAGAAGCCGAAATCAACCCCATTGCACTTTCAATCTGAGCTTCGATTTTTATTGAAGGCGGTAAGAGTTTTGCCCATCTGGCTATTGATTCGGAAGAATCAACCTTAGGAATAATGACCGACCATAATTTTCTCTGATCTAACCCTGCCAGTAAATCCAAATCATTACTTGATTCGGGGCTTGCTATTTCATTTACTCTTATCGACGTTTTAGTTGAAACTTCATTATCGTGAAAAAACTCTGATAGAAGTTTTCGAGCAGCGGCCTTATCTGATTGAACAACTGCATCTTCTAAATCAAAGATAACTTGATCGGATTCATATTGGGAAGACTTTTCAACCATTGACTGCCTATTGGCAGGCACACACAAGATTGAACGCATGGCCATAAGTGTACCCCAAGGGGATTTTGAGCAATTTAAAAAATTAAAGTTGCGCTAGCAGCGCATTTCCAACTTCTATGGTGCTTCGTTTTTTATCGCCACGAGAGGATAAATCTCTAGCAACCGCGGCTTCAACATCACTAGCTGCTGCGTGCAGTCCTAAGTGATCTAACATTAGTGCGACAGACATGACTGTCGCTGTTGGATCTGCAATTCCTTTGCCAGCAATGTCAGGCGCTGATCCATGTACAGGTTCAAACATAGAAGGGTACTTTTTCTCCGGATTAATATTTCCAGAAGAAGCCAATCCGATCCCACCACAAATAGCTGCTGCGATATCGGTTAATAGATCTCCAAATAGGTTATCTGTAACTACAACATCAAATCTTTCGGGGTTGGTAACCATAAACATCGCTGCAGCATCTGCGTGCAGGTATTCCGCCGTAATAGTTGGATATTCGGCAGCAATTTCATTAAAAATATTTGTCCAAAGGGTGCCTGCGTAAGGTTGCACATTGTTTTTATGAACCATTGTAACTTTTTTCTTTTCGCGCTTCATGGCGCGCTCAAAAGCAAAACGAGTCACTCGTTCAACGCCGTATCTGGAATTAATGTTTTCTTCTATCGCTATTTCTCGAGGTGTTCCCTGTGCCAAAAACCCACCAGAACCAACATAAGGTCCTTCTGTTCCTTCACGAATAACTACGAAGTCGATTGGCTCTTCGGTCTTAAGAGGAGTTTTTACTCCTTCCATTAACTTTGCAGGACGCAAATTTACATATTGATCAAAAGCAAAACGCAACTTAAGAAGAAGACCCCGCTCCAAAACTCCATTAGGGACAGTGGGGTCGCCAACTGCGCCAAGTAAAATTGCATCGCATTTTGCGATTTCTGCAAGAGTCGCATCAGATAAAGCTTCGCCCGTACGATTCCAATGTGCGGCGCCTAAGTCGTAGTTAGTCTTTTTAAAGGAAACTTCGTACTTCTTCGCTACGACATCGAGAATCTTCAAACCTTCAGCAACTACATCAGGTCCAATTCCGTCCCCACCGATAACCGCTAACTTAAATTCTTTCATTATTTCTCCAATGATTAAGTGCGAACATTGTGCGATTCGTTATTCCAGATAACGTTGTTGTACATAGGTTAAATCTACCCAACCTAGATACATTTGCCCAGATTCTTCCCAAGATTGCTCACTATTAGAGATATCCGAGTAGAGGCGATATCGACAGTGTCAGCGATAGACTGGCCCAATGTTGGCATATAAAGTAGCAATTGTGGGGGCAGGTCCTGCAGGCTACTTTGCAGCGCAAGCACTCAATAACATCTCTGATTCTGATCATAGTTTTGCTATCGATATGTTCGAGCGCTTACCAACACCCTGGGGCTTAGTAAGAAGTGGTGTTGCACCTGATCATCCAAAGATTAAAACTGTCTCAAAGGTGTTTGAAAAAATAGCCACAGGAGAAAACTTTCGTCTCTTTGCAAACATAGAGATCGGTAAAGATCTAACTGTTGAGCAGTTACAAGATAGATACGACGCAGTAATTGTTGCGACAGGATCATCCTTGGGAAAAAAATTAGGAATTCCAGGTGAAGACTTAAGAGGTTCATTGTCGGCGGCAAATTTTGTGCCTTGGTATAACGCACATCCTGACTTTGCAGATGTTGATGTGCCGTTGGATGGTCAAACGGCAGTAGTAATTGGTGGAGGCAATGTGGCGATGGATGTAGCCAGAATCTTGGCGCTAGAACCTAGCGAGCTAGATCCGACCGACACCGCAGATCATGCAATCGATGCCTTTAAAAAAAGCGGAATTAGAAAGGTGTATATCGCCATTCGCAGAGGAGCAGAATTTGCTGCCTTTACTTCCCCAGAACTTCGCGATCTACCAAAGTTAGAGCATACAAATGTGATTATTGATGAAAATGAAATAGCCGCCGCTATAGCAAGAGTTGGGGATTCTGCTGAAAAGGACGTTAAGAGTAATTTGGATGCGATGTTGTTTATTGCTCAAAATCAAAAGACTGAGCATGAGCGAACAATAGAGTTTTTGTTCTCACACACACCAAAAGAAATTCAAGGGAGCAGTCACGTGGAAGGTGTTGTATTTTCAACACCAACAGGGGATAAAACAATTAAATGCGGCCTTGCTGTAACAGCAATTGGATATAACGCGCTAGATATTCCGGGAATACCATTTGAAAATGGCAAAGTAATAAACGTCGATGGCCGAGTTAAGGGCAATATGTATGTTGTTGGATGGGCAAAGCGCGGGCCATCAGGGGTAATCGGTACCAACAAATCAGATGCTTCGGCAGTAATAGAACTACTAAGACAAGATTTAAAAGCACCAAAGAACAAGGACGATATTTCGGATTTACTTAAAGACAAAACTATAGTCACACAAAAGGATTGGGAAGCGATTAATGCTGCAGAGATCGCAGCGGGAGAACCTTTATCTAAACCACGAAGAAAAGGAATTACTTGGGATCAACTTATGGCTCATGCCGAGATTTATAGGTTTTAAATCTGCAATTATGCACGCATAATTTGAACTGCATTAAGCACAATAATCGCAAGTGCCACGACAATTCCAAGTTGTCTTGCAGGTAGTTTTCCAACTAAGCGGGCAGCTATAGGGGCTGCAATAACACCGCCAATAGCCAACCCACCCACTATTGCCCAATTAATATCGATACGCCAAATTTGCAGTAAAAATCCAAGAGATGCAGACAGTGCAACAACAAATTCGGCTGCGCTAACAGTTCCAATAACTTTACGTGGTTCAGTTGCGGTAGTTGTAATCAGTGTTGGCGTCACTATTGGACCCCAACCGCCTCCACCTGATGCATCAACAAATCCTCCAGTAAAACCAAGGTAGGTTAAAAAGTTTGGATTTGTAATCTCAACCATGTTTACCTGACCTTGTGACTTAAATACATTGCGGTAAAGAAGCAGGAATCCTAAGAAAAGAAGAAGTGTTGAAATAAAAATTTTAGAACTTGAAAGATCGATAAAAGATAAGAAGGTGGCCCCTAGAAAAGCACCAATTCCTCCAGGTATTGCCAAACGAAGCAAGATTCTTTTATCTATATTTTCAGCATGCCAGTGTGAGACACCCGATGCAAGTGTTGTCCCAATCTCTGCAAAGTGAACAGCTGCAGATGCCACAGCTGCAGATGCGCCAAGTGTTACTAATAGTGTGGAGCTTGTGAGCCCAAAGCCCATACCAAGCGATCCATCGATTAGTTGCGCTGTACTTCCAACGAGTGCAAAAATTATCCAGTTCACAGAATAACCTTAATGATTTTTTCGACGATTTCATCGATTGGTGTTGTTCCATCAACGGTTAGTGTTGGCGATATTGGTGGTTCATAGTCTTGACCAACACCCGTGAAGTTAGGAATTTCACCAGCGGCTGATTTTTTATAAAGTCCCTTAGGATCTCGCGCTCTACAAACATCTACAGGTGTATCAACAAAGACTTCAATAAACTCTCCGTCTTCAAAAATACTCTTCGCCCTTTGGCGATCAACTTCAAATGGACTTACCAACGCCGAAATTACAACTAACCCAGCATCCACCATAAGTTTTGCTACCTCAGAAACGCGTCTGACATTTTCTGCGCGATCAGTTGATGTAAAACCAAGATCCATGTTCAGCCCCATACGCAGATTGTCTCCGTCTAGAACGTAGGAGTGAACCCCTTGGGCGAAGAGTCGTTTTTCAAGGGCGTTAGCAATTGTTGATTTACCGGATCCAGAAAGTCCAGTTAGCCAAACCACTTTAGCTTTTTGATTCTTTTGTGCACTTCGCTGCGCCTTATTCACTTCATAATCTTGGTGAGTAACGTTAGAAGAGCGTCGTAGAGCATGCTTAATCATTCCTGCGCCAACAGTCTTTAAAGTTAGGCGGTCAACAAGAATGAAGTTTCCAAACTCGCGATCATCTAGATAAGGTCGCATTACCATTGGGATATCAGATGCAATTTCCACATCACCAATTTCATTCATTTTAAGTGTCTCAGTTGAGAGATGTTCACCTGTGTTAACGTCGATTTTATGGCGTATTTTTGTGATCATGGCTGGCGTAGTTGTTGGTCCACTCATCATCAAATATGAGCGAGAATGGATTAAATCTTCTTCATTGAGCCAGACAACGTGAGCTGCAAAGCGATCGGCGGCTGCCAAATCATCAGCGTTCTGAGCAATAACGTCTCCGCGCGTTGCATCAACTTCTGGTTCTAAAACAAAAGTGACTGCCTCTTCAGTGTTGGCAATCTCTATCTGATTCTCGAAGGTAACAATCGAAGAAATTTTGGCTTTTTTATTGCTTGGAAAAATCGTTATCTCATCGCCCTTTGAAAATGAACCGCGGCGCACAGTTCCAGAGACTCCTCGGAAGTTTTCGGCACGGGCGATCATCTGGATTCGCATCACGCCGCTAGCTGTTTTATCGATTGGTTTTTCCCAACCCTGAATTGCTTCGAGCAAACTTTGTGATGAATACCAAGGCATATTTGTGCTCTTGTAAACCACATTATCTCCAGCCAGAGCACTCATTGGAATAATGTGAATATCCTTCACGTTGAGTCGCTCAACTGCGCGGGTTACTTCTTTAGAAATAGAGTCAAAGACTTCTTGTTTGTAGTCCACAGCATCTAATTTGTTTATCGCGATAATGATTCGGGAAACACCCATCAAGGAACAGATTGTTAAGTGTCTAAGGGTTTGTGTTCGAACACCCTTCATAGCATCTACTAAAACTAAGCCAATATCAGCACGTGATGCGGCTACCACCATGTTTCTTGTGTACTGCTCGTGACCTGGTGCATCACTAATAATCAATCGCTTTCCATCTAATAACTTCATAGAGCGATAGGCAACATCGATTGTGATTCCCTGTTCACGCTCTGCTTCAAGACCATCGGTAAGCAAGCTAAAATCAATCTCACCGGCTGCAATAGTTGATCCGCTTCGTCTTACTTTTTTTGCCGCGCCAATAGTGTCATGAGGGACGCTGTCTGTTTCAACAAGTAATCGACCGATAAGAGTACTTTTTCCGTCGTCAACGCTTCCACACGTGAGAAGTCGAACAATCGCCCCGGACATTAAAAGTAACCTTCCGTCTTTTTCTTTTCCATGGAGTCTTCATTTTCTCCATCAATTAGACGTGTTGCTCTCTCACTTAGTTTCACATTTAATACCTCTTCAACAACCTCTTCAATAGTTGAGGCATTAGATTCCACGGCCGCAGTTAGGGGATAGCAACCTAAAGTCCGAAAGCGAACGCGTTGCATAATTGGCTTCTCACCATCTAGTAATGGGTATCGATCATCATCGACCATAATCAATTGATCTCCACGCTTTACTACTGGACGGTCTTTCGCAAGATACAAAGAACTCACCTTGATATTTTCTTGCAGTATGTAATGCCAAATATCCGCCTCGGTCCAGTCATTTATAGGAAAGACTCGCATTGTTTGTTCTGGAGCTAAACGGGTGTTGTATGTGCGCCACAGTTCTGGGCGTTGTTCTCTTGGATTCCAGCGGTGTCCAGGATCTCGCACACTAAATATGCGCTCTTTCGCGCGACTTTTTTCTTCATCGCGCCTAGATCCTCCAAGGGCTGCATCAAAACCATATAAATCTAAAGCTTCTCGAAGAGCAACAGTATTCATGACTCGGGTGTATTCAGATATTCCGGCATCAAATGGATTGATGTTATCTCGCACCCCAGCTTGATTGATATGTGCGATTAATTGAGATTTAGTTTCCTTAACAATTTCATCTCTAAAGGTAATCATCTCTTTGAACTGCCACGTTGTGTCTATATGTAAAAGAGGGAAAGGAATGGGAGCAGGATAGAAAGCTTTTCTGGCGATATGCAGCATCACAGTGGAGTCTTTGCCGATGGAGTACATAATTACTGGCTTCTTAAAGCTGGCCGCAGTTTCACGGAAGATCTCTATAGATTCCGCTTCAAGCTCTTTTAGAATCGCTGCTATTTTATTCACAGCGCGCTCTTCGTAAATTCATAGTCAGCATATGTTTTTCCAGTTTTTGCAAGGAATTGTTCTTGCACCTTATTAGAACTGTCTTGCTTTCGGGTGGTTGGTGCCAGGACTAATTTGTCCCAATCGCTAAATCCATCAAATTGAGCGAATTGTTGCATCTGCCTTACTTTTTCAGGGTTATGTAAATCTTTAAAATCAAGATCTAAGATCGCACATCCTGAAGCTTTGGCGCACCGAAGAGTGTCTTCATAAAACTGTGAGTAATTCTTTATAAATCGATCAAACTCTGTCGGATTCAAATCTATTTCTACATCAGAAGTTGATGAGGTATGCCAATTGCCTGTTGCATTAGCTTTCTTATGAGAGACAAAACGATCAAGGTGATTGCGGCGGAGAAAAATAATATGTGGCTTAAATCCAGCGATTAATGACTGTAAGAGCGGATCGGTAAAATGTTGGGGAAATATTTTTATGACATGTATCCCAGGAAGTTTACTTATTGAGCCAAGAGTTCGGAAGGCGTCTAATGAAGTTTTCTCAAATCGTAAGTATTTCCATTTTCTGCGCTGTCCACGGAAGTTAATGAAAAATCTCAAAGAAAAAAATGGGTAATAACGATTTATCTTTCCGATTTGAGAGTTCCATGCATTGAATATAAAAAACTCCCCATAGTAATGAAATCCGACCTCTTGCTTTGCCAGCAAGCTGCCCAATGCATGAGTACCGGAACGCGGNAAGGAAACAACAAAAACAATTTTAGATTTAACGGGTGTAATTTCCTTGAAATATCGGTAATAAAGATACTTTGGTAAATCAGNAACGTCTAAAATCACCCTCTTGATAGCGAAGATCAGCGTTAATTTGCTAAGTTTTTTCTTCTTTACTCGCTGATCAGACATTTCTAAATCCTATCAGTGGGCCATTTATTTGTTGGTAGTCTTAGCCCATGACATCGGGTCTATCCAAAACATTGAATAGATTCACGACATTTTCGCAGGAAATCACTGCTCTTGAGTCTTTACGTAAAGAGCGCCGGTCAAGAATAAAAAAGTATCCCTCTCTTTCGGTTCTAGTTGCGACTATTCGACCAGATGATTTGAGTTCTTTGCTCTCACAGTTATTGCAGCAGAGTCTTCCAGCATTTGAACTACGGCTGGGACTACACGGTATTGAATTATCTGCTCTTCATAAAAAGCAGATTTCTGCACTCAACCGCCGCAAAGTTAAAACCTTTATTCAAAAATTTGAAGCAGAAAACACTCTAGGAACAGTTTTATCTGCTCTTGCCGCCGGAACTAACTGTGAATTTATTGCAAAGATAGATGATGATGATTACTACGGCCCAGAGCATTTGAGAGATCTACTTGATGCGGCAATTGATACTGGCGCAGAGGTTGTTGGTCGAGCAATGAATTACATTTATTTAGAGCCACTGCAAGTAACACTAAGAAAGTTTGGCGGAGGTAGCATGCAAACCGTTGAACATTACAGTGACTGGATCTGCGGGGGAACGATTTTAGCAAAACGAGCATCAGCCCAAGAAGCAGGTTGGTTTGGCGATGGCAAGTCTGCTGTTGATCAATTCCTTCTTAGCGGCGTAACAAATAATGGTGGAAAAATTTGGCGAACTTTTGGAGCTGGATATATTTATCGTCGTGGCTTTACTCCCCATACATATGTAACTAACTACTCAAAATATTTAAATAATGTGAACGAAAAAGTAGTTGGACTCTGGCCACATCAAATTTTTGGAGAACACAGATGAAGTTAGGAACATTTCGCTTCTCAAGACCACACGATTTGGTAATAACGCAAAAGCCAAAATTGAGCGTTGGCATTGTCATTGCCTGCCGAGATGGTCAAGAGAAATTAGATTTAGTCCTAGCCTCACTTTCTATGCAGAGTTATCCTGCAAAGCTAGTTAGTGTTTATATTATTGACGACGGCAGCGCTAAGCCACTTTCACTGCCAAGAATTAGACCTAAGAACACTAAGTTAGTGACATATAGAAATAGTGAAGGTAAGTGGGGTAAGACTGCAGCCACATCCGACATGGTCTCTCAGATAAAAACAGATGTTTTATGGTTTGTTGATGCGGACATGGTTTTTGAACCAGATCACCTAGCTCATCATATGAAATGGCACCACGACGCAGATGACTATGTTGTTCTTGGGTGGAAGCGGTTTGTTAAGGATTGGCAATATTCGCCGCAAGAATTAGTTCAAGCTCTAAGCACAAATGGTTTCAATGATCTTCATAAAGAGAGTTGGGGTAAAGAGCTTTGGGAAGCACGCGTCTCTCTAACAAATGATTTAGAGAAGCCAGGAATTGATGGCTATCGGGCATTCGTCGGTGCAACTTTTTCAATGAAAAATAGCCAATGGAAAAACTTAGGTGGGTATAACCGTGATTTAGTAACCGGAGAGGATACCGAACTGGGTTGGAGGGTATTCGTTAACGGCTTACGAACAGTTGTTGATCGCAAAGCTCTTTCTTGGCACCTTGGATACAGCACAGTCGAAGTGCATAAGAATCAGATTCAAAGACATAACGACCCGACTTTCGCCCAACACATTCCGCAGATGTATCGAATTCGAGAAAAAAGTAAATTCAGTTGGTTGGTTCCGACCTATCAAGTAATTATCGATGCACGTGAAGCAACACTTGATCAGATCTTAAAGCTTCGGGAAAAGCTTTTAGCAACCCCAGGTTCTACGGCTAGTTTTAAACTTCTTGCTCCCTGGTCATTATTGAACCGCCGATACACGCCAGTAAGTGATTTATATACCGATCTTAGAGAGATCAGAAACTGGTTATCTCAGGATCCACAGTTTACGTTAGAGACAATTCCTGCCAACCAACTTATTTCAATTGAGTGGATTTTGGAAGAGTTCGAAGTTGGCTCCACGCCTTATTACATTTTTGCGGATGCAAATAATTCAACAAACCTGAAGGAACTTGCTGAGTATTTGCTCGAAAGTGAACAAGGTTTAGTGGGAGTTGTCGATAAAAAAGATCAACGTGCCATGGCAGTCTTTGCACCAGCGCTAGCCCGTGCATCAAAGTTTCAAGGACCTATTTATCAAAACATTTCGCAACTTTGGGGAATCCAATGGTTAAATGATGATCAATTTACAAAGTTACAGCGTGGTAAAAACACTCTCATCAAACACTTCTTTAGCTTTCTTAAGCGAGAAGGCAGAAAGATAAATTCACCTCGTCAGTTGTTCATCTTCCTAAAGACACTGTTCACTCTGATTGCTAGAGAGTTGTTTCGTCGGGGTTAATCACAGTAGAGCGAAGATCGACCCAGAAAAGCCACGTATTTGGCCGACTGGGTGGCGTTTGGGGCAAGTAAAAAAAGCGGGTAGTATTGCCAATCACAAATAAATAAGCGTGCGTAGCTCAACGGATAGAGCATCTGACTACGGATCAGAAGGTTAGGGGTTCGAATCCCTTCGCGCGCACAAGTTAAGCTCTCGGTGCCTTTCACACC
>B570J14230_10000029_pt1 | contig 44021 bp, 92 predicted proteins | sample LakMenepilimnion_3_FD_14230 | JGI IMG/M metagenome (IMG submission 14230) | reverse complement strand
TATTCTTGGAATAAGTTTGATGATATCACCATCTTCTAATTTATGTAGATTAATCATAATTAATTATATTATTTATTTTAATATCCCTGATAGTACTAATATCACTTATACTTTTTAATCTATCAGTTACAGATTTAAAAATATCTGTTGCGGTTAAAACATCTAAATAGATTTCTTTAAATGCTTGTAGAAACTCTTTTGAATCTTTATTTGGTATCATTACTTCTTTACCAGAACCATTGAAGTATAAATTAAAGTACCAAATACTATCTTCTCTATCACAATAGCCAGAGTAAGTGTAAACTTCTAAATTGGGACCAACTACAATTTTAGACCAAGTACTATTATTAATCATTTTAACTGGAAACTCAATAAAAACAGATTTTAGTAAGTCATGAATTTCATTTCTCGTCATTTAAAATATCATTTAGTTTATTTTCTCTTATTCTTTCAACTCTCATATCATCCATTTCCTCTCTGGTCATTTTTTCAAATAATTTGAACTCACGAATGTTTTTACAATTAATAATAAAATCCCATTCAAAGTAAATTTCTTCATCAATGTCTTCGTGTATATGAACACCTATCCAACAAGCGCTTCTAGTACCATGATTATCATGTGAATGAAGAAGAATATTAAACATCTGTTCACGAATGAAATCAGTAAATTCACGAGCATCTTTCATTTCCCAAAACATTGGCACACTGCTGTAGGTTCCGCTACCACCACCTATATTCATTGCTACTTTTATCATTGTAATATACTATTTAACTTTAAATCTCTCATTTTTTCATATGATAAGGGCCAGTATTGAATTTTACTACTTTTATCACAACCTCTACAAACAAAATGTTGATAACTATTTGTTATCTCATAACCCATAGCTTCAACTTGTTGACCACAACAAATAGGTCTGTGTTTAACCACAAACTCTCTACTCTCATGTATATTCATATCAGTCATATTATCCATCATAAAAGTCTATCTAATTTATATTGACGTTTTAATTGTTTCTCCCAATCTGGTGAAGGATATAAACCCAATGGATTTCTATCAGACCTCATATTATTCATCAAACTTCCTTCTACTTTCAAAGCAACTCTAACACTCCAATAAGTTAAATGTTGAACATACTCAATAATCTCATAGTTATACTTACTATCACCTAAACCAACTTTCATACCAAGTGGATACCACTTCTCTAATATCTTTATTTGTAATTCTTTAGGGGTGGCGTTAAAGCGCAATAAGGCGGCTCTATCACGAGTGTGATAGTCCCACCATATTAACGCCTTATTGCCAAATGTACTCATTAGCTTTTCACCATATATTTTGCCATATCTCTCCAGTTAGTAGGATATGTTGCTCTCATTTTAGTTACCATAATCAACATACGCATATTCAAACTCACTTCATCTTTAACAGTTTTCAAGAAATCCAATGCTTCTGTCTTAGCCTCTAATGTGTATTCTGGTAAGATAGAACCTAAGATAGCCGACATACGCTCAACCTTATCACTAGGAGTCATAGTTAAGTCAACTGTTAAACTTCTTGATAAGATAGCCTCGTTCATATCTTCTTTAGACTTGTTAGAAATAAAGATGATACGACCAGTGAAGTTAAATTGTTGAGGGTACTCGTCATTTTTATTCATCTTAGCCATCCAAGAAATAGTTCTTGTTTCATAAGAATCTAAAGCAGACTTCAAGATATTTAGAGCCACTTTATCTTCTAAAACTGAGTCACAGTCGTCAAAGATAATCAATCTACTGTTATTATCATACAAAGCATTGTATAAACCACGAGCTGTAGAATATCCTTTGAAAAAAACATAATCATCAGATATTAAATCTGAATTTCTAATAGATTGTGTAACTGAGTGAGTCTTACCTAATCCACCTTCACCTGTAACTATTAACGATGGTGTTATACCACCTATAACCATTTGTGTTAGGTTTCCTAAGAACTCAAATCTTTGATTTATTGTAAATGTTGACATATTTTTCGTTTTTTTGTAGTGATTATTTCTTTATTTGTTATACAAAGATAAGGATATTAATTCTTTTAACAAAATTATTTAATATATACTTTATGAGATATATTAAAGAGTTCAACGAGTTCAATTCAAATAGTGAGTCATTCATTATTGTTATTGATAATACTATGCCTCCTGAAAAGAAGTACTTAGCAAATATAATAAATTATTTAGAAAAATCAAATACAAATTATGTAGTTGCTGATAACTCTAATGAAATTACAAATTATTGTAAATCTCATAATATAGTTGGTGCTATCTCAACCGGATCTGACTACAGAGTTAACGAAGATTCAAATGTTATTAGTTATAAAGCCTTACAAGACTTCAAATTTCCAATACTGGCAATGTGTTTTGGTTATCAATCAATGGCTAAGTTTTATGGTGTAGAAATATTATCTGGTCCAGAAACAAAAGGAGAATTTTATTTAGACAACTTTGATGTTTCTCACTTTTTATTCAATGATATTGATTTAAACTCAACTGAAGTTTCTTTTTGTTTTCACGATTACCCAGCCGAAGTTCCTCAAGGATTTACTAAGATTGCTGAATTAGATGGTAAGATTGCTGGTATATCTAATGACCACTTAAAAAGATATGGGTTGTTATTTCATCCAGAAGACTTAACAACAACCCATATAATAATTGATAACTTTATTAACCAACTTTAAAAGTCTGGTTTAATCCATTTAGATTTATAATTCTTATTACTCACACCATATGAAGCATAATCATTGACTTGAGGGTACCCAGTGTTATAATATCCTAATACAATATCCCAACGACCATATTGTTTATATAACTTTTTTAACATAGAGCAACTAACATCAATGTTTAATTCTAAATCAGTTCTTAACTCTTTATCTGTAACTTGATGCCCTGCGTGAGTATGAGCATATCTTGTTATAATTTGCATGGGACCTTGAGCACCAGCACTTGAAGTTTGATAAGGATTATATGACCAATCAAAAGGTCCACAATATCTTGTTTCTAACCAAGCCACATTATAAAGAATGTATTTGGGAATATCATTCTCTTCTGACTTTTTCTCTATTAGATTAAACATTTGTAAACAAGCCGGTGAGTTTGAAGAATCTCCCAATGAAGCAATCTTCATTTCAAACTTTTCTTCTTGATTTTGTAATAGAAACCCACAGGTTAAAACACCCGTAATAATCAATAATGTAATCAGTATTAACGTTCTTTTAATTGTCATAGGCTATATTTATTTAGGGGTTACTGGAGTAGTAGATGGCTGATGTTGGCTCCAAATGTTTTTAGCGTAGATATCAAAGATTGCTCTTCCGATACTATCCTCCATTAAAGTATATGTACCATCATTCTTTGCGATGATCATAAAGTTTGAGTTCTCGTCAATTGCGATGGTGACTTCACTTCGTTTAATGTAAGTAGGTGTTGACTTCTTTGAATAAGACTTAATGTCTTTGTAGTAATAACCTAGGGTGAAAAACACTGACATTCCTAAGATTATCAGCGAGTAGTTGAGAACTACTTTTAGTGCTTTAACTGCTTTTTCTTTAATCTCTTGTAATTGTTCTTGATAGCTCATATTTATATTTTTTTAATTGTTAATAACTCAAAGGTACAACTTAACTTCCTAAAATAAAAATTTATTTTTTAGTATATCATCTATCTTTTTATCACGAGGCTCAATCGTGTTAAATCGTTGTCTTAATAAAGCAAGAGCATCATCAATATATTCCGTATCTCCAAGTTCTTCATCTTTTCTTGGTACTAAATCATAGTTATCACTTGGACTAAAACTAGCAACTATGTCTAAGTTCTTAAATCCTTTTTCATCGACTAAATAATCTATAACACCGCTATATAAACTACTAACTCTTGGTTTGTAAGCATAGTAATCTTCACCTAATTCTTCTCTTCTTTCTTTATTCTCTTCTGATTGCCATTCACCAAGATACCATTCATTGTGACTTTTCTCTTGTTTTTTATTTACTTCAACATAAGAATCTAAAAGAATCTCATTGAACTCCTCTTTTGTATAAACCTCGTCATGAGATAATATAATCTGAGGACATTCCTCCCAAGTTGTGTAACCTACTTCATAAAAATTCATACTCCTAACTTTTCTTCTTTCACTTGTTATCTAAAATATCTTTAAGTCTTAATAATTTATATAACTTCTCACCTTCTAAGTTTGAAAAACGATGCTTATTATCAACCAACCACTTCAAATCTTTTAATCTCTTATTTATAAAGATAACATAAAGTGTATTCATTCTTTTATTTGGATCAATAAGTTTCCAATTAGTAACCAAATACTTCAAACGAACTTTAATAAAAGTACTGCGCTTCTGACAACTTTCAGAAATACCAGTAAAGTGCTCAATCAATTCCTCAAGCGAACAACCCTCAGATATCTTATAAAGAAATCTGTCGTCTATTTTTCTAATTAATTCATGAGGCTCCATACTAAAACACTTTCTACAAAGATAAGGATAATATTTGATTTAACTTATCATTTCTTTCTTCATCTATTGGATAAAACAGATCTTTTGTATACCAAAAGTTTCTTGATTCATTGTCAATTATTCTATACCCTATGTTATCAATACCAGTAACTGGATATGATTTATCAATAGTCAAACCTTTAAGTTTACCAACTGAGTCATTATCTGATTTACATCTAACTATCATATACCTAACTTACTTAGCAACTTCTCACGTTTAATCGCATTATCAAAATCAAAGTAAATCTCTTCACCTCTAAGATAAAAGTCCATACCATCCGTGTAGTATTGACCAGAATCTCTTGTGTGAAACTTAACACTTAATTTCTTTGACTTCTTAGCCAATTTCTCATAAGTTACAATCCTAGTAACTAACTGCTCACGAACATCCTCAATCACCCACGACATTAACTCAATAGAATAAGATGTGCCATTGATTAACTTCTTCTCAACTTCTTGATAAGCATCTTCGTATCGTGTTGGTAATTGAAACTCTAAAACATCAATCTCCCAGAATCTCCACCACGAACTACGATAAATCTTATAATCTTTATATTCTTTAATATATCCCATTATAAATTAAATAAACTTTTAATCTTATCTTTTCTAAATTCATTTCTCATTTCCTTCATTGCGGCTTTGAACGCCTTATCAAACGTTTCATCTGCTAATTCATCCATCCAATTCATAATAATTGATTTAATTTTTGTTCGCGAACTTTATCTTTACGATCTAACTCTGCCGGTATATTTGGACAAGTATGATAATCCCACCATTCACTACCGTCATACTCACCACGATCAGACCAAGTACCATCTGCGTACCAAATAGTACCAAATAAATTCTGACCACCATAACCAGAATCATACTCAAAATCTATACCAGATAAGAATTTACTCCAATCTTCTGAATCCCAACCAGTAGTTAGATTAAATACCGATGGATGATCATCATAATCATCACCTTTTTGTATTTTAGCACAAAGTACCTTTCTAGTATCAATATGTTTTATAAACTCTTCTCTAGCATTCATATTCCTAAATTATTTAATTTTTTATCTCTTTCTAAAACAATCTTTCTTTCTATATAATGACATATCTCATAAGAGAAATGTGAAATTATAATTGACTTTCTAAAAAAATCCACCACACCATCATTACCAAATTGAGAAAACACCATTTCATCACCAATCTGAAAGTTGTGATACTCTGTAATTCTTTCATCTACCTTAGTAAGAACAACTACTTCACCTCCTCTTAACGACTTTAATTCTTCTAATGTCATATTCCTAATTCATTTAACTTATTATCCCTCATATAAGGTAGTAAATTCTCTACATGTATAGTACAAGTTATATTCTCCATATGAGGCGTAATACCTCTTTTATCCTTAACAAAAACACTATACTCAACTTTATACTGGTCACCAAACTTATAAACTGATTTAATAACCACCTGAGGTTCTGATTTCTTATCAGACCAAATCATACCATCTTGAAGATAATCTCTTACTACTGAATTCATATACCCAACTGATTTAACTTTTCCTGACGTTCAACACCTTTAGTTATATCCACTAAATAACCCTTACTTATACCAGTAATAACAGATAACTTATCACTATAACCTTTACCCCAATCTATTGTAAATTCAGCATCATATTCAACCCGACCACCAAACACCACCTTAGGTCCTTTATCAGAATACATATGAATGTTAATGATATCTCCTATCTCAAACTCATGATAATAACGAACATCCGTATCTAAACAGATACTAATGCCCCATTTTACCACCTCTAAGTAATACTTCGTCATGGCACAAATATAAGAAAAATCTATTTAAAAACAAAAAATCAACCAATAAGGTTGACTTTTTTACAAGACTTATAAGTAACATTAATTACCCTACTAAATCCATAATATTCAAACTCTAGTCGACAATACTTAATTTTACCACCAGAAGAAACCCTATCATATATCTTTGTTATCTCACATTGGGCAGTTTTACCATATACATTGTCATTAGAGATAACCTTATCACCTATCTTTAATCTTACCTTCTTCTTAAATAAATTCACTAACCATTTCATATCTTATATTATATTTTTATTTATTCTGATGTTTTGCTTTAAAAAAATTTTGACGGCTTCAGAAAAAAATTTTCCTAGGATTTTCCCACCACACCATTTAACTTATCCATATGACGCTCATACCTCAATTTCAAACGACTACAAGCCAAAATCTTAAAATGAATCGCCTGAGACCACTCAACTATATAAGTATCTACATCACCACGACCACAGTAATATAAATTATTAATTAATTCCATATCCTGCCTGTAATTTATTATATCATTCTCCATTGACTTTATCTTATTAGATAACGAAGCAATCTTCATCGTAATTGTAAATCTTTCCCACATATCTATATATATTAGTGTTTGAATTTATTAAAATAACTTCCAGTATGTAAGCATAACCAAGTTTCCAACCAAATTATCCAAATTGTTCAATAAACATTTTAATGACTATTACATATAATTCATATGATTATACAAACAGGATCAGGAGGAGTAGCAGGTCACCAAGGAACAGACTGGAAAGAAGATATACAAAAGAAATATCCAAGTTTCACTATAACAACCGAATACGATGCTATGACATTCGCTCCAACCAATACAATCATAGATAAAAGGACAAACAAAGAATATAAACTAACACTTACTTCTATATCTGATATAATGAACGAAACAGACCTTTTCATAAAACAACTAATAGTAACTATAAGAGATAAGAAAATAAACGATATTATCAATGGCACACAAAGTTAGAAAAATCGGTTGGGAAAAAGCCTCACTGTTTAATAAGAACTTCGATAAGATATACGACTACTGGAAGAATAAAGCCCAAGAAGAACATAAATACTACGGTGACCTTAAACTAATTAAAGAACATAATAAAGTTTTTATCTATATCATAATAGAAGATATCGACCAATACTCAGATAGACCCGACTGGGAAGAACCAGAAGATAATGATGATTTACTTAACATATGAATAATAACAATGACAACTGGTGCCACTAGTGGAACTCTCACGAGTACTCCGGTATGCCTTCACCAATGGCTTACATGAATATAAACAATAATACAACAATGAAAGTAATTAAACACCTAACATACGAAGACAATAGAGGTTCATATACACCTATTCAAACAAATGAACTAGGTATAGAATGGGAACAATGCTCTATATCTATCAATGATAAGAAAGGAACATTCAGAGGTCTTCACTACCAAACTAATCCACCTCAAACTAAATACATCAAAGTTATCAAAGGCTCTATCATAGACTTTATGTTAAACTTAGATACCAATGAACTAAATTACTTTACATTAGGAAGTAATGAGGCTATCTTAGTACCCCATAACATGGCTCACGGCTTTCTTACCTTAGAAGATATGACAATAGTTACTTATATGGTTAAAGGAGAATATAATCCTAATTCAGAACATTCAATAGTATGGCATTCAATAGATGAAGTTAAAAGAGTAATCTTAGATAGTCTTCAAGGTAGTAATCTTATTATATCAGATAAAGATAATGAAGGTAAATGATAGCAATACCCTGTACTAACTGTAGTCGAATGATTGATATTGATACTAGTATCTATTTAGATGTAATTGCCGCCAGTGCCGGTGTAATGTGTAGTAATTGTACCAAAGAACATAAGATTAATGAAAGAGATAAGAAACTTAAAAAGGTACTAAGAAGAGGTCTGATTGAAAGAATTAAATTTATGATAAGATGAAGCCGATAGGAAGAGTATGTAATAAACATGGTTTTATATTTGGTGGCGGAATATGTGATAAATGTAGAAGTGAAAAGATAGATGAAGTCCTTAGTAAAGGTCCTATAAAAAGAATTAAGATATGGTTAAAATACCAATTACATCAATTGTTAAGTAATTAAAAAACTACAGAAATCCGTAGCGTTTTTCTGTAAGATTTTGTGTTCGTCCTATACACGCTTATAAGCAACTGCCGAAACCTTTCATTCGGTACTGATCCGTATATACAGCATCGTCTGAAAGTCGCACCCCGTCTACGTTTCAGAGGTGCCTTTTTCAGACTAAATTTCGAGGTGGTTTCGACCTTAGTCCACCGTGCCAAACTTATCAAAATGACAACTTGACAAAACCAAATTTTTATACATATAGTATGAAATTTTTATCCACACTTATTTTTACCTTAGTGATAGGTACTTGCCTTGGTCAATCAGACACAATCGATACGGTACGATATGGTGATGTTATCTACTTATTTAAGAAAGATGTGCTTGTAGAGCGTTTACATATGAAAGGTGACCAGGTAGACATTAAAGTGATATATGTTTATAAAGACGGTGTCCTAGTGCGTAGAGAGTGGTGGCAGAAGGGTAAGAGAATATCTTACACTCTGGATAATTAATGTGCTAGAAATCCGCGGCACTTTTCTGTATATTTCTGATAAAGGTTAAAGCCATGTTAAAACGGGTGCTAGACTACGACTCTCCAGTCAATTTTCATATACATATTATATGAAGAAGATTATCTTAATATTACTACCTCTTATATTTATATTTAGTCAGACATTGTGTCAATTGCCACTTAATGACTTTGTAGCGGATTGGTTATATACACCATATAAGTTAGGTGGTACAAATAAGTCAGGAATAGATTGTTCAGCTTTTGTTCAAAGGATGGCTCGTGATGTTTTCTGTGTTACTATACCTAGGACGACTGTGACTCAGATGAGATCATTGGTTGTAGTTAAGTCAAAGGATAGTATGAAGGCAGGAGATTTGATATTTTTTAAGAGTAAGTCGTCGCCTACGGGATATCACGTTGGATGTTATTTATGGAATAATCAGTTTATACATGCTGCTGGTAGAAGGTTAGGAGTTATTATAAGTGACTTAGAAGGCAGAAGTATTTATGTAATTAGAAGAATAAAAATTAAGATATGAGTGAATTTAACAAACTAGTAAAACTTATTAATGATTCTGAAGAGGATTATCAATTAATAGAGATATCACGTTATGTAGAGAATAAGTATGAAGGTGATAAATTAGAACTAAGAAAATTAATAAATGATAAGTTTAGACCAAACTTAGACAATTATCCACATAAACCTATAAATTAAAACTATGATAAATTTTATTAAAAAACTTTTCACTAAGAAAAAGGTGGAAGTACCAAAGACTATACACGAGCAGGTAGAAGAGAATCTTAAAGAAAGACAAAGAATTAAAGACGAGTTAAAGAGAAGAAAGGGGTCTTAAACTTATCTTATAAAAAAAACAAATAAAAATGAAAAAAATTTATTCACTACTAATAGCCATCATTATTGGGGCTCAAGTAGCAATCGCACAATGTAGTCCTACATTAAACAATTTTGAAATTAAATTGAGTCAAACTGGATATCAAACTTTGAAAGTTCAAATGAGGTATCACGCTGATGCTGTAGATAGTGCCGAAAGCACATTACCATCTACTAAGCAAGTATTTGATGGATTAATATTTGCTATTAAATGGCCCGCAACTAGTCGTGTAGAATTAACTAAGTGTGTTAGAAATAATGAGGATATTAATTTGGTAATTGATTATACACCACAAAACAAAAATATCAGAACATTAGTACATGATAACTCTATTACCATGCCTACGCCATTTAAAGCAGACTGGGTAAACAATATATGGTATGATGTTGCTACTATCACTTTTACAGGAACTTTGTCAAATGGTGATTATTTTAGTTTAGTAAACTGTGATTATGGTTTAGCTCATCCAAATACTTATAATGGAAATACTACTACAGATCCTTGGTTATCTATTTTAGAGGAAGGTAGATCATTTCAATATTCTCCAAAAATGATTACAGAGTTGCCTGGAACAAAGTGGATGAAACTAGTTTCTAAACAATGTTCTAATACTACAAAAAAGAGAGTAAGATGTAAGAATAAAACAACCAATTCAAACGGACGATGTTCAACACATCAATAAGAGATATCAATATTACACAAAGGGAATGATTTAATCGTTCCCTTTTTTTATTGTTACCAATATGTTACACTAATCGTTTATCTTTATCTACTCTGGTGTAAATTGTTTAAACATTTATTTTAGGTTTATAAGATTAAAATTCAAAATTGGTTCCTATCATAAATAAGATAGGATTGGCTTTTTTATAACCCACTTGTTCTGATGCTTTATCTAATGTTGTATTGAGTCTAATATTGGTATTCAGTACAAACTTCTTAGTTATTTTCCAATCAAGAGATGCGCCGTAATACAAATCTAAATTAAATTTATTTAAATAAGCTATATTTAGAGTATTATCTTTAAATATTTTATAAACATCGCTCATAAAAAATAACTGAGGTGATATATTAACTAACTTTGTTTTGTATGTATATGTGTACATTATCATAGCTCTATAATTAACTTCACTGGATGGTGGCATTTGTGGATAAATCAAATCAACAAAATTACCTAAAGAGTCTACTGTATATTCACCTTGCCATTGACCTTGGTAACTTCCCCAAAATGTTTTAGATGCTACTAAGCTATAACCAAATGTTCCAAACTTTTTAGTTCTAATTATATCTATAAATGATAGGGTAATATCATTTTGAAATTTAAAGTCTGTTGAATAAAATGATTGTAAAGTGGTTGTTCTTCTTTCTAGGTTTCTACTAATGCCATATCCTATACCATAGTATTTCCAAACAGGGTTTACTGATAATAAGAATTTATGTTCCCATTTTTCATCAAAAGATGATCTATTATATCCTAAGTTAAGAGTGGTAGATACTTGTCTTCCTATTACACCAATTGAAAGGTTTGATGTTGAAAGAACATCTTTTGAGAAATTAACATAAGATTGTAATACACCTACATTGTTTAGGTTACCACTTTCACCAAACAATTCTTTATCAGTTAGTTTTAGTGTATCTGGTTGTGATATTTGACCAAATGATGTTGTTGGAATAATAAGTAATAAAAACCATAATCTTTTCATTAATTATATATTAATGAAAAGAAATCATTAAATTCTACTACTCTGATGAATTGTTTCTTTTGGGATTCGGCACAACCAACGCTACCTGTACTATAGTCTCCTTGATTTGCCCATATAACTATTGCGGTTAGTTTTGTAGCCATTTGTGGAACAAAGTGGAGGTATAAGACATCATCACTAAGAAACTTCTTTATATGGTTGAATTCTTCTTCAGTTCTTATAATAACGGATAAGCCCCAGTATCTTAGTGTTTCATCAATTCTTTTTTCTCTATTTACCATTATACTATTCTCCAGGCATTCTTAATAATCTTTCTTAGTTTGGTAGCATCCTCTGGGTTACCAATCACTGAACCATCTTTAATGGTGAAAGCGTGACGAGCCACTCTGATGATGTATGTACCTGTATTATATTCTTTAGCAAAGGTACCTACGGTCATTTTACTTTTACCTCCGTTTGTAGTTAGGTACTTTGGGTCAATGGTCTTTGTTCTTTTATAATTGAATCTAGTGTTATTTGTAGACATTAGATTCATTTTTGTGGGGAAGCCGAATGTACCTTTTCTGAATTGTCTTTTTAGGTTACTGGCTACCCATTGGTGTGCTTTATCATATTCTAGGTCGAAGGCAGAGGCGATGGCACGAACAACGCAGTCAGCTCTTTCGGACTTAGCGAGAGGTGAGTCGGCGTAACCTTTGATGGCTTGAGAAGTGGAAGTGTACGGGATAGACATAAGTAGTGGTTATGTGATTATTAATAGTACAAAGATAAGGATAATAAGTGATAATACAAAATTCTGCTACGGATTTCTGTAGCTTTTTTTATAAAAAAAAAGATCAGCCTGCCCTTGATTTACTTCGTGGTCTTACCCCCGCCCTTCGTACTTTGATACTGTCGGCAACCGTTATCTTTTCTGACAATACAAAGATAAGGATAGTTATTGATATAACCTAATTTTAATTAAAAATTCTATCTTTGAATCTCCAGTACCAGCCTTTAAGACCACATGATAAGCTACTATTTTCTTCGGCACAAAAGTCATCAAAGGATCTTATTTTTAAGTCAGACCAAAGGTTCTTTGTTGCTAGGTTTAAGGTAGGGTATTTTTTATAAGAATCATTAAAAGATTCTTCATACTTTTTATAATTCTCAAAAATATGTAAACTCCATTTGATACTCATTTGGGTTACCATATAGTCTATCCATATTTTCATTTTATCATCTTCACTAAACTCCATCTCTTTTTATTATTTAATTATTTTACAGCTTGATAACATAAAGTCTATATCAAAACCTGTTGCTTGGTATTGGTCTTGAATCACATCTGGACCTATATAATCTTTAAGTCTTAGTAGAACTTCTTTAGATGTGTCTATTAGTTCTTTAGATAAGGTAGAATAATCAGGATTGAATTGTACTGATATTCTGATAGGATGTCTTAATATATCATAACGAGTTTGTTTAACTGTGGCATATGACATAGGTATTTGATCAAAGCCGTTTTCAGATGGATTAAAGGTAGGAAATGTTGAATCCATTTCACAGGTGATAACTTCACCCTTTTCTAACCAATTATGAAATACTTTATTATTGGCACGCCAACTCATATTATCTAAGTTAATCCAGTTAATATCAAACTTATTAGTGTCATGAAGTTCTAATAAGATATCATCTATGGTCATTTTATCTGGTAGGTCTTTAGGATGTCTACCGTGTATATTAAGGTTATTCACTTTGTCTAACTTCAATTATTTGAGGTGCCATATATAAGTGCATCAATATTCCAGCTTTATCTGAATCAAGACCTATTAACCAATCTTTTCCAAGACCTTTAACATCATCTTTGTTGATTAAGAAATCATGTATATACTCACTTTGTTTTAGAATTTCTTGTTTTTGTTCTTCTGTTTCGACTATTATTTTCATCTAGTATATTTTATTTGAATAAAGGTATAAGGAACAGTAAGTGATGCGTTCTCCACAAGAACCTGAGAAACAAGTGGGTGCTTACTGTTCTCTCATACCTATAAATTTGAATTACAAATATAGTTATTTTATATGACTATCACAAAAGTAATAATTCTATTTTAATATCTCTTAGAAAAACTTTTATCTTTTCTTTATCTACTCTTAAAGCGCCACCTGGTACTACATCTTGATTAGGCAATGAATAAGTTAAACCACCACCGTGTTCTTTATAAGTATACCAAAAGTAATCTGCTAAAGGTTCTCTTAAAAGAATATCTAATATCTCTTGTAAAGATTCCCTTTCAACTTGGACTAACATATCTTTGAATCTTTCTTCACCGAGGTAAGGACCAACCTTTGGGTTATTACTTTTTAATAACCATTCAGTAAATCCTTTTCCAGGAACTACTGGAAAATCAACTATTAAACATTCTCTTAATCTTTCTATCATAGATATGTTTAGTCTATTCTATTTCTTCTACTTAAATCTTTGTGTTTCTTAAACTCTTTGATATTATAAGTGTTCGAGAAAGATCCATCTTTAGTTACTTCCCAATCATCAAAGTTCTGTAAAGCTTCTGCCATTTGTAAACTGAAATCTGTTGGTACAGCACCTTCATCAAATCTACTATTACAATCATAGTTTTTAAACCACCTCATCCATTGTGGACTACCTGGTACATATTGTGATGTTTTAGGATCAAATAATGGACTAATAGGAGATAACTGAGGATACTCTGCCGCTGAATGGCAACTATAACAAGAACTCATTGAGTTATCCATTGGTCCATTAAGTCTACCATTCCAACCTAAATGTGATGGTGGTAATTCATTTCTATCTGGATTAATAATAGTTTGTTTAAGTTCTGGATTAATATAAGTACTATCAGGAATTGGATTAGAAGTATTTGTTGTATTCTCAGGATCATCTCCCCACATTATACCCAATGGAACTAAGTTATAAAATTTATCACTATTATTCATTTGTCCATTATACTTATAGTTACCAAGTATCCAACCACTTGGAGCACGAAAATCTTTAATCATAACATCCATCTGTATAAGTACTACATCTACAACTTCTCTATCTAAAGATTTGAAATTATAGTTTGCGTATGCTTTCCACCAAAGACCATTTCTAAGATATGGAATTTGTTTTTCTACAGTGTCTTTAGGCATTGATAAAAATAAAAGTTTGAACATAACAGTTCCTTCTGGAAACCCATCCATATCTTCCATCTTATTAGCATCTGGATCTAAATGATTCTGCCATACCTTACCTATAGTATATCCTCCTTTATCATTATAAAAAGCAACTGCCCAAGCACCACCTTTTGAATAAGTTTGTGTACGACCTAATTGACCAACACCAACAGGAGCTTCTTTTGTTAGACCATGAAATCCTTCTCTACCATTTGCGCCGTAATGTTGCCAAGGCATGTGATACCAATCTCTAACTTTATTTAACTCTGGTCTAAACTCTACATTAGTATTACCTTCAAAACAATATTTTTGAACTGCTAATAAGTATTCTTTCCAGTTTTTCTGATAATCTATTTTGAAGAAATCAGGTAGTTCAGTCTTTGGTAAACTTTTTGGATAGTTCTGACTCAACTTAAATAGTTGTATAGAATCTTTTTGTACAACTGATGGACTTACCATGTGTCCGAAATCCGGAAAAGGTTGTTGTTTGTTTGATGTTTGATTGTTACTTACAGTAAAATGGAATAAAATATATCCCAAAACTATTAAAGCACCAATCAATAAAATAGATTTCTTTTTCATATGTTTTATTTAGTTTATTTGTATTATATATATATCAGAGAATGTTAACTTCCACTTTTACTTAATTAGTAAGTTGTTCAAAATAAATTTTCATTGTAATATACCGTTTAACTTCTCTGCTCTTTTATAAGGTATCAATCTTTTTTCAACATTCTCATTAATCTTTTTACCTAAAGACCAACCATTCATTTGATTAACTTGAATAGCAACACCATTATCAAAACGATAAGCTTTATCTACCCATTTATGATAATAATGTTCATCCCTTTCTTCTTTTGGGTCACCATATGATATTTGAAATTCAAATGGTCTACCATTAGCATCTACACCTTGAAAGGTATCACCATGTAATCCTTTGCATATCTCAGGTAGTTGAAACTCTTTACGGATAGTTAAGTAACAGAATAAATAAGTATCATGTGAGAAAAAATCCCAAGATATATCATAATCTTCTTTACCAAGGTATCTTAACATTAAATCATCCCTACCACCTGTATTATGATATAAATCAACTAAAGTAATATCACCTACATCTTTACCTTCTATTGTAATAGGAAAGGTATAAACAAAGTGATTGTATTGGTGTTTAGTAAGATCTAATGGTGTATTAGCCTTTCTATTAACCCAGGTAGTAAATACTTCTTGGGGATCCTTATCAGTAGCTGACTTGATAATATCTAATACTTCTGACTCTGTATATTTCATTGTATTATTTTAATTGTATCATAGTACAAGATTCTACACCTCTGTAAATAAGTACGGTAGTTGAGTCGTTTACTTTAACTTTATATAAACCGTGACCTACTTCACTCATAATCTTCTCAGACTTCAGTTTATTACTATCTTCTTTGGTGTTATTAACTTTAGTATCTACATTACAAGATACCATTAAAACTGTTATTAAAATTGCTAATATTGTTTTCATATTTACAAAGATAACTTTTTTATTTGTATATTAAAATATTTTATTTATTTGTCTTTCACGCCATTCTTCTAATGGAACAAAATCATCATCACCCGGAAAGAAAAGATATTCGGTACCATCATCACCTACAAATGAAGCAGTTTCTTCACCATACATGACATCAACGGTAACATCATAGGTTTTACCAATTGTTTGATAGCTCTCAGAACCCCAGGTTTTAGAAGCTACACAAACCCACTTAGACTTTTTAATTGGAATGGGAAATGACATTAAATAAGATTTACCTCAACTTCACGAATTTCTAAATCATTGTTTGTGAATACCACATCACTATCATAGTTGTACAATTCATCGCAGTACTTCATAATTGAATCTGCTTGGTCTTTACCCATTAACATAGGTGTATCACATACATAAGGACCTTCCATTTCATCAGAATTGAAATAAAGGTCTTTGTCTTTTACTTTTACTACTAAAAATTTCATATATCTAAATTTAATTATAATTCAACATTTTTCCAAACAACCACAGGGTTATTCTTTTCTTTCACACCAAAAACAGACTTGAATGGCTTTCTAAATACTTTTACCTTTTCACCAGTAAGACTATGCTTAAACTCTTTCACAGAAGTAATATCATCTGTACCAAAAGCAAATAAAGGTTTAAATCGTTTATCAATAGTACCTGATTTAGTGATACGATTAATCTGATAACAAAAGTTATTAGAGTCTCTGATGCCAGCATAGAATCTGGTCATTACCAATCTACGTTTAGTATCAACTTTAGGTGTAAAGGATTTATACATATATTATTTTGTAAAGTAATCTGATAATTCAAAGTCAGTAACCAGTTTTCTATATTTCAAGGTACCAATTCCGCTATCATTAACAATCCATACTAGGGGCTTAATACCATTAAGGTAATCTTTAAGAGCTTGTGGTATATCATCACCAAATGATTCGGTGTATTTGGATTTAACATCATCTATCATAACATAGTAACTAGAACCTTCTACGAATTCATCAACGGCTTTAATACAAGTCATTAACTCCATCGAGCCATTATCGATGAGGTCATTAATCTTAATATCTTCTTCGATATCGAGTTGTTCTCTAAGGTCCTGAATCTGAGCCTTATATTCTATAAGTAGTTCTTTATTATCTACAAGGTCAATATCTGATTCAATCAGGTTTTGGAATAAGGCTTGCTTAGCATCAGGAGTCTGTGCCATTTCAAAGTCTTCTATGAATTGTTCTATTGTGTATTCTACTATCATATTATAAAAATTTAATTGCTTCAGTTGTTGCTAGGACATCACATCTTTCATTCTCTGGATGTCCGTTATGTCCTTTAACCCAATGAAAGGTTATGTTAAAGTTATCGTAAGACTTTAAGAATCTTCTCCAAAGGTCTTCATTCTTTTTACCACCAAAGTCTGTCTTCTTAGCCCAATTAAATACCCAACCTTTCTCAACAGAATCAATTACATATTTAGAGTCTGAGTAAACCTCAACTGGATACTTGGTAGTTTTAACGGCTTCTAAGGCTTGTATAACAGCCATTAGTTCCATTCTATTATTAGTGGTAAACTTTTCACCACCGGATAGTTCTTTAGTTTTATCATTAAACTTCATGACAACACCCCATCCGCCTGGGCCGGGATTGCCTCTGGAACTACCGTCAGTGTATATTAATAACTTACTCATGTTACAAAGATATAAAAAAATTATCTAACAATAAAATATAATATACCTAAAATTAAGATAAGGATAAATCCAAACTTGAAAATCAGTTTAATGACTTGCCAGATAAGTTGTATAACAAACATACCTAAGATGAATTCAAATAAAGCTGGTAAGAACTTCCAGGTTAGACCGATTGCGATTAAGAAAAGTAATATAGACATATGTAGTGGTTTTTAATTTAACAATACAAAGATAAGGAATGTTTTAGATATAACCAAATCTTTTTTATAAAAAAAAAAGATGACCTGCCCTTGAGTTACTCCGTGGTCTTACCCCCGCCCGTCTGTGAGATCCTTATAGTTGCCGCTATCACTACCTCATCTTGACATAACAAAGATACGAAATGTTTTTGAAATATCCTAATTAATATATACATTAATGAAGTACTTAAAGAAGATATTTGAAAATAACTTAATGTTAGATACTAACATACTTGGTGATATCCTACAAGAGATTACTGACTTAGGATATCTTTCACATGTAAATTCATCTTGGTGGTCAGCAAATGATAGAAGCAATGGCATCTCTGTATGTATCTATGGTAAAGATGAATATGATAAAATTATTGGATGTGAAGTAGCTTACATATACCCAGATGAGGTAATGGAAGTAATAGAAAGATTAATAGACTTCTTAGGATCAGAAGGTTATAAACCATATGATAAAGATAAGAAAGAAATAGAAGTTATTAAAGGAAGACCTACTGAAAAAACAAAGCAAGAGATTAAAGTAGCAACCTCAGCAAGTAGCCAAGTAACTATGAGATGGGATGATAAGATTAGTGGTTATAAAGTTTGTTACTCACTATCAATAGAATTTAAACAATGATGAAACATATAAAGGCATATAAGATATTTGAATCAGAAGATTTTGATATAGAAGAAAACATCAAAGAGTTATTCTTAGAGTTAGAAGATGAAGGGTTTGTGGTTAAAGTAGAACCTAATTATTCTTCTGCTTCAAGAGATAAGGTATTTTCTTATAATGTAATGATTAAAAAGTATTGGACTGATGAGAATATGTTAACCCAATATGAACTTGAAAACTATGGTCCTCAATTCGTATTAAGAGATGTTCTAGATAGTATTGTTATGTGTAGTGGTTATCTTAAAGATAATGGATGGCATATATGGGATGTTGATGGTCTTGTTATAGGTAAGATGGGAAGATATGAGGTTAAAGATGTTGCTTATATTGCTAATTTAGATCCTAGGATTAACTTTCAAGAAAGAGGACCTGAGCCTTTATTTGATGTTGAAATGGTTAGATTAAGATTAATAATAAGAAAGAAGAAATGAAACACATATGAAAGATACAAAAGTAACAATAAGAGCAAACGGTGGTACTTGGACCGTGAATGGTAATGATTCAAAATATACAACTATATCTGGTAATGAGTCAGTTACTTATCAAGATTCTAAATCAGGTGATGTAGATGTTTCTGGTACATTTTATAATGGAAATATCATTTTAACATTTGAGATGAATAATCCTTGGATTGGTTCACCTTGGGCTGCTGTTGGTCAAGCAATTGGCGATAGTGGTTGGAAGAATGATAGAACAGACATGGGTGAAGGTGATTCACATGTATTTTGTACCACATTTTATACTGATGATGATGAGTATAACTTTTACACAAGAGTTATTCGTTTATCAGACACAGATACAAAAAACTTTGAGGTTTACCCAGGTTGGTCAGAATAATGAAACATATAAAGACATATAAGTTATTTGAAGAAAGAAACTATAAGGTTATCCCTGATGAGATATGGTCTGGTGCTGAAAAAGAATTAAGATCAGAAGGAAGATTTGATAACATAGATGACTTGTTTGGTTTCTATGATTACTGGTTAACTATAGGTGATAGTGAATTACCTTATTACGATCCTGTTGAAGTAAAAGATAGATTAGATAGTCTTTATTCAGGATCACCTTGTGAAGGTGAAGAATGGTTCCCAATGTTTACATCAGATTCAGATACAGTGGAAGTTATAATGAATGAGTTATCTAGATTATATGCTGATGCTTCTTTTAAGCCAGGTGATTATAGATGTGGTAATTGTCATAGAATATTTAGACAAACTAATAGATATCAAACAATGTGTTCTTCAAGTTGTGAGAATGAGTATGATGAAAAAATGAGTGGTTGGAGATGAAGCACTTAAAATCATATAAAATATTTGAGTCTTGGATTGATGAACCTAAATTCTTTAGATTTAGTAAAGAAGAAATGGCTGAAGGTGAATTCATACCAGGTAAAAGAACAATGTGGGGATTAGATGATTTTAATACTTGTTTAATGAAGTTTGGATTTCCTGATAAAAAACAATGTATTCATTTTATGGACTCTATTGCTTTTAACCCTGAGTATAAAGGTCTTTATGGTAATTACACATATCAAATAACAGTTGATGATAAATCAAATTTAGGTTGGTCATATGTAGTTCCTATTAATGAATGGTTTTACAAAGGTAATCCTTTTCAATACGCTTTAAGACAAGGTAACAAATTAGTTAACTCAATAATGGAAACTCCTTATAAAGATTTAGGACATTATGAGCAGTTGGATGAAGTAACTAAATACTTACTTGATTATGAAGCTATCGGAACAGGAACTATTGAAGACTTAAAGAATTCACCACACTATGGTAAAGAAAGTTTATTTGTTTGGACTAATGATAAAGTTATTATTACAAACTATGAGATTAAAAAAGAACCAAAGGTAGGTACTTATAAAACAGAAAGAGTTTTAACTACTAATGATTTTATAGAAAGAGGAATATCACCTGAAGATATTGGAAAGTTTTATCAATCAGAATTAGGTAAGTCAGTGAAAGGTCTTTCAAGAGAAGAAGCTCTTAATGTATTAGATAAATGGATAACTAATTAAACGTCTCTACCGAATATCTTCTTCTCAATATAATCATCGATTTCACCTTTAGTTCCTCTTTTCAATTCAGAATGAACTTTCTTAGTTACTTTCTTTAATTCAGATATTGCTTTCTCAAATTCTTTGAATGATGGACATTCTTGTAGAGTTTCTGCTTTCTGAACTTTAGCTTCGTTAAATGGTTTTAAATGTTTCATAAACTATATATAAAAGTTTATTTATTAATTTAATATATACTTTATAAAAATCTATTTACAAATATGAAATATATTAAAACACGCGAAACATTTAATGTTAATCAACCAACTAACGAAGGATTTGGATTAGCTCTTATTGCTGGAGTTTTTGGAGCTATATTTGCCCCAGGTATTTATAGAGAAGCTAAGAACTTCTGGTCTAAAAATGTTATTGGTTCTAAATATAAAGAAACAGGAAATGTACAAAAAGTAATTTGTCAATTTGAACCAGAAACTATTTCACCAGCTGTTAAATCTCTAACATCATCTGAAAGAGAAACTGGTGAAGTTGAGATTCCACTAAAAGAATATAAAGATATTTTTGGAAGCATTTGTTATGGATATGAACATTGTCAAGGTAGTGAATCAGTCGGTGAAAAAGAAGAATATTATACAGCAATGTATAGAGCAGAAGACTTACCACGTCTTAAAGAATGGTTAGCAGATGGTAAAAGATATGCGGGAAAAGGAACAAAATTGGAACTTAAACCACTAGACCTTATTTATATCGGTGATGTCAGACATGTGAGTTCAGGTGGAACACCAATAGGATTATAAATTATTAAAATGAATTAAAAAAACCCACTTAAATCTAAGTGGGTTTTTTATTTAGAATTTATAATCTATTCCTTTTTCTTTAAAATCAGTATTTAATACTTCAATATCTTTATCTTTAAGTTCGTCTTTAATCCACCAGTTAAGATCGTGTGAACCGCCAATCATACCTTTTCTTTCACCAAACTCAGCAATAACTTTATCTAAGTCTTTTTTATTTCTTATTCTTTTGAACTCTGAGAATAAAACATCTTTTTTAGTACCTGGTCCATACATAGCTTTAAAAATACTATCTGCTATTGATTTATAATTTAAGTCAGGTAAAGTATCATCACCTAATTTAAACCATCTAGTAATATCACGATAAAATTCATTATAGTAATCTTTCATCTCAGGATCTTCAACACCAAATAAAGTAAACACACCTTCTTTCTTTAACTTAGATATCTTTTCAATCATTCTATCATATACTGGAGTTCCTTGTAAAACAGGAGCTAAGTAGTGTTGACCTGAAGAATCTTTACCATATCTTTCTAATTTAGCAATAGATAAATAAAGTAAGGAGAAATCAGCCAATATGTTAATTTCTTTTTCTTCTAATTGTGAACTTAACTTAATAATTTTAGGTATTAACCAGTTATCAGCACCACCATAACTACTTGGGTAAGAATAATAATTTGTATTAAGTAAAGAAGCTTCTTTATTATTATCATAAAACATACTAATCTTATTCTTGTATATCTTCATGAAATCATCACTAAGCATATCTGCTTTTAGAACTTGACAGAATTTATCTACATTACTAGTATTAGATTTTAGTATTTGTTTACTAACTAAGTGATTAAATCTACCGGCTATATTTAAGTTACCGAGACTAACACTTGGATTTTCCATATTAATCATCTCAAATGATTTCTCAACACCTTGATCGATTTTACCAGAGATTGCTGATTTAAACCAATCAGGATATTTATCAGAATCTTTTACACTTAAAATAGTATTAAGCATTTTATCATATTCATCTCTATCAGTTAATTCACCAGCATAAAGAGTATCTGAGTTATTTATAATAGAAGTGAATAAATTTTTATATCTATCTATACTAGGAACTATTTCAGCTAGATTAAACATTAAGTCAAGTGGGAATTTCAATTTATCAACTGCTTTACCACAAGATTGTAATATCTCATCTGATTTTAGATTAATATCATTACCAGTATATTTAGATTTACTACCAAGTTCTGTGATGAAGTAAAGTAAACTTGAATAGTAATTACCTAACTTTTTATCTAAACTAGATAACTTTGAATAATCAGTTGGTAACTGACAAGCTCTTTTAATAATATTATCAATAACTTGAGGTGATAATTTCACTAAACTATCAACTAAGTTATCTAAGTTATCTTTGAATTGTTTTTTATTCAATGTTATTTCAGAGAACATCTTAATAGACTTTTCTGAATCTTTTAAGATATCAGGTATATCTAAACTAACAATCCATTTAGAACTATTAGGTCTATCTAAACTAATTTGATTTAGTTCTTTATCAGTGTCAATGATTTTACATTGAAGTATATCTTTATTACCTACTTTAACTTTATCATATTGATATTCTAACTTTTCCATTGGTATCCAAGTTTTACCATCATCTGGCGTATATCTTGTTGGCTTAGCCAAGTTAGCATTATAAATAACAAGTACTCTACCATCATTACCACCAGTAAATGACATACCATCTACTAATGATATAAATCCTGGCATCTCAGCTAATTTAAGTCCAATTGGTGCTGTTAAGAATCTACCTTGAACATCTTTCTTTAATTCTTCTTCTCTACCAGAAGCAGTAGTTACTTTAGTTTTAACTAAGATTTCATTAAAGCTATCAATTAACTCTTTATTCTTATTATAGAAGTTTAAGAATTTACCACCCATTATTTTTTTCAATTGACTAATAAGTGAATGAGATTGACCCCATACCTTTTTAGCTTGATTGTTATCTGGGTTCATATCTAAGACTAAAAACTTACCACTGTTCTCAATTTTGAACTCTACGATGTTAGGACCATACATAGACATATCAACTACACCATCATTATCAAAGTCTCTGATTTGATCATCGAAATCATAACAAGTATAAAGACCAACACCATACCAATCACCGGAACCCGGTCTAAACCCTTGTGACATAATTCTTGGATCTGAAGTTACAATCTCATCTCCTACTTCAACAATAGGAAATCCTCTATCATCTAATTGAATATTAGGATTCATTGCTTTTAACAATTCAATACTTGAGTTATAAATCTTATTATACTCTTCACTTTCTTCTTTTAAGTCAGAAGGTATATTTCTTTTAGCAAACTTATCATAAAGGTTAACATCTTTATCCCATTGGTCAACGGTATAACTTTCTTCTTTTAATCTTGTTCTATGATAAACTAATGATTGACCAGACTCTAGCGCCTCATCTATTCTAAACTGTTTGAATCTTTGATAATCTTTAATGAATTTCATAATCTTATATATTAAAAATTACCACTATTTTTTTAATATATAATGTATAAAATAAAACAAAGATATGAAACACTTAAAGAGATTTAATGAAAACATAGAGCTTGGTAATGAGAGTAATGTATCTGGTCAAGAAATATTTGATGCGATTGATACTATGTCTCTTGAAGAGTTACAACAAGCTTTAAGTAATATTGGTGAATTATTCTCAAAGTTTGGATGTGTACCTGGTGAAGATCCTAGTTTTGATGAAGAAGTTCAAGAACACATAGTTGATACTATGAGACCACATATTAGAAAAGCAATAGCAGATGCTGGTTTTGATTCAACTGATGCTAATAGACATTCATATTAAAGAATTAAGAAACCCTTTGAGAAATCAAAGGGTTTTTGTTTTATACAGATTTGTATGTTTTGATATCATTCTTACTAACTTCTTCTAAAGTTAGGGCTTTAGGAACAAAGTTATATTTACGGTACAATCTTACTAACTTATGAAGTCTACGGTTTACAAGACGAACATTACCATCAATATCTTTAACAGTATAGATTCTATTTGAATCAGCATTCAATCTTAAAGTTTTACTATCTACTGGAATGAAAACCATTTCATTCTTTTCTAAAAAGTATTTATAAGTTCTTTTCAATTTAAGAACACTTCTATTACTAGCAAACTTAGATTTATCTACATCAAAATCAATAAGTGGAAAGTAAACTCTGTAGTAAGTAGGACCGTAGGTTAAGTCAATGTGTTTATGTTCGATGATTAACTGATGGTCAATAGAAAATAACTTACAGCTTTCTTCATAGAATTCTCTAGTACAAGTTTTTTGAATAGGCTCTCCTGGATCAACTTTACCACCAGCATCAGAAAGAACTCCACGGTTAGAACTAAAAACAATGAAACAAGGAGTTTCAACACCATCTTTTTTGATGTTAACGATTGGTAAGACACCGCCACCTGAAAATTTTCTACTTTCTAACATGGTGTAAATATACAAAAAAATATTTAATATATAAACTATGTATATAAAAAACTTCAAAGATTTTAGCAGAATTTTAGAAAATTCTAACATCAATCCTCTTAGGTTTAGAAATGCTAATCCTAAAGACATTGTTGATTTTGTAGATCAATTACTTTACAATACAGGTAATATTGATATCACTGAAAAAATAGCAGGTCAACATTTAACTATTAATATTAAAGATGGTTTTGTAACTGTTAATACTAAAGACCAATTATTAGATGATCAATCTGGTAGAGATGCTAGACATTCAAGATGGGGTTCTGATATCACGGCACCTTTAATTGATTATCTTAAAACAACTAAGATTGCTGATCAAACTTGGGGATTTGAAATACTTAACCCAAGAACTAATCATGATTATATACAATACAAGAATGTTGAAAAGATTTATATTGAATACACTGGAACATTAACTGAAGAGATAGCTGAAGAAATTAGAAAAAGATTATATACAGGTGTTAAGTTATTAACTAAGAAAGATATTAAAATCAATATCACTAAGAATGAAGCTTTTGAAAACTTTAAGAAAGTATGGGAAGGTGGTCTTAGAAATGAATTTACATCTATGTCTTATACTGATAGTTATAAAATAAGTAAGTTAAAAGATATGTTAGGTGATTTACTTGATGAGGTTATTGTTTCTGTTGTAGATAAGGTATCACCGATTGAAGGTATAGTTATTGGAACTAATACACCTATTAAACTTCAAACTAATAAGTTCTTAAAGATTCAAAGAGTTCAGATGCCTATTTACTCTGTATTCAAAATAAATAGAAATGAGATTAATTCAGTAATGGATAATCCTAATATGCCATTTGAAGAAATACAAAAAAAGTTTAATGTTAAATTAGAATCTGTCTATAAACAGAATTTAAGATATAGTTTATACGAAACTGTTAAGTATTACTTAGAGCAAAATAAAACTTTAGAAGGAATGGATACTTCTAAATACAGAAGATGGTTAACTACAGAAGAATCAGATAATATCTTAAAAAGATTAACTAAAGATAATACTAAGGAAATTTATTTAGAGCTTTACAATAAGATTAAATAGAAGTATTATAAGGAGTTTTTGGTATACTACTAAATCAGAACAAGTTATTCTTTAACAATTATATTTTATTACATTAAGATGACAGATAATTACTATTTTGTGTAATAGTATTTAACTATATAATGTAATGAAATTTATAACTTTAATATTATTATTACTTTTAAGTTTTTTCAGTAATGGAGATAGTTTACCACCATTTAAACAATCTGTTTATATCGAGGGTATAGCAATGACTCAATATAAGAGTCCTATGGTTGGATTTATGTTAGAACAAAGTGTATTAGATTATAAAAGTAAGTTAAACTTTATAATAAGAGGTGGAATATGGTATCACCCTATAATAGTTAAATCTAACTTTTTTGTTATTCAATGTGGATTATCTAGACCAATAACAAAAAAGTTAGATGCTGGTGTTTACTTTATGAATTTGAACGGTAAGTTACCTAAGCCAAAATCTTATGATGAGGTTGGATATTATAGTCCACTCTCATTGTTTATAGAAACAAGTCCATTTGTAAATAAGAAGTTAATAGTTCATTCAGAGTTAGGTTATTATTCTAGTATGAATAAATTAGGATTTACTATGGCAATTCGTTATAAGATACATGATAAGGTAAAGAATTTATAAATTTTCTTTACTTTTGAAACACTACGATATCATCTATCTTATGAACTTTTAATTCATTGAACTTATTGATTAAATTCTCATCACCATACGTTTGTACTTGGAAATGATTAAGACCTATTATTATAGTTCCTGGTTTAACTTCTTCTATAACTTTCAAGTAAAACTTAATCGCTTTATCTGATACTTTGAATGGTTGATAAAAGTAAATAAAGTTCCAATTAGAATAATCGACATTCATAATATCATCTTCAATAAGATTCAATTCGTCATTCCAATATTTAAGTAAGTAAGTTCTTAATGGATCCGTATATCGTTTATACTTTTCAATCCCTGTGAATGTGAATTTATTATCAAACTCTTTTGATTGAAGATAAAGGTCATAAAGAATAGTACCTAAGCCAATACCACAATCACACATATTAACTTCACTAGATAATAAACCTTCTTCATCTAATCGTTTAAGAAGAAAGATATTAGTTTCTATATCGGCTTGTATATAATGCCATTCGCCGGCTTGAAAGAATTCTTCAAGATTTTTATTAACCTCATCATTAAGGTTATAAGCAATTTGTAAATACTCTATTAAGAGTGGGTGAGGTTCTACTTCTTCTGTCATAAGATTATATATCTTATCTTATGTCTTATCCTAAGATATCAGATATAACAGAATCTCTGACATCTGCCTTAGGTAAATAGTTACTAAATATCTTATGTAGATTTAGGGAATCAAATAACTCATAAGTTAATCTAGATTCATCATACATCTGTTCAGGCTCATTAAAGTGATATGAATACATACTAAATTGTGTTGACCTAATACCAGCATTAGAATAAATCAAATCAGATTCCCATACCTTACCTCTACCAGTATAAGTCATAACAACTACTGAATAAGAATAAGCCAATCGATTGATTTCACCAAATCCACCAGACATAGTACAAGCATTCAACTTAGAATTATCTTCTTCATTACGAATAAACTCTGCGGTTAGTTTAATTAAGAATGAATGTTTAATAGTAACAGGAACATACTCATAGTAATAACCATCACCATCATCTTCATAATGAAGAATTTTAATACAACCTCCTTTTAATTCATGTGATTGAATTATTTTAAGTCCACCTTGGCAATCAACAATATGTATTTTAGTTGTCATAGTATTGAGTCTAATTTATTATCTCGTTCTTTTTGTTTAAGTCTTACTTTATATTCAGATAAAGGTATGAATACTCTTTCTTCAAATGGTGCTCTGTAAATAGCAACTATACGAGCTACACCAGCGGCTTTAGCATCACGACCATTTGGATTACAGAAAACATTATCCCAAGCCATAAAAGATTTCTTATCTTCTTCTGGTAGGAATTCAAAAAGGATGTCGTGGTCAAATTTCATATACCTAATTCATTTAAAATATTATCTCTTATATCTATCAACCATTGTTGATAAGATTCTAAATTAAATCTATTACTAGTTCTATTATCTCTATAAGCCCAAGTGTCAATAAGTTCCTTTCTTGTGTTATTTTTATTCACAACTTTCCATCCGCTCCATATTGGTTTAATCATCACTAACTCAACAAATCCATTCTTCTCAACAACTTCATGATATTTAGAATCTTTTGATAATTGATCCTTATAATACTTCATATTATTTATAGAGATAGATTTTATCTCACTAATATGAATTGATTCGGGGTATTTATTATTGATATACTCTTTGAATTTATCTTTATTTATTTCAATCATATACCTAATTCATTTAAAATATTATCTCTTACTACAGATTTATAGTTTTCAATTAATTTATGAACTTCTTCTGGTTTAATATGTTCATCATTACAGTAACACCAATTAGATTCATGGCTCTCTGCTTGTGCCCAATCATCCTGGTCTTCGGTTATATAAACATAACCTACACTATATTTATTACCTAAGATTTGAAATAGATATTCAGCACCTTGTTCACTGCTATAGCTATCTCCTTCAGATATCTCTCTCAATTTAAATTGAATATCATGGTCTTTTAACTTCCCAATATATCCAAATAGTTCATCGTTATTCACAAGGCAAAGATAAGGAATTTTTATAAATCCCAAATAGATTTACGCCTTTTCTTTTTTATAAACATAGAAAGAAAGAATATTAGTTTTTGTAGTTTACGCCTCATAGTATTTTTGGTTTATCTATATATCACAAAGATAGTCATTTTATATAATAAAAAGTTAAAATTACAAACTGATATATAAATCGTAACGTTGTGAAACGCCTAGATCAGAATTAAAGATATAGTTATTTTTAAATAAAAAAAAATAAAAAACAATGGGTATAGACATCAAACAACAAAGATTACAAGAATTAACTAACGTTGCTCCAACAGTATCAGTCAAAATGGATATAGAGTGGTTAGGTTCAACAACAAACACAGCAGACTTTCAAATTCGTTTAACAAGCACTGGTACATCAGTAATTAAATTAAATGCTTTGATTATTCGTGGAGTTCATTCTCCAAAGATAACAACAGGAACTATAACATGGAGGGCATTAAATGACAATACTGATCCTAAATGGTTAGGTTGGCCTAAAGTAAAAACTAACTTACCTTATATTTCATCACAAAGAAAATTAAATTTCTCTTCAGCAACAAATATCTTCACCAATGAAACTGCTCCTATCATACCAACTGGAGATGGAGTAGTAGTTGGAACTTTTAGAATTTCTACATCAACAACATGGAATCCAAATACTGATTTTGGCTTTGTATGGGAAATGACAACAGGTGGAGTTGTTGGTTACATAAATTTTGAAACACCATCTTCAACTTCATTACTACCGGTTGGTTTTATGCAGTATGGTCAAACAACATCTAATACATTAAAATGTTTAACAGTAACAGCACCAAGTAAACAGATATTAAATAAATGATTTGGTTTTGTAAATAAATAAAATGACTCCTCACGTTTTTGTTTGGAGTCATTTATGTTATATTATTTTACTAATGTTTTTATCTCTATTATAAGCAACTACAACAGGATGTTCTTTCTTACGAAGTGCTGCTTTCTCTGTAAGATTTAAATCATCTGAATAAGACTCATATAAGTTTTCAAATACAACAATACCATTCATATTAAATAACTCTTCGATTTCTGGATCAACTTCACCTTCATTACCTGAACAATAAAAATCTATATAATCTTCACCTATATTTCTTATATCAGCAACAAATCCACCGGCACCTCTCCAAGATTGACTGATAACTTCATCATTAATATAATCATACCAAACTAAATTACATAGATTAGCATAAACTTTATTAGCAAAAGTTATATCAGACATTTTGTTTGAATCAATAAGTATTTGTTTTAATCTCATTCGGCAAAGATAATGATTTAATTTATTATATATAGTATATGTTTAAATATATCTCTGAAATACTATCACAATTTTCAAAGACTCAAAGAGTAATGGCTCTTTTGATGGTTCTTACTACAATCACTATTATAACGATTGGTCCAAGTTTAATCGATTCTGTCACTACAGATAGAACAGAATTGGAATTAAAGATAACTAAACAAACAGAAAGAATAACTTCACTAGAGAATCATATAGATACTTTAGATTGGCAGATAAGAGAATCTCAGAAATCTTGTACTCAAGAAATATGGGCTAGAGAAAATGAGTTTATTCAAATGTTAGATGAAATCAGAGCAGAAGCATTCAAGTATAAAGTAAGTACTAGAACTAATGAAAATATAGTAGTCAATAGGAAAAAATCAAATGGTGATGATGAAAATGTTATGATGATGGAGATGCCTAGACAAGAAACTAAGACAGAGGTTAAGGTAGATATCTCACCTATTCTTAGTAAGATAGATAAGATGAAGAAAAATATTAAGCATTAAATAAATATTAAACTTAATATCAATAAGAAGATAATTGAAAGACCTACACCCATTACAATAGATAATTGTTTAAGGTTCTTTTCTGGTAAGTCTTTTAGACCTTTAAATGGATTATAAAAAAACATACCATATATATTAAAGTAATTGATTTAATTTTTGAGCTCTAATACTTTTAGTATCATATCCTTTTATTCTTCCTATGATAGTCACATGGTTATAAATATATGTATCACAGCCACAACCACAGCTATCACCAGCACTTTTTGACTTAATATAATTACCATCTATATAAGTTACTTGTTCAGACCAATCATAGCCATCATTATAGTAGTCACGATTCTTATTACAGAATCTAACATAATGTTCGGCTTTCTTTATGGTATTAAATATAATCATAGTATATAAAAAAAGTATTGATTCGCCCGTTACTTAACATAATATAAATTACATTCGGAACTCGAAAGTTGTAGAAACCTACGCTCGCTCAATACAAAGGCGAAACAAACAGAGAGGTGAGATACTGTTTGAAATTTTCCTTATTCTCACATAAGGGATTAAGATAACTCCCAATCAGAATACAAAGATAAGGAAAAAATAAAACCCCACCTAAAAAGATGAGGTCTTATTTATAATCTTAATAATATTATCTTACTACTTTCTTTTCACTATGACCATCACTATAAAGATAAATAATGATCTCATCTTTTCTAATGTAATAAACAGGTCTACCTAACATATCATACATACCAATCAACTTTGGTTCTGGACGATTCAATGTAGTTACATTTGATGTAGGTTTTGATTTACAAACATCTAACTTTCTAAACATAAATGTATCTTGACCAAGACATTTGTTCCACCATTGAGCATACATTAGAACACGACCAGTATCTTTAAATGTAAAATCAGCGATACGAGTTTGAGTATAATCTATGAAATCATCTTCAGGGAAATCATATTCCATACCAATCTGATAATCGGTTAGGTTATCCCATTCTTTTTGAGACATAGTATCCATCCAAGGTCCTTTATAAAATACCATATAATATTCCATACAAGTATCTTTCAAAGGATAACCTTTAATATAACTCATTTCAAATTTATATTGTTTACAATCTGAGCTTGAAACTTTACTAGATACTGAAGCTCCTGGAAATTGAATAATGTTTACCTCACGGTATAAAGCAGTATCACACTTTTGACATCTGTTCCACAATTTCAAATACATTTTGTATTTGCCTTTCTTGTTGAATTGAACTTCACAGATACCTCTGTTAGAATAAAGAGTATCTGTTTTCTTGGTTTGAAAATCATAAACCATAAACATGTAATCTACACAAGTATCATCTAGTACTCGACCACTTACGAACCATTTGTAAACATTACGTTGATTCCATTGTTGGAGTTTTAATGTGCTCCAATCACATTTTGCGTTTGCTGTTGCTAAGGAGACCAATAGCATTACCAGCGAGAATAATTTCTTCATTCTTCGAATATAGGATCGAGAATCCATATAAACAATAAAACCTCACCGAAAGATGAGGTTTTATTAAAAATATTTTATTTTTATTCAGTGATAATGACCTTTTCAGTTGTACCATCATTATAACACTTAATAAGTAATCTATTAGGAGTTAACTCAGTAGGTCTTCCCATTAAGTCAATTACTTTAATCAATTTACGTTGATTCATAGATAACTCATTGATACCAGCAAATCCTATATACTCACTTTGATTGATAACCATAGTTTTATAGTTCATTGATTTATTATAACAATATAAAACCAATTGGAAGTTATAACATCCTGTTGAGTCGATCATTGGATAATATACCCCATGTGTTTGATATGTACCAGTCGTATCAATAACATACCAAGTACATAAAATACTATCTAAACCACTATTAATAAGACTATTTATTGTCATATATGCTGTATCGACTGTGTTATAATTAATTGTACAGTCTTCTATAGTTGTAGTGAATGTAGTTAAAGGATTATTACAAGTACCTGTAGCATTTATTACTAAAGTATCTCCAGTTGATTGATAAGTAATTGAATCACATAACTGTAAATTACACCCATTAGCATCTGTTACATAACAACAGTAAGAACCTGTAGGTAAGTTATAAATTGATTGTAACATATTACCATTACTCCATTGATATGTATATGGTGAGGTTCCACCTATTACGTTTACGGTCATGTAACCATCATTAATAGTAGAATCAATAGTTGTAATATATCCACTAAAGTTAAGACAAGGATTAAATGTTCCTGCCGTAATAGTGAATGTTAGGGTTACTGGTGTTCCGTTTGTTAGAAAAGATACTGAGTAAGTACCTGGACAAAGGTTTGATACATAGTAACTTCCTTGGTTGATAATCATACCCATACCTTGCCAAAGGATTGATGATAAGTTAGAATTGGTATCCAACACTGCGGTACCATCACATACATTTGGTCCTGATGTGTTTGACGTATAAATCTGAGTCTGTGAAAAGACAGACAAAGAAAGAACACTAAAAAGTGTTAAGAATAATAATTTAAGTTTTTTCATAAATTGTTTTGTTTTTTGTTAGTAAATAAAAATGACTCCTCACCGTCGGTTTGGAGTCATATAAGTTATAAAGTATATATCAGAAAAGTTTTCTTGTGTGCCTGGTAAATAATTTTGAATTTATTTTTTAATATATAATTTTATGAAACACTTAAAGATATTTGAAGAATTCTCACCTATAGTTGATAACATCTTTTATAATTTTGCTTATCCTGGTCAACCTATTTGTAAAAAAGGTTTCATTTATGATCCAAATACAAATGCTTGTATACCTAAATTAAATTTTATTAATGATAGAATTGAAGATGGTTCGTTTATTACTAATAAACCAATAGATAAATATCTTATGAGTGAGGTAGTTAATATCTTATTCAGATGTAGTAGAGTATTTATTGATGCTTATTCAAAGTCGTTTCATTCAAGATATAAGTCAGATATACCAAAAATATCTGAAATGATTGACCTTGTAGCAAGAGAAGTTAAATATGGTCAATTAGATAGAGCAAGACCGGCTATTGAATCGTTTATTAGATTTGTTATTCCAATAGAAGGTCAAACATCAAGAATATCTGCGGTTAACAAAAAGATGTGGATTGAATCTTCTGAAGGTAGAAAATGGGCTACTGACTTAGGTAAGTTTGAAGTTTATTGTGAGTTATTAACTGATTTAGAATCTACTGAATCAATTCAAGTTAAATTAGATACCTTATCAAGTAACATCTTCTTTTATGGTGGTGAAACTAGAATAAAAGAATACTCTGAGAAAGATATTATGGCTATTGTTAATATTCTTAAAAATTATCCAACTATTAGAGTTGAGATATTAGGATGGCACAATACTGCTAAGTTAGATCCAGGTAGTGAGAATATAGATTTAAAAAGAGCCAATGCGGTTAAAGTCATGTTAGCATCAAAAGGTATTGATGAATCGAGAATGACTGCTGAAGGCAAAGGTGAATCTAAAATAGTACCTACTGATGTTTATGGTAAAAATGAATACGGCGATTTATTCAATAAGAATATGCGTGTTGATATTAAAATAATTAAATAAAAACTTTATAATCATTCAGTTCATCATCCCAATGTCTAATGTCATAAAGATTAAAATCAAAATTCACATTGAATATCGAAAGATTAAATGAAGCACCGTGATGATGGCATCTACGAGTAATATCAAGGTCTATCTTTAATACATATAAGTCTAAATAAAACTGAAAGTATTTCTTCTCACTGAAAAGGTTAATAGAAAAATCTAAACCCCCAAAGTACATAGCACATAAGTAGAATTGTATCTCTAATGTTTTAAACTCACTCAGTGAGTATATTCTAAGAAAAAAGTTTTTTATCATTTTCTTTTAATAAGAAAAAATGTTACTACTGCGCCAATAGCGAAACTTACTACTAAGGCGTTAATTAAAAATCCTTCACCCCATACATCGATGTTGGTTTGGATTATTTCTTTGGCTAAATTCATCATAAGGCTAATATATAGATTTTATTTTATATATCCAAAATTACTAATTAATATATACTATATGATTTATAAATTTAATGAGTATAAAAGTTTTAATAAAGTAACATTAGACTTTATTGATAATAAGATTAGTGAGTCCGATTTCATTACCTATCTTGATAATGAAATACTCAATGAAGGTATTATAGATTCTATTAAAGATTTCTTTTCAGGGTTCAAACAAAAGGTGGTAGATATATTTTGGTCATTCTTAGTTAAGGCATATGAAATAGGATTTGATATCTGGGATAAATTAAATACATTTATTAAATGGTTATTTAATAAGATTAATTCTTTTGCTGATAAACATCCTAAATTATGGAAGATAATGATTATTACAATTATTATTTTAATCATCTTAATTGTTACAGCTTCTTCGGCTAAAGCCCAATCAACTGGTCAACCTATATCATTAGGTAAAATAAATATGGCTATTGGTTGGTTAGATAATGTAAAAGCACAAGGTACTGAAGATCCTATGTTAGTAGGTAAAGCAATGGCTCACTTAGTTGATTTAAGAGATGGTCAGATGGATATAAAGGGATTAGGAGATGGTGCTATTAAGATGGCAGATGCTGCTTTACATGTAGCTAATAAAATAATGAGTGAAGCTAAAACATCTAATGATAGTAGTTTCTTTAAGTTTTGTATTGATTTAATGGAAAAAGGTAGTAATTATATAGATGCTGCTTATACAAATTCAGGTGGTTTTGAAAACGTAAAATTGGCTGTTAAGTAATATGAAATACTTAAAAAGATTTAATGAATCATCTTATGAAAAAATTAAGATTGACATAGCAGATGATGTTCAATGGATAGAAGATTCTTTATTAGAATTAACTGATGTAGGTTATGATGTTGAAGTTAGACCATTTCAAGTTAAATCAATTAGCAGACCTGGTATAACAATTACAATTAAAGGTGATAAGTTATTACCTATATCTATCGGTGAGAATTTATTAACCATAGATTCATATCTAAAAGAACAAGGTTTTGTAGGGTTTAATCCATATGATTATGATAATGAGTATTCACAAAGTAGATATCAAGTAAGAGTTGTTGCTTTTCTAAATAACATTAGAAATGAATATGAGAATAATCTACCTGACTTTGTTAATATGTTAAAAAGATTTCAAGTTAATGCTCCATTTAATAGTATTAGTGTTAGTTATTTCAAACCTGAAGTTAAGGTGAATGAATCTTTATATGAAAGTCCTTTAGTAATAGAGTTAAAGGATATGGCATTAGAATTAACTGATATAGGTTACAATGTTCAGATATTTAAAGATAGACAAGAGACAGATGATAATATTCGTATTATTATAAATCATACAAATAACTTTACTATGAAGACTGATGTTAAAGAATTCTTATTTAGAGCCATTGGTTATATGAAAGATAATGGATATAAATATGATACACATTCTAATTTTGGTAGATTATATTTTGTTGAAGATGGTAGAATAATTATATCAGGTGGTGAAGCCAGAGAAAGATATCCATCATTCACAATGATAAACATTTTATTTAAGAAAAGTTAAATGTTGTGGTGGGCAAACGCCACGGAAATTTTTTTAAACTGACGTCCGTCAGATTTTGTCAGAATCTTTTTAATATATAATCTAATGAAACATCTAAAGAAATATAATGAATCTGGAATTGATGGTAGTAACTTTGATCCTGATTTAATTTTAATTAAAGAAATCATACTAGAGTTGAAGCATGAGTATCCTTCTATAGATGGTGATATAGTCCAAGAGACGTTTGATAATAATACTTATACAATTATTAAGATAAAGCCTTTACCAATTTATAATGAACACACAACTAAGTTAGATAATCTTGACAAAAGAATGAAATACTTTAATGATGTTATAGAGTGTAGTAAAAGATTACAAGATGCTTTAGAAAGAGAAATAAGACTTCAAGATTTATTCAATACAGATGGTGGTGAGATTTATATCTGGATAGATGACATTAAACACAAAGGAAAAAAATGGAGTGGTCAATGAGATACTTAAAATCATATGAATCAATGGCTGACCTAGCATCTGATAGTTATCATAAACGACAAGAACGTTTAAGAACTTTAGAGGATATGTCACTTGAATTATGGGATGAAAACTTTAATGTTCAAGTTGGCTCTGAGGTTTTAAGTAGAGATGATAAGTATATAGTAGTTAACATAGTAAAAAGAGGTCAAAATAGATTTGATTATAACAAGATTAAAGATACTTTATTATCAATGATAAGTTATATGGAATCAGAAGGTTATTCAATTAAAAGTATTGAGGTAAGTGATAAATATGTTTCTAACTTAATACCTGTTGAATTAAAAGGAGATGAATTATATATAAAATATAAACCAGAACAAATGGTAAATTATCCAATTGGACAATTAGTAATAAAATTTCAAGAATGAGACACTTAAAATCATATAAAATATTTGAATCTAATAAAGACCATTATCATGACTTAATGATGGTTCTAAATGATTTATTTGATGATTGGGGTATTATATCACATTCTACTGAAAGATTTGGTGATGATAATGATGATTACCCTGAACATAAATTCTGGGCATTTAGAAATAGTGGTGGTCAAGATATTATGACTAACAATGTAGATATAGTGGAAGAAGTTAAAGATATTGTTATTTATAATATACCTGCTGAACATAAAGATAGATTCTGGAATGAACTAATGAGTTATAAAGAACAAATAGAAGAAGTAACTGGTAAAAGTTTTCATGTACATGAAGAAGAAGTCAATAACTTATTCTATGATTATATACTAAGATTAATATGAAACATTTAAAAACATATAAGATATTTGAATCTGTTGGTGTAGACCTAACAGATATTCTACTTGAAATCAATGATGAAACTTATTGGAAGGCTGAGTGTTGGCCCGAATCACAAACTGGAAAATGGGTTGTTATTATAAAAACGGTAGATGAAGATGAAGAATATGAATTAGAAGGTCAAAGACCATTACCAATAGTAATTGAATCTATTGAGAGAGCAATTGACTTTATGAATAGTGAAGGGTTTACTCATTATCAAATCACGTTTGATAATGAAGATGATAATCAATATGAAGAAATAACTTTAGAAGAGGTTTCTGATTTAGATGTTTGGCCCAATAACTTTATAAGAATAGAATTTTGGAAATGAGATACTTAAAAACATACAAAATATTTGAATTTTCACATGAGGAAATAATGGATTCACATTATGGTTCTAATGTGATGGAAGAATGTGATTCTATAATTGCTGATATCAAAGATATGTTATTAGAGTTAAAAGATATTGGTTTATTCATAACGGTTGGTTATACACCAATGACTTTAACTTATAGAGATAAGACACCTAAGATAATGGCTGAGGTTCAAGGTGATTCATTACTATGTTCATATAATGAAGATGATATCGATTCTGCTTTTGAAAGGATTAAAGAATATACCAGTTCAAAAGGTTATGCTACTGGATTCGGTACTTGGGAAAGAGAAGTTGAGAATGGTAAAAAAATGTCAGTTTATCAAATTTTAATACAGAAGTAATTACCATTTACCTTCATCTAATAACCTTTGTCTTGGTTCTAACTCTTCTTTATTATTAACCCAATAGTTCCAATTAATTTTTAGTTTATTAGAATTATAGTTTAAAGCAGAACCACCGAACCTTGTTACCCAAGACATAATAGATTCTGCGTGAATAGAGAAATGGTTATATTCATTTTCACCACAACCACATCCAGTTGAACGACCATTATTAAATTCCCATACTAAAGGTTTAAGACCACAGTTAGGGCAGTTAAGCCATTCTTCTGGATTATTGGGAATCTTATAAGCAGATATACATTTATACTTACCCGCAATTATATCTAATTTAATATCTCTTTCTAATTGTATCATAGTATTCTATTTAATTGTAATTCACGCCAAACATCTAGTGGTACAAAATACTGAGCGGCATAAAGTCTTGATTTATCATCATTATCTTTTTCTATCATATAGAATCTAACATTCTGTGATATTATTTGGTCTTCGGGTATGCTTTCATAAGTTTTACCAATAGTTAGTGACAAGATATTATGGTGAGATTTCCCATAAGAGTCTCGACCTAATTCTACGTTATTGATACAAACTACTTTCATTTTATTATTTAATATATATATTATGAAATACCTAAAAAGGTTTAATGAATCATCATCAGACTTTACTAACATAACTAGTGAGTGTAAAGATATTTTAGTTGAATTAAGTGATAGAGATATCAAGTATAATGTTTATGGTTTTGAAGGAGCTAAGATTCTTGGTGAAGAAACATACAAAGATTTAATCCGAGTTGAAGTTGGTGACCAATATAAAGCTATTAAGATGATTGGTATGGATTTAATGTTTGAACATCTTTTCTCTTATATGGAATCTGAAGGATTTGAATTAGGTTATAGTTATTACGAGAATAGTAATTGGGAATATCATGAGGCTTGTCCAGAATGTGATAGTCAAAGTATCACACCTCCTAATGATTTACAATCAATGGAAGGTTGGAAGTGTAATAAGTGTAAACATGAAGGACATCAAGATGATTTTCAAAGACCTGAGCATCCACTAAGTAAAGACGAGTTATTTTGGTCAATTAAACAGAATTATCATATTCAGTTTATGTCACTTGCTTTTTACAGAGACAAGTAATTACTTATCCAATACTTTATCAATTTTAGAATCTCTTAATAATTTTCTTCTTTCAAGTTCCATATTGAGTTTAATAATGGTAACTTCATCACAGGTTCTATCCAGTTGGTGATAAACAGATTCAACACCACGGCTATAAAGTTCTCGTAAGAACGCTAATCTTTTTTCTTTTCTTTCTAACGTATCCATAATTAGTCAATTAAAATATTTAATTTATCTTCTCTTAATTTAATAAGGTCTTCTTCTCTGATAGATATGGTAAAGTAATTAATACCATTAGTATATTCTTTAATAGTGTAGTCACTGATATCTAAGCCTATGTATTTCATAAAGCAATCACAAACCCATTGAGCACCAGTTGTTTTTATAGACTCATATTCATCTTTTGATAAAGTCTTATCTATAATAGTTACTTCTTTATTCTTTACTATAAGTTTATACATGTTACAAATATAAAAAAACCCTTTGAATAATCAAAGGGTTTTTTATTTTTTATCTTTAGTTTAATTATTTCTTTTTAGAAACAATTGACCAAACTATACCTACTACTGATATAAGTGAACCGATAAGTTCAGTAGACATAGCATCAGTTGCTAATCCTTTAGCTACTAAAATACCACCTCCAAAAGTTAGGATGTGACGAACTAAACCTAATACTTGATCTTTATTCATAATAATAATTTTATTTTTTATAAACAAGGTCATGATCCTTGTTTTCGTATTAGTATATATTACATGAAAAAACATCAAAATTCCTAACAAAATCAAAGGTTTTTATTAAAATTAGTAAAAAGTCATATATGGATTTTTTATAGATTGAATAATATTGTTATAATTTAATATATACATTATGGCGATAACAAATAGATTATTTACTTATTCATCTACACCTATATCTGGTGCTAGCCAATCTGGTAATTTGGCAATCTCAACTACTTATATTCCTGGATATACTTGGTGGGGTGGTCCAGATGAGAATTTAGGTTATGTAATTGCTCATGCTGATGCCGCGCCTGGTAGAACAGAGAGAAATAAAGGTGCTACAATATCTGGAAACTCGGTTGGGTTTTGGAGAACAGCCACACAATCTGATGCTGACTTTCTTTCAATGTTTAATGGTTTGTTTAATCAGAATTATGCCACTGCTTCTACTGCTGCGGCTTGGTTAAATTCGAATGGATATTGGACTTCATATTCTGGATCAAGTAGTACATTAGGAACAATAGGTAATCCAGCTGTGAGTGCTCAAGCTATTTATAACTCAGGTCAAACTACAAATGGTTGGTATTATATACAAACTTCTAATATGGCTACATCAAGACAAATATATTGTAATATGACTGATCAGGGTGGTGGTTGGATGTTAATGACTTATAATCCAAATGTTGCTATTTCAGCTGGTACTCCTTATCCAAATCAATGGTTAGGTGGAACAGGATCATTTGCTTCAATGATTTCAATTGATACGAGACAAGTTTGGTATCATAGTGGAACGGCTCAGTGTACTCAAGTAATGAAGATGGCTACATCAGCTACAGCTTCTTTAACACCTTTATTAAATAATATGCAAATTGCCAATAAAGTAGTTTATACTAATCCTAATAATCTAAGATTAACTGCTACCTTCTCTGGTGTGAGTGCGGTACTTACTAATAATACACCAATGTCAGGAACTTGGTCAGATGTTAAAGGACATACTTTAATGACCGGTAACCTAAATGTTAATGCGCCAGGTGATTGGGTTTATGCTACAAGTGGTGGTTGGTGGACAGTTTGTGGACCATCAACCGCATTTCCTGATTCTCAGGGTAGAAGTGGTAACGCTCAGGGATCAGGATCTTGGACAAATAATGGCACTAATTTAATCTATGGTATGGTGGATGTTGCTGCCACTTCTAACTCCAATAGAACTGATATTAAAACATATGCTGTTTATATTAAATAAAATTAATTATGGAAGATTTAAGACAAATAAATGATATCAATTATGAACCATCTAAAGGTGACAATGTTGTTTTAGATAGTAGATATGGTGTTCTACTAGATGAAAACTTCAATCAAATACTTTGGACTGACAATGAAGAAGTCGAAGATTGGATTGGCGGTTGGTCTGCCTTTTTAGAAGCAGGTGGATATATACTTGTTATTTAACCAGATTATTATATACCTAATAAGTCTAATGATTCTTTTCTTCTAACATAAGCATCGAATCTTGATTTGAATTCTGGACGTTTAAGCATAAAGTGGTATAAAGAACTAATATCAACTCTAAATATCCAATCAGGATGTGTGATATGATTTCTTCTAAGTCCACTAGGGGTTTCAATCTTACTAACTACCTTAGTTATACACTTAATAACAAATGACTTCTTATTCTTTTTGATAAACTCAATTTGGTCACCATCTTGAAAGTTTGGACTAATAAAACTATCTTTAACACCAGTTTGAACACCAGTTAAATACATGTAACTAGTTACATTATAGATAGTTCCTAATTCAATATACTCAGTAAACATATCTAATAACTTAGATTCTTTTAATTCAGAAAGTTTATTATTGGACTTACTGAGTTCAGCAACTTGTTTTTGTAATAACCTCATCTGTTCGGTATTACTTAATATCTGAGATTCAATTTCTGTAATTCTCATCTATTACTTTTTTAGGTAAGCTAATTTCTTATATAAACAAACAATCTCGTCGATACTTAGATTGTTTTTCTTTCCGTTTATATCTACAGTACAAGCTACAACGTTACCAACTACATATCCTTTTTCATTATCTACTCTATCAAATGATCTGGCATTAGGACCGTCTTCTGTGAATGTTACATTTGTATAGAAACAAGTTGTGTATTCTAATAATTTTTTAACACATTCAAATGTTAGATTAAATTCTAAATTTCTACTTTGAGCAGATGAATGAATATTGACAAGTTTCTTGGCTACCTCAACATCAGATATAATAGGTTTGTTATCTTTTTTAGGCTGTTCTTTTTTAACAGGTTCTGTTTGAGTGGTTTCTGTTGTTACTTCTGATACTTCACTTTGAGTGACTTCGGTTTGAACCGGTTCAGTTTTTTCTAATTTCTTTTTCATTAATTAAATAATAATTTTCCAATACGTTTGGCTTTTTCAACAAACTCTTCGTATGTGTCGTTGTTTTCTACAATAATATCAGCATCAGAGATATTGATATTAAATGATGTGCCAGGCTCCAAAGGTAGTCTTTTAGAAGCATCTACCCAAATTATTAAATCAAATAATTTTTGTTTAACACATTCATCAAATTCTGCTTTGTCTCTCATGCCAACATAGCAGTCTGTTTTAGAAAGAATATCAGTGGCAAGTCGAGCACGATTATCTTTATTGTAATCACAAATGGCTAAGTACCATTCATCACGATGATTAACTCTATCATTGAAACATTCCTCTGGTGAGTTGTAACCATACTTATCTTTTAACTGGTCATATAAAAAGAAGTCGGCTGATGCTTGAGAAGAAGACATAAAGGTTAAGCCAAAATGTTCTTGAAACAATTCAGCTAAAGTATCTTTACCGTGACGAGCATTTCCTAATATTAATAGTTTCATCTTTTATAAGCTTTTTTAATCATAATAACACCTGTGACAGTTAACCCAACACCAAAAGAAGTAATGAAATAATTAAGACCCATATCTTTACTTTTACTGTAGCCAAAATAACCATCGGGTATATTCTGTTGAATTCTTTTTTGCTCTAGTATAATTCCAGTGGTAATAAATCCTAAACCACTAACAGATGTTAGAAATCCATTAGTTGATAATTCTTTATCATAACTACGAAGGTGTAGATTAATTTCTTGATTTTGAGTTTTATTCAACATCATTGTTTGAGTTGAATCTAAGCCACTTGCTATGCTACATAGTGTGGTTAGTATAAATACTATAGTTAATATTAAACGCATATTGTGATGCTTTTTATATGATATTAGATTGAATAAGTTTAATGTAAAAAAACCTACCAAGTTGGTAGGCTTTATTAATTATTTAACAATTTGAGATTGTATTTCTTTGGCTCTAACGATAGCAGATTCTTTAGTTTTGAATCCAGTTTCTACCATTTTCTTTCCAGTATAGATGCCAATTGTTGTAGCCTTTGTGGCCATTTTGTTACCTACTTTACCTACTGATTCTGTTTGACGAACACGAAGTCCACCTACTTGACCAATTACTTTACCTACATTCACTCGTTTTGTTGCCATTTTTGTTTTTTTTTATAAGATTAATAAATAATTTAACTTTACAAAGATATGAAATTATTTTTAATATACAAACAAAATAAAATTTAAATAATATAAAAATATGAGATTTTTATTTAGCGTTATATTTATTCTTGGTTTCATCTTTGTTTCTAATGAGAATTCAAATCAACCACAACGAAAATCTTTGATAGAAACTTC
>B570J14230_10000027_pt1 | contig 44478 bp, 49 predicted proteins | sample LakMenepilimnion_3_FD_14230 | JGI IMG/M metagenome (IMG submission 14230) | reverse complement strand
CTGGTTCAAGTGGTAAATCAGGTTCATCAGGAACATCTGGCTCAAGTGGTACTTCAGGTTCTTCAGGAACATCTGGCTCAAGTGGTTCATCAGGAACTAGCGGAAGCTCAGGTTCAAGTGGTACTTCAGGTTCAAGTGGTACTTCAGGTTCATCAGGAACTAGCGGTTCTTCAGGTTCAAGTGGTACTTCAGGTTCATCTGGTACTTCAGGAAGTTCGGGAACATCTGGCTCAAGTGGTTCATCAGGAACTAGCGGAAGCTCAGGTTCAAGTGGTACATCAGGTTCAAGTGGAACAAGTGGTTCTTCAGGTTCATCTGGTACTTCAGGAAGTTCTGGTACATCAGGTAGCTCAGGTTCATCAGGAACTAGCGGAAGCTCAGGTTCATCAGGTACATCAGGTTCTTCAGGAACTAGCGGTTCAAGTGGTTCATCAGGTACATCAGGTTCATCTGGTACTTCAGGTTCAAGTGGTTCTTCAGGAACAAGCGGAAGTTCAGGTTCAAGTGGAACAAGTGGTTCATCGGGAACATCTGGCTCAAGTGGTTCTTCAGGAACTAGTGGTAGCTCAGGTTCTTCAGGTAAATCAGGTTCATCTGGTACTTCAGGAAGTTCAGGAACATCTGGCTCAAGTGGTTCATCAGGAACTAGCGGAAGTTCGGGAACATCAGGTTCAAGCGGTACTTCAGGAAGTTCAGGAACATCTGGCTCAAGTGGTTCAAGCGGTACTTCAGGAAGTTCGGGAACATCAGGTTCATCTGGTACTTCAGGAAGTTCAGGAACATCAGGTTCAAGTGGTTCTTCAGGAACATCTGGCTCAAGTGGTTCTTCAGGAACTAGCGGAAGCTCAGGTTCTTCAGGTAAATCAGGTTCAAGTGGAACTTCAGGTTCATCAGGAACATCTGGCTCAAGTGGTACTTCAGGTTCATCAGGAACATCTGGCTCAAGTGGTTCATCGGGTACTTCAGGAGCAGCAACTATCAACAATAACGCTGATAATAGAGTTATTACAGGTAGTAACACCGCGGGTGAATTAAATGCAGAAACCAACTTAACGTGGGACGGTACGACCTTGAGTACTACGGGAGGTGGAATTGACACTGGCGGTGGAACCATTGATACCAATGGTGGAAATGTTGAAGTTGCGGGTGGTAATATTGTCCTTGTTGGTGGTGATATTGACATGAGTGCTGCGGTTGGTAACATCCAAGGTGGTGGTGTTGCAAACATCAATAACTTTAATAATATATCTGCAAACAGTAAATCGTTCGACATCCCTCACCCAACTAAAGAAGGGTGGAGATTAAGATATGGAAACTTGGAAGGTCCAGAACATGGAGTTTATTTCAGAGGACACGCAACAAGTAAAGTGATTGAACTCCCTGATTATTGGGTAGGACTTGTTCACGACACAGATTGGTCAGTCCAACTCACACCAATCGGAGGACCTTGTGTTCATTGGGTTGAGAAGATTGAAAACAATAAGGTTTACATCAACTGTCAAGATGGAACTCCAAATTGTTTCTACACAGTCTTCGCAGAACGTAAGGATGTTCCAAAGGTTCTGTTAGAATACAAACCGATACAGGAATAAGATATAAAAGAAAAGGGAGTCAAACGACTCCCTTTTTTATTTAACGATTATCAATGTGTATTATGACCTCATTATAATACTCAATGAAATGGTCGTTCCACAAATCCCAAGCAATATCAATACCATCAACAGAAAATATTTTATATCGTTTAAAGTATGGTAATATATTATCCCTGAAATTTCTAAACTTATCTTTAAGTTGGGGACTTCTTAAATGCCACTCACCAACAATTTTTTTAACATTATTTTGAAGAAAGTCTAAATTATCTTGAGTGAAAATATCATATTCACCACCCTCACAATCAGTCTTAATAAAATCTATTTTATCTACGTTGTACAGATTTATAAAACGATTAAATGTTAGTGTTTCCATTTCATCCTCGCCACCAAACAACATATCACTTTTAACGATTGAGCTTACATTTGATATACCTTTTGGGATTGGTATTACTTGATGACCCTTTAGGTTTTTAACCAAAGTTTTAAACTCTCTTTCGCTTGGTTCAAAACAATAAACTTGTTTTGGTTTTTTGTGTAATATTGAATATGTAAATGGACCAACACTCGCACCAACATCTAAAACAGTATCACCCTCCTCAACCTCAAAAAATTGTTCGTAACATTTATCTTCAAAAATTTCTTTGATTATTGAGTTTTTGTGATATTCACTCATATGAGTTTTAGACCCATTAGGATTTATGTGCCAAAGATATTCTACTTGACCATCAACATCGTATTCAACAGGACGATTCATCCATCCCCAATCAAAGTTTGATAAATCTATCATATTGGTAAACTATTAAGAACTGTTAGTGGCGAAATTGATTTTTCACAAATGTGTTGTTTTTCGGTACCTTTCCAAATTGGACACCAATCCCAATCTCCTGGGTCAAACTTAAAGTTGATATTTGCCCAACAAGAGTTACAAGAATGTTCATTAATAATTCTTGTAATATTAGTTTGGAACTCGTGATGTTTAGGTGTAAATCCACTAATCATTACAGTGTGTTTACCAACACCCCAATTCATCCAAGCCATACCTGAACTTGGCGAAACCAAGAATTCTGAATGATAAAGGATATTAAGAGCGTCGTTTAATGGTTTACCGTGAATACATTTTGCACCTTTTACTTGATATGGTTTTGTTGTTAAAATGACGACTTCATAACCTTTTTTAATTAATTGGTCTGTCAAATAACACCACCCTTCATAAGTCCATTCTTTACAACCTGCAGTCGACTCGGGGGCTAAAACAACATATTTGTTTTTGATTGTTCTCGGTTTAACATCAAAGTATAAACCGTAGTTTCTTTCAACATAATTTAAACCAAGGATGTCTGTTGCAGTTTGTTGTAATGGTAAAGTTTGAATCGGGTTAGGGTAAGAATCATATTTGTTCCACTTACCTTCGTCAGATTTAATCCAACCAATCCTATAAAGTGCGTGACAATTTGTGACCATACCAGGTTCGATAAATTCAATATCCTGATAGTTAGGGTTTTGTTTAAACCATTTGTTATGAAATGTGCTTAGAATAACTTGGCAGTTATGTTTCTTTTGAAACTCAACAGCGTAAGGTGCCCAAGCAATTGTATCACCAATTGATTTTGATTCAAAAGAGATTAAAACTCTTTTTCCTGTTAAATCTAACTCCTCAACAATTTTACCATTAACACGGATTTTCCATTTGGTGTAATATTTTCTACCACATTGAACCCAATGATTATTTTTCATTGTATGTGAATGAATTACAGCATCATTTTCATCCAAAAACTCAATTAAATAAGTTCTGTCTTCAGCACCCACAATTTCAACTTTTGGACCATCAAGATATGAAACCATAATTTTATTGGTATCCGCATCAGTGGATTTATAATTTTTCATAAAATCAACAACTGTTTTGTAACCAATCTCACCAATTCGTTCCCAAGAGAATTCTTTATGAATTTCTATTGAGTCTTGAACGGCTTTTAATTTACATTCTTTATAGTTCTCATACGTATATCTCATCTGTCTTGACAAGTCCACAAAATCAGGTTCGTAATAGTTTCCTGGTAAATCACTCATTGTATATCTACCGTAGTCATTTGCGCTTGCAAGTTTTTCACCTATAATCTTAACAGGAATACCTCTACCTTCAGCAAACTCCATTTGAGCAGAACACTCTGAATAAATAGATGGGGTACCACAAGCCATCGCTTCAATAAGAGGTAGATTCCATCCTTCAGAACGTGCGCAAGAAACAAATACGTGTCCTGTTTTAAGGTATTTGATATAATCCTCACGAGTTGGGAAGTGAATCATTTTGATTCTTGGGTCTGTTAAACCATAACCTACCAATCTTTCTTCGGTGGTTTTATAACCATCCATCTCTTCACCCCACATATTGTCAATCGATACAACCAAATCCACAGGTTCATCCGAAGAAAATGTTTTCAAGAAAGTTTCAATAATCTCCTTGGTTGATTTTCTATAATCCCATCGACCAAATAATAAGAATTTAAATCTACCATCATTGTATTGTTCCAATTTCTCAACATCTTCAGGGAAGAATGTATGGATATCGACACCCTCAGGGACCACCTTAACTTTATCAGGGGTTGCACCTTGGTTGATGGTACATTCCATTTGCCATTTACTCGGAACCCAAATCTCATCGTATTTCAAAAGTTCATTGAAAAACTCTTTAGGTTGAAGAGTAGATTCCCATACGTTATAAGCAATCTTTGGACCAATATAATCGTGATAGAATATATGGTGATTAGTCTCACTCAATACAATATTCACATCAGGAAAAAACTCTTTTGATTTGTCAGGGTAGATATCGTAATCTGATAACTTACCTTCAGAGTTGTATAAAATTTGTTTATACAACATTGATTTATCAACATCATTAATGTATGGTTCGTTATCGTGGGGGGTTGGATTATAACCATCCCAAGTGCTACCAACAGTAAAGTTTCTAACCTTAACAGGTGTGTGTTTAACTAATTCTCTTAAAAAATCACGAGTGTGGTTATTGTAACCTGTTGTTCCAATATAAGAACCGTGAAGATAAATTTTTGGTTTTTCCATATAATAATTGAATATGATTATTGAAAAGATACTGATTTATCTTATTTTTTCAATATATGGCAAACGGTATTTATAAAATTACAGAAGATTTCGAGAAGGCACTTGCAGATTATACGGGAGCTCCGTATGTGGTGACTCTCGATAATATGAGTAACGCTTTGTTCTTGGCGTTATATTATGAAAAAAATGTTAAGAAAAGTATTACTTCAGATAAGATAACAATTCCTTGTAGAACATACCCATCGGTTCCTTGTGAGATTATTCACGCAGGGCTAAAGGTTGATTTTGAACCTGTTGAGGGTAAAACAATTAAAGGTATGTACCAACTAAAAGGAAGTAATGTTTGGGACTCAGCACTAAGTTTTACTGCCGATATGTATAAACCTGACCAACACATTTGTGTTTCTTTTACTGGACCTTATAAACATTTTAAACTTAGTAAGGGTGGTGCAATTTTGACGGATAGTTTGGATGCTTATCATTGGTTTAAGAGAGCTCGTTATAGTGGAAGAAGAGAATGTTCATATCACGATGATTACTTGGATATGATTGGTTGGAACTTTTATATGATGCCTGAGTTGGCGGCAAGAGGGATGCTGTTGATGAATCAGTTTTATAATATTGACGGTTCGAAAAAACATAATCAGGATTTAGAATTACCATATCCTGACTTATCTAAATTTGACGTTTATAAACAATGAAAAAAGCATTAGTTGGATATGGTGGTCACGCTAAAGAGGTGATGGCTCAAATGGGGGTGGAATTGACTTGTTTTGTTGATGACAAATATGTTGTAGAAGGAACAAGACCACTATCTGAGTTTAACCCCAAAGAATATGCGATAATGGTTGCGGTTGCAGATTCAAGAGATAGATTTGATATTATCCAAAGACTACCCAAGGAGACTAAATATTTTACTTGGGTTCATCCAACAGTGTTAATTATGGATAACAACATTGAAATCGGAGAAGGTAGTTTTGTTGGTGCATATTCAATACTAACTACAAATATAAAAATAGGTAAACACGCAATTTTAAATAGAGGTAACCATATTGGTCACGATTGTGAAATTGGTGATTACTTTAGTGCAATGCCAGGTGCAATTGTGTCTGGTAATGTAAAAATATACGACCTTGTTTATATGGGTAATAATTCCTCAATCCGAGAAAAATTATCAATACATAGTTTGGTAACAATTGGTATGAATAGTGCGGTTGTCAAACATATTGAATCACCTGGTGTATATGGAGGTGTTCCCACAAAAAATATTAAATAATGAAAGATTTGATTTTAATTACCGCGTATTGTCCTGATGATAATAGAGAAAATATTTTAAGGAATTTAGTTTCTTCATTAGAAAAATATAAAGATTATTTTGAGGTAATGATTGTTAGTCATACACCAGTACCGATTGATATTCAAAATAAAGTAGAATTTTCATTCTATGATAAGAAAAATGAAATATTAACTGATTGGGATTTATTAAACCAACCTTGGTTTGTACCTGAAGGAAACAGAAGAATCCAATCATCTTTTCTAAGTAAAAAAAACACTCACTTAGCTATATGGAGATTAATGATTTTAGGTTTTAGTAATGCTAAAAACTTAGGGTTTACTAAAGTTCACCATATAGAGTATGATTGTCAAATCAATGAAATATCCGAGTTTGTTGAAAACAGTGATTTATTAGAAACAAATAGTGCAGTGGTTTATATGGACATCCAAGATAAAGTTGCGGAAGTAATGTTCGGTAGTTTTCAATCATACTATATCCCAAAAATACATTCAATGTTAATTGAATTGGATGAAGATAAAATTAAAGATTTAATTAGAGGTGCAATATCAAAATCACCTGAAGGTTTATTACTTAAGTTAATTGAAGACTCAGGTAGTGTTGTTGTTAAAAACAGAAATGTTTTAGAAGAAAAAGGTAATTTTTTTGGTGTTATTAATAGTCAATCAATAAATAAAAACCCATGGTCTTTACCGTATTACGACCATTTAACAGGTAATGTTGATTTCATATCATGGAATACAACTAATAAAAATGGTTTGGAATATAAAATTATTATTAATGGTTCAAAATTAGTTCACATACCATTAGTCCATCATTATCATTGGAATATTGTTTTCTTAGGTAAACTTGAAGAAATTAATTCCATTATTGTGTTAGAGAATGATGTGATAAGGGATACATTTTATTTAAAATCCGATGAAGACAGGGAAATTTTTAAACTAATGAGTTTTAGAGTAAACGAATAATATGATAGAAAACATACATCTTTGGCACGCAGACAGGGGAACCTATTTTGACAGACACGTAAACATAATTTCTTGGAGTGACCAATACCACGTAAGGATTGGTAAGTACAATTCAATAGGTAGAGACTGTAATTTTTTTCTACACGCAAATCATAGACCCGATTGGGTTACAACATCATCCCAACTGTGGGGTCCTGTAACTAATGAGATTGCTCAGATGCATATGGATATGGGACATCCATCTTGTAAAGGAGATATTATAATTGAAAATGATGTTTGGATTGGGGCAACAGCAACTATAATGTCAGGAGTTAGAATTGGTAACGGAGCGATAGTTGCGGCTGGTTCTGTTGTAAGTAAAGACGTACCACCATATGCGATTGTTGCTGGTAATCCAGCCAAAGTTGTTAAGTATAGGTTTAGTGACGAGCAAATTAAAAAATTATTATCTATTGCTTGGTGGAATTGGGATGAACAAAAAATTAAAGATAATGCGATGACTATGTGGTCAAACAACATTGATGAATTTATAGAAAAATTTTATGAAGATAGATAAAGTAATTTTTGGTGTGGATGACAATCCATTATACCAAAATTTTTGGCCAATCCAATCAAAAATAATTAAAAAATTATTTAATGCTCAACCCGTATTATTTCATATTACAAATGAAGATAGTGATTTTTATGATGATGGTAATGGAATTGTAAAAAAAATAAATAGAAATAATTGTCCAGGTATTATCACTTCGTTTTTAAGTCAAATTGTTAGAATGTATGGAACAAAATATTTTCCAAATGATGTTTGCATGACCAATGACATTGATATGATTATTATAAACAGAGATTGGTTTATTGATAAAATTAAAGATATTGATGATAATTCTTTGGTGATTTTAGATGAAGATGCATACTCATTAGAAAGACCAGAGTGCCAAAATCATAATGAACCTTGTGAAAATAGATACCCAATTTGTTACAATATTGGAAAAGGTTCAACTTTTAATAAAATTTTAGATACTGATAGACCATTCAGTCAATACGCTCATGAATTGGGAGTGTTGAAATTAGGGTGGGGAACTGATGAAATTTATTTTGGTCAAAATGTTAATGAAAATATTCATGGTGTTGAAGTTCATAAATTTAAGAGAGGGTATTCTTCTCCATGGAAAGCGGAAAAAAGAATTAACAGACATAATTTTCCCGTAATATTAAATAATAATTTAGAGATTACGGCTCAATTAAACGATGGCGTGTTTGATTGGGAAAAACTTAAAAATGGATATTATATTGATGCTCATTGTCCAAGACCATATATTGAATATAAAAAAGTTATTGACAATTTAGTTGAAATCGCATTGTCCATAACAAACCCTAAATAAAAAAAATAATTATGAAAATAGATAAAGCAATATTTGGGGTCGACGACTCATATTTTTTGGAGTTTTGGCCTATCCAAGCTAAAATTTGTAAAGAGATTTTAGAAATAGAACCTGTACTTTTTTTTATATGTGATGAAGAAAGTGACTTTTATTATGATGGTAATGGTTTAGTAAAAAAAATTAAAAAAGTTAACGACCACATTACAGGTAATGTTGTTCATACAGGTTTATTAGCATGTATTGCTAGAATGTATGGGACAAAGTATTTTCCTGACGAGGTTTGTTTAACATGTGATTTAGACATGTTAATGATTAATAAAGAATATTTTATAAATCAAATTAAAAACTTCAGTGATAATAGTTTAGTAATTTACTCAAGTGATGCTTATGATTTAAATAGGTTAGAAGCAAAAAAACTTTTTGAAACTGAACCTTTTCCATTTACTCAAGAAATGTATAATTATCCATATAACGCCGCTAAAGGAAAGGTATTTAATAAAATATTGGATACTGATTGTAGTTTTGAAGATTTTGTAAATAGACATGGAAATTATAAACCAGGTTATAGATATATGTGGATGATTGATGAATTTTATTTTTCTGATTGTGTGAATAATAAAAATCATGGTATTGAAGTTCATAAATTAAAAAGAGGTTACACTAGTCCATGGATTGCGAATAGAAGAATCGAAAGACATAATTTTCCTGTTGAATTAGAATTTGAAGGTGAGAAAGAAAATCAAAAAAAATTTGGAATTTATGATGAAGAAAAATTAAAAAATGGTTATTACATAGATGTAAATTGTTGTAGACCTTATAGTAAATTTAAAGATGTTATTGACCATTTAGTTGATTTAGTTATTTCACCCAAAGAAATCAAACAAGTCGTAATTGATGAAAGAACAGAGTTGTGTTCTATCATGGATAAACACAAGAGTGATAAAGCTAGTAAACCTGATTGGGTTGATTTTGGTGGTCACAATTATACTAGATTATATTCACAACTTTTTGAAAGTATTAGAGATAAAGAAATAAAAATTTTTGAATTAGGTATTGGAACCAATAATGTTTTGATACCTTACAATATGGGTAATATGGGTACTCCTGGGGCTTCTCTTAGAGGTTGGAAAGAATATTTTACTCGAGCTAAGATATATGGTGCCGATATAGATAAAAATACTTTATTTGAAGAGGAAAGAATTAAAACGTTTTATTGTGATGAAACGTCAATTTCTGATATAAAAAATTTATGGTTAGAAATTGGTGAAAAAATGGATATTATTATTGACGACGGTTTACACGAATTCAAATATAATTTATTTTTTTTAGAAAATTCATTAGATAGATTAAGTTCAGGTGGTTATTATATTATTGAGGATATTTGTGAATCTGATTTAGGTAGTTGGGAAAAAGAGATACCCAAACTAAGAAATAAGTATAAAAATTTTTCGTTTGAACTTATAAGTTTGGCTTGGACACACAACGATAATAATCTTGTCTTGGTAAGAAATAACAATATTTTTTCACTTGGTTTGAAACATAATACTGATAAAGTTATTCATCATAGGTTTGACAAGATTTATGATAAATTTTTAAGTGGTTTAAGAGAAACCAAAGTTAAACTATTTGAAATAGGATGTGGGTCAGATTATGCATCTTTCAACTTGTGGAAAGAATATTTTCACAACGGACAAATCTTCTCAATGGATATTAATGAAGAAAAAGTTACCGATAATGGAACTGTATTCAAAGGCGACCAAAATAATGAAGATGATTTACAAAAAATGATAAATCTTATTGGAGAATGTGATATAATAATTGATGATGGTAGCCATGTACCTGAACACCAAATCAACACCTTTAATTTTTTATTTGATAAAATGTTAAAAAATGGTGGTATCTATATTATTGAAGATATTGAATGTAATTATTGGAATCCGAAAAATACCATATATGGATATGAGGTTGGAAATCACAATGTTGTTGATTACTTTTCAACGGTACCCCATAAAATTAATTCCGAGTTTAGTGGAATGAGAAATAATAACCTAATATCTTCAATAACTTATTTTAAAAATTGTATAATTTTAACTAAAATGGATGTTGAAGAAATTAAAGAAAAAGATAGAGAGTATAGATTCAAAGAAATGTTATGAAAAAAATAGTTTTAATAAGTTCTTATTGCGATACACAAGAAAAAATTAACATTTTAAGTGAAAACATTAAAGTGTTGAAAAGTTTAGGATTAGATACTTTAGTGATTAGTCCAATAACATTACCTAATGAAATTATAGAAATTTCTGATTTTGTGTTTTTCACTAAAGAAAATCCATTATTAAATTGGCCTTTACGAGGTTTTACATTTTGGCAGACACATTATTCAAGTGAGGGTTGGATAACTATGCATAGAAATGTTGCGGATTATGGTTGGGCTGGGTTATATCAAATAAAGAAAATGAGTCAAATTGCTCTCAGTTATGATTACGATTATTTTTATCATATAATATATGATTTGGAGATAGACCAATATGTTATTGATACAATAAAATCTGACGTAACTAATTTAGTTCACCCAAGAATAAACCCAAACAAAGAAGATGATTGGTGGGATTGTACATTACATTTTATGATATTTGATAGAGAAATAATGAGTAAGATTGTTGATGTCATAAAATTAGATGATTATTTAAAATGGGATGGAGTTGCTGAAGGACAGGCGTTGTTGTGGACACAATTATTCCCAATTAATATATCTAAAACACCCGTGAGAGATAAAATATATTATTGGGGTGACAGAGGATTTTTCAATTATTCTATGAATCCTAATTATAAAATGTATATTAGTAAAAACCAACCAACAACTTGTTGGGTATCTGAAGGTGACGAAAAAGTTGAAAAAGATGTCTCATCTAATCTTAGATTTTATTTTTATGATTTTCTTGAATCACAAAATATTAAAATTAATGTTGACGGTGTGGTTAAAGAATATCAATTGAATAAAAATAAAATTATTGATATTGGTTTAGACTCTTTATCTGTTAAAAGTATATCGATGGTAGATAATAATGGTGAGTATGATTTATCAAATTTATTTAAAGATATTGATAGAAATTTAATTTATTTGGGTTATTAATAACCCAAATAAAAAATTATTTTATTTTAATTTCACTTCTACCGTCGTTCCAATAACTCACATCACCATACCAAATGAATATTTCTTCACCTGCAGATATATTTCGGTGTGATATGAATTTGAAGGTTTTTTTATCTGAGTCAGATATCCAATAAGCGTTTGCGGTTTCACTATGATTATACAAACTAGAAAAACCTAAACCAACAACTTGTTCTTCCCACTCAACCCCTTGAGGCCAATTAAACCGATAATCTAATAACAGTCCTGAAACTTCACCTTTGTTAATTGGTAATGTCAAAACAGGGACCTCTTCAATTAACTCTCCTTCGTTAATGTCCTCACTCGCGAAGACTCCCCATCCGTGAATAGGAGATTTATCTACATAAATTTTTGTTGGCGTATTAATTCTGAATGACATACTATATTCTTTTATTCAAAGGTAATTTATTATTGTAATAATTCAAATGTATATGAAAAAAGTTATTGTTACAGGACACAAAGGATTCATTGGTCGCTCACTATTAAATGAATTAAAAAAGAATGGGTATGATGTCTACGGTTTAGATGAAAGTTATTTTTCACAAGAAAATTGGACAAAAGTATTGTTAATACAGTTAAATGAAATTAATCCTGATGTTGTTTTTCACGTAGGTGCCTGTTCGGATACTTTAGAACAAGATGTTGATTATATGATGACAAGAAATTACGAGTCAACAAAAATCATTATGGATTGGTGTAAAGAAAATGATTGTCCGATGATTTATTCATCATCAGCAGCAAATTATGGTATTAATAATGAATACCCTTCAAATCTATACGGATGGAGTAAATACGCTGGCGAAGGATATGTTATTTCAAATGGAGGGGTTGCGTTAAGATATTTTAATGTTTACGGACCTGGTGAAGACCAAAAAGGTAAAATGGCTTCAGTTGCATATCAAATGCATTTGAGGGCTTGGACAGGTAAAGAAATTTTATTGTTCCCTAAAAAACCACAAAGAGATTTTGTATATGTGAAGGACGTTGTTTCTGCAAATTTATTTGCCCTCGGAAATTACCAAAGATTGAAAGGAAAATATTACGAAGTTGGTTTTGGAGAGGCGAGAGGTTTTGAAGATGTCTTGGACAATATGGGGATTAAATACGAATACACTGACGAGGATAAAATACCTGTTGGATATCAGTTTTATACTTGTAGCGACTCAAATAAATGGATGGGTGGGTGGAAACCTACTTGGAACCTTGAGATGGGTATTAAAGATTATAAAAATTATTTAGAACAATAGTATGAAAGTTTATGAAACAATGAGTTTAAGTAGGTCGGGACACCATTCTATGAAAAATTGGGTAATAAGAAATTTGGTTGGATTTCAAGTTGAATGGGTCTACAAAATGATTAATGCCACAGGGACTAAGTTTTATCACTTGGGTGAGGCCAATCACGACATACCGTTGAGTTTTAAATTCTTAAAAGAATTTAAGAATGATATTCATACTATAATGGTTAACTACGAGGATGCTCCTTGGGATTATACTTTATTTAATGAAGATAGAATTTTTAAAGGACCACTATCATTAGAAATGAACGGAGAGTATGACATAGAGCATATGGGTAGAATATGTTTCATAAGAAATTTTTATGATTTACTATCATCAAGGATAAAGTCAAACAATGAAACAATTTTTACTAAATGGGATACTAATGAACCTCACCTATTCAAAGTAGACGGTGAATTTATTAAAAGATGGAAAAGTCACGCAATGGCTTGTGTTGAAAATAAAGTTTCGTATTTAAAATTTGAAGATTGGATTGATAATAAAGAGGTTAGAGAAAGGTTTATTTTTGAAACTTTTGGTGTTAAGGATAGATATGGTTTGAATGGAATTAGAGGTTCACGAAGTTCATTCTCAACACATAACAATTTACAACATAGACATAAAGAATTAAATTTGAGTGATGAAATGAAAGATTTGATTAAGTCGGATAAAGATTTAACCCATCTTATTTCAGAATTAAATTATGATGTATTAAATTTTTAAATGATGGAAAAACCACTCGTGTATAATGTAGAAGAATGTTCTGAATGTAAAGTTCCTAAAGGATGGGGACACGAAATTATATTTGAGAATAATGAAAAATATTGCGGTAAAGTACTAGTCTTCAAAGAGGGGGCTCAGTTCTCAATGCATTATCATATGATTAAAGATGAAACTTGGTATGTTGAAAGTGGGGAGTTCCTATACAAATGGATTGATACTGAAACTGCTGAACTACATCAACAAACTTTAAAGGTGGGCGACACTGTTAGACAATACCCTGGTCAACCACACCAATTGTTTGCATTAACCGAAGGTAGAATCTATGAAGTATCTACCACTCACTACGATTCAGATTCATACCGAGTATGGAGAGGAGACAGTCTGAACCATTAAAAGTTTGGGTTAATGGGACCTTTGATGTCTTACACAGAGGTCACTTAGAGATGTTGGAATACGCATCATCTTTAGGTGTACTTAGGGTTGGTGTTGACACCGATAGAAGAGTTAAAGAACTCAAAGGAAATCAAAGACCTGTCAATTCTTGTCTTGATAGAATGTATCAGTTATCAAGAATAAATGGGGTTGAAAGTGTTGTTAGTTTTGATTGTGACTTTGACTTATCACAACACATTTTAAATTGGGAAACCGACATATTAGTTGTGGGTTCTGATTACAAAGATAAAAAAGTGATTGGTGGGGACAACGCAAAAAATATAATTTACTTCGATAAATTAGACGGTTATTCGTCAACAAAAATAATTAATTATGGCAAAGATTTTAGTGATAGGTGAACTGTGTGTTGACCGATTTGTGTATTGTGATATTAAGAGATTGTGTCCTGAGGCACCAGTCCCTGTTTTAAATCCGTTATATTCAACAACCAACAATGGTATGGCGGGAAATGTTGTAGAAAATTTAAGAACATTATTACCTGATAGTGAAGTATTACATTGGCATCAATTAAACAAAATCGAAAAGACTCGTTATGTTGAAAAGAAAAGTAATCAAATGATTACAAGAGTTGATGATGGTGAACTTGAACCTTGTGATACAATATTATTTTTATCGCCTGACCAAAGAAAAACTATTACCGAATCTGACATTGTAATAATAAGTGACTATAATAAAGGTTATGTAAGTGAAAATTTAATTAATCAAATTGGGGTTTTATCAAAAATATCTATTTTGGACACCAAGAAAAAATTAAATGAAAATGTTATCGGTAATATTACATTTACTAAACAAAACGAGGTTGAATATTCATATAATAAAGAAATTGTTGATAACCACGATGAAAAATTTATTGTGACTTTAGGGTCCAAAGGTGCGATGTATATGGGACAGGTTTTCGGTTCACCCAAACCTCAAGAAACTATTGATGTTAGTGGGGCTGGTGATACATTTGTCGCTTCATTTGTGTCACATTTTATTAAAACAAATGACATTAAAAGTTCAATATTATTTGCGAATGAAGTCTGTTCTGACGTGGTAAATAAAAAGGGTGTTTCCTTACCTGATAAGAAATATACAGAATATTTGAGAGGGTTATAATTTCTTATTTTTCTGAGTGTCCTCGTTGAGTTTTTTTGACTCTAACATATTCATAAGCTTTAAGGATTTTTTATAATTTTCCTCTAACTTATCCAATTCTTCTAAAGACACACCATTATCACAAGCTGAGAGATATCTGTCCTCCGCCTCTTCAATAACCTTCTTAATTGTTTTTATTAGTCTCACAATTATAAATATTACAAACAACACCTTTATTATAGAATAAACTACCATATCTTTTTTTTAAAAAAATGATTCATCCTGTTATTTATTGTGTAATGACAAAGAATATCTTAATGGATATAATATCAAATGTATTTAAAAAATAATGTGTAGTGGTCTTACCTTAAATTACAGTTTAACTTCTAAAGTAACTGCGTGCACTGCACCACTTATAGATTCATTTTCATTTGATGATGGTATAACTCCCGTGTTACAAGTTGGGACTATCTTATACGATGGATTAACTTGTGGTCCTTTAGTTGCAAGTGATGGGTTTTACCAAGACCCAAATGATGGGACAATTATTTATGTTATAACTGGCGGTGGAGGACAAATAACATCTGTAGAATATTGTTCTGATGTTGAATATTACTTGGAACCTTGTTGTGGTGGGGCTAATTGGAGGATTAATACTGGCAGTGTTATATCTTGGACTTTAGGTGAGGTTGTTTATTTATCACTTAATAGTCCTGGTGGGTCTAATCCCGAAAATACTTGTTATACAGTAATTGTACAACCTGACACATACTCAACATACAATTGGAGTTATCCTTTAGATGGGTTTACTTCTTATGGTGTGGGTACGAATTGTGCGTCTTGTTTATCTACAGAAGAAATTGTATGTCCAACTGCAACACCAACTCCGACATCAACTAATACACCCACTCCGACACCAACACCAACAGAAGGTTATACGATAGTATCAATCACTAATTGTGATACGTTTGTAACATATACTATTGATTGGGGACCAAGTTTACCAACACCTTTTGATGTTTTCTACATAGTTTTTCAAAACTCGATTGTCCCAAATGGGTGTTATACATATAATGGTTTAAGTTATAATACACCTGACGACACACCTGCTAGTAAAATACTTTATGGTGACTGTGAAAGTTGTAGTATGTCATTATTGACACAAACTCCTACACAAACAGCAAGCCAAACGCCAACACCAACTAATACGGCAACTAATACTCCAACTCAAACACCTACAAATACCACAACAACTACTCCGACTCAAACACCTACAAATACGGCAACTAATACTCCAACTCAAACACCTACAAATACCACAACAACTACTCCGACTCAAACACCTACAAATACGGCAACTAATACTCCGACTCAAACACCTACAAATACGGCAACTAATACTCCAACTCAAACACCTACAAATACCACAACAACTACTCCGACTCAAACACCCACAAATACCACAACAACTACCCCTACACCGACACCAACGTCAACTGAACCGTATGACATTTATTTATTTCAAGATTGTTGTTACGGTAATTATTACCGATATGAAAACGTTCCAGGAACTTTAACAGTTGGGCAGGTTTATAGTATAATTGGTGGTTCAGGATATAATGGTTGTGGAACTGTGGTTCCATATTCAGCTGTTGGTAATCTTTATTCCTCAGTTGGAGTTGTGTTCACATTACAAGTCGATTGTGCAACTTGTTTGATATCGGTTCCTTGTGTGACACCAACACCTACAGTAACACCAACCAATAGCCAAACACCTACAGTAACACCAACCAATAGCCAAACAGCGACTAACACCCCGACACCAACTCAAACACCAACAAGTACTTCAACAGGAACACCAACACCTACGCCAACTGCGACAGGAACAGGACCTCAAGATTCTGCATTGTTAACTAAGTGTAGTGATGGTACCATATTTTACGCCTTAGTTGACACTGACACTGCTTTTGTGGGTGCAACATATCTTTACAATGGTAGTTGTTATTCATTTGTTGAATTCTCAGGACCAGGTGGACCTTCATTAGGTGTTCCATCATATAGCGATTGTAGTAGTTGTGTTTTAACACCTACACCAACCCCAACACCAAACTCAACACCAACAAATACACCAACAGTTTCATCAACACCAAGTTCTTGTCCATACACAGAATTTTGTTTTAGAACAAACTATCCAACCCTTTCAGGTTATAGTGGTAATTTTGAAGTTGCTGGAACATACAATTCAAGACTCTACTATACAGGAGACGGTATCACCACAGGTTACATCTATCATACTGGTGATGTTTGGTGTTTAAGTAATTCTTTAGGTGGAACTTGTTTATTAGAGGGGACATACCCTTGTTATTCAATATGTCCCGACATATCGTCTAATTACTTCTCAACAGGACCTTGTCCTACACCAACACCTTCTTCGGTAAATTGTAACACTTTAGATTTTACGGCATATTTTGATTGTGATTTTGTACCATTCCCAACACCAACACCATCGATTACTTGTGATAATGTAACATTTAGTGTTACATCTATTCCATCAACTCCAACCCCAACACCGTCAACATCTACTTGTGCTGGTGATATGTCATTCTCATTCTCAGCTTATACACCAACAACACCATCGCCAACATTGACTCCTACGATTAGTCCTACGAGAACAGTTGAAGTTGGTGGACAATTAGTTTATACATTCTTTGAAGAGGCGTTTACTTGCCCAACATCTAAAGTTCTTAAAGATTGTGATAGTAATCTTGAGTTCTATGTATCCGACACATTAACATTTAACGGAATACCTATTTCAATTGGAACAACTTTTGGCGGATACGTGAATGGTGACCTATTCTGTTTAACATATGATAGAAACGATAGTAATACACAACCAAACTCGGTTCTTAATTCTATTGTTCAACTTTATGCTAACTGCACTGATTGTAGATTCACATTGACACCTACACCAAGTGTTACAGCATCAAACACACCGACACCAACTATAACTCCAAGCCCAACTATGACACCTACCGCATCACCGGCAGACTTTGTTTATGTATTCCAAACTTGTGCATTGAATCAGTCTAACTATCCTCAGTCCACAATAATGCAAACTCAACCTACGAATTTTGCTATTATGACAGGACAAACATTCCAAACTGTAAATGGTGAATGTTGGACTTATGTTGGACAATTCTTGAATTACTACCCTGCAGGTCAAACAATTTTAACTTACTTCACAGGAAATTATTTCAATTTAAATAAACCAACCATTTATGCTAATTGTGTTGATTGTTTAGCGAACCCTGTGGTATTGATAACTCAAACACCTGGTGTTACTAAAACACCTGGTTTAACACCAACACCGTCACCATTGGCGTTATGTGTTACATTATCCGAATCTATATTTAGAACAGGTTTACCTGACCAATGTGGTGGATATACAAGACAAGATAATCAGGTAACGGTTACACTAAGAAATGGTGGAACACCATATCCGGCACCTACAAATGTTACGGTAACAATTGAGTTATCAACTAGTGACTGTTTAGGAAATGGTACCACCAATTTGGTTATTAGTATACCACAAGGTCAGACATCTGCTAGTAAAACATATACTGTTACAACTTGTGACATATGTCCTTCAACAAACCTAAACGATACTGTAACTTCAATCGTAGACGGAATTATTTCCATAACCCCATCAACAATAACTGAGTGTAACTAATGGCAATTCAAGTAACAATAAATGGGTTAACAGGAACAAGTCCTTATGACGTTTACATCTGTCAATTTGATGGGACAGGCTGTTTTTATATTGATAGAATTACGACTTCTGAGATACCATATACATTTAACATACCATCACCATACGATAATTCAGATGAATATGTTTTGAAAGTTGTGGATGCGTCAAATTGTGTTCTTACAGGAACGTCTTTAATATATTTTACACCTACTCCAACACCGACACCTACTACTACACCAACAAACACCCCAACAAATACCAACACTCCGACTAATACAAATACACAAACTGTAACACCAACTAATACTACAACAAATACTCCGACATCTACTCCGACAAATACTCCGACAAATACACCGACAAATACTCAAACGCCTACAACAACTACTACACCAACAAATACTACAACAAATACCCCAACAAATTCAAGTACGCCTACAAACACTCCTACTAACACTGCGACAAATACTAATACTCCTACAAATTCAAATACCCCAACCAATACTCCTTCACATACACCTACGAATACTCAAACACCAACAAATACTCCTACGAATACTCAAACACCTACAAATACACCAACTAATACACCAACTAACACTAATACACCAACACCAAGTTATACCCCAACACAAACACCAAGTGGAACCGCACCACTACCTCCTTTGATAGTTGCTGCGGGAACAATTAATAAACTTGGGTATAGTACGGATGGATTAAATTGGACTAATTCTACAAACGGAAATGCTTTGGCATCAAGTACAACTTGGAGCGTTGCGAGTGACGGTGTTAAATTTGTTGTTGGAGCATCTGGTACTAACAAGTTACTATACTCGTATGATGGTGATACTTGGGTCGACTCGGCGAATGGAAGTTCAATATTTGGTACATTGGTTTATGGGGTGAATTGGTATAATGGTCTTTGGATGGCGGTTGGTATTAATTCAGGAGCGTCAAAAGTTGCATATTCTAATGATGGTATAACTTGGACAGGAAGTTCAGCCAGTGGTGTGTTTGGTAACAACGCACTGTTATGTACGGCTTCAAATGGAAGTAGATGGGTTATTGGTGGACAAGCTGGAGGTTTAGTTACTCAAACAATATTCTATTCTGATGATAATGGGGTTACTTGGTTCCAATCGGCAAATGGTAATTCAATTATAAACAGTGCAGTTAGAAGTATTGTTTGGTATAATGATAGATTCGTTGCGGTTGGAAGTGGAACAAATAAGGTTGCAATTTCTTACGATGGTATTACTTGGTCTGCATCCACAAACGGAAACACCGTATTTACATCAGATACATACGCAGTATCTCACAATGGTTTAAGATTCTTAGCCGGTGGTGGAGGGACAAATAAAATTGCATATTCAACTGATGGGTTCAGTTGGCAACCATCAAGTACCGCTAGTGGTATAATTACTGTATTAGTGTATTCAGTTGCTTGGGACGGTAACCAATGGATTATGGGTGGTATTGGAACAAATCAACTTGCGGTTTCAAATGACGGAGAAATTTGGACACCAACCACAAATGGTAATACAATATTTACAGACAGAGTCAGAGGACTTGGAGTTAGACAATAAAAAAAATGAAAAATGTTATTTATAGATAAATGAGTCAAACAGTTACCATACCTAATATTACAGCAAACTTACCGTTTGAGGTTTTTTATTGCGATAGTTTTAGTGGGAACTGTGTTTCAGTTGCAACTGTTGCAAGTGCCCCTTATACATTTGATGTTCCTGATTCATATTCTTCATTAGACTTTGTGATTAAAATTGTTGATGCTGCGGGTTGTACCGTTTATCAGACTCTTTACATAACACCAACTCCAACACCAACTAATACGCCAACACAAACTCCAACACAAACACATACTCCAACTACAACACCAACCGCTAGTATTACACCAACACCTTCAACAACACTTCAAGCGACCCCAACACCTACATCAAGTAACACGCCTACTCCAACACCAACAAGTTTGGTTTATCCGCATCAAATAGGTAGAAATTTATATGTTAATTCATCAAGTGCGTGTTTGGATACACTTTTAGATGACTATTACTATACTTCTTATGTTGCGACACCATCAACACCTGTAATAGGTGCAACAGTTTATCAAACAAACATTGGTGGTAGTTTATTCAACCCTGTAAATCAAGGTAATAGATGGAGAAAAATGATATTCGGAGCTAACACATATGCGGTACAAATAGATTCAAGTGGAATCATAATCAACTTTACACTCTGCGTATAATGGCTTGTACTACTTGTATTAGATGGATGGTATGGAATGAGTCTGAATCTCCTCAGATTTTTTATTCGTATTCTTGTAATGATGGAACTACATCACAAAGTGCAACCATACAACCTGGTAATTTTTATAGTGTTTGTGGTTGTCAAGAAAGTGGTTCATACGCAACGAGTCAAGATGTTTATATTGAAAATGGTGGAAGTGGTTTTATAAATTTTAATGGTATTTTATTAAATCCTTGTGTTGATGAACCCGAGCCAAGTATAACACCAACACCATTCCCAACTAGAACACCTAATTATACTCCAACACCAACATCTATTGTTTGTGGTTCAGGATATACGACTAGTGAGAAGTGTTATTACTACGATTGTTGTGGAAACTATGTATATGGAACAAGTTCTGGCACAACAATTATATTTGACTACACTAAACCACATAACGGAGTTACAAAACTATTTGTTCCGGCATCTACAACTTGCCCAACTCAAACACCAACGGCTACACCTTATTCAACACCAACTGCTACAGTTACTCCAACAGTTACATCAACCGTAACTTCAAGCCCAACTAATACACCAACACCAACTCCGACACCAACAAACAATGTTATTTATGTCCCAAAGAATGATTGTGATGTGTTCACAGTATTCCCAATGGGAGTTAGTTGTTATGGTGTTAACCCATCAACACCAAAAAGTTTTGATGGTAAATTATATCTAACTATCACAGGTGGAACACCACCTTACGATATAACTTGGGAGGGTGGACAAAAAACACCTTACTTATTTAACTTAAAGGGGGGGTCTTACCAAGTTGTTGTATCCGACTTTTATGGTGATTTCACAGCATATACATCTTGTTCGTTAATAGCACCATCACCTACACCAACTAATACACCAACACCTTCAATCACACCATCTGCAACACCTGTGTATCCAAACTTATGTATGTTTATCCAATGGGGTCAGAACACTCCTGAACAAATCCAATTCTTCCCGAATGGTAGTATTAATGGTAAACCAAGTTGGTCAAATGGTTCAACTTATGGTATGGTATGGAACCCACAGAATAGTACTTGGTATGTAACTGGTTACACTCAATATGGTGGAACTGTTGCTTCTCAAGACGCTTCATCAGTACCATTATCAGGATGGTATCCTGTTGGAGCTACTAAAAATGCTAACGTAACAGTTTACACTGGTACTTGTTCAACAATTAATGTTATAAGTGCTAAAGTAACTGCACAGGCATCAAGTTGTCTAAGTAGTTGTGATGGAGCGATAACAATTTTACCATCTGGCGGAATCGGACCTTATTTATATTCAACAGATAACGGAGTTACATTCAATGGAACCAATGTCGTAAACGGATTATGTCCTGGCGCATATTCTGTAGTGGTAAAAGACCAAAATAACGCTCAATACCAACAAACTGTCGTAGTTGCTTCACAAGCATCACCGGTAACATACTCAGTTGGAATACAACAATTAACCCAAGCGACTAACGCTACATTTAGTAGAAATATTACTTGGAGAGTAAATGTACTGCCACCTTTATCACCTGGTGTTACATTATCATTTGATTTAGGAATCGATGTTGAACAAATTGAAAAACAACCTGGTGATGGTAGTGCAACTTACACACTGACAACTAAGAAGAATACAAACGTACTTACACCTACAACAACAGGTTCGTCATCTGTTGACCCAAGACCATTCTGTGCACCAAATAACCAATACACAACTGATTATGTTAATACATACCCAATTACTATGGTTGCTGGTGATGTGGTAAGTGGAGCTTGTAACTCAAATGTTAATATAACCACTCCGTTGAATGTTAATGGATGTATGACTGAGGTAACACAAAATATTACAGTATACTTAAGTAACGTTTCAATTAACGGATGTAATTGTTGTTCAGCGTTATACAATCAAGGAGAGGCTAAATTAAGTCATACAATAAATGCATCACAAGTAACAGTACAATAAAAAAATATTGTAAAACTATTTAATATTATATGGGATATATCATTAAAAATACTTCAGGGTTAATCAACACTAGACTTACTGATGTTGGAAGAAGAAACATTTCTCAGGGAAGTTTCCAGATTTCCTATTTTTCAATTGGGGACAGTGAAGTAAATTACACTGCGGTACCAAGTTATAGTGTTACAAATAATGACATATTGATGCCGGCATTTAATGCTCAGAATGATAACGGTGTCCCACAGTCTAACAAAGAGAATATTAAATACCCGTTATTTGTTAAAGGAGTAACAGGAAATACTTACGGAATACCGTTTATGGATTCCAATATCGACTACATTTATAATTCACAAGTTCCTTATGGGTTTTTTGTGACAGGTAATACCTACCCATTTAGTGCTCAGACAAGTTCAGCCTACACAGTTACATCTAACTATGTTGTTGAGATGAATACTTTATCAGGACAAACAAGTGGGGTTTCAATTACTTATGACTTTGCCGCGTCAACAACAGGGACACCATCAATCGGTGATTTCATTACATTCTTCTTTGATGGTAATGGATACAATACAGGTGAATTTACAACATCTCCTGTTTTAACATACAAGATACAGGATATTGACCCTGCAACAGGAACAACAGGAACAACAACTTGGACACTAACATTAGACAGAGCTGTACCAATTTATACTGGTCAGTCTGCGGGTGTTATTGCAAGATGTTTAGTATATCCTTCAGGTATGACAGAACTTTACGATACTATTGTTCCGACACTACCAACTGATGAGTGTGAAAAAGAAAGTACTTTAATTTGGAATATGAATATTCCTTGGAGCGAATCACCCGCAGGAGTTTTCACATCAACATATGAAGGGTTTAATCAATACAATTCTGTTACTTATATTGGAACCAAAGAATATCTTGGTTATCAAGAAAATAGTGGTCAGACTGATACAAGCCAAACTTTTTATTATAATTCTTTTGATGAAAAAGTAGTGGTTCAACCTAAGGACCAAAAAACTATTGCAATTATCCACTACACTAATCAATCTATTGATAATGTTTATGCTGAGAAATTTGCAACAGTTCCTTTTGACCCACAAAACCCAACATCAGACCCAGGATTAGCAAGAAACTTTAAGTTGACAATTCCAACATTGATGTGGCACAAGTCAACTGGTAATACAACGGGTGAAGTATTTTACATAGACCCTCCGGGATATGACTTATGTGTCCCATATTATATTAAGTCGGTTCCAAATCCTGATATGAATGACCCGGGTATTAGATATTATCATTTATATGATACCAACCCTGACGATAACAATAATCTTAACAGAATTGGTAAGGTATTCCCTGACCAAGAAATTGTTATTATAGATGATGAAGAAGTTGTTGCTGCACTTTCATATAAGGCAAATAGAAACTGGACGATACCTGCACCACAACTTAGTTTGATTACGCCTAACACTTGTTTTACAAATAACAATTCAGGTCAAGGTGTGATGAATAATGAAACTGAAAAGATGTGGGTCACTTATAGATTTGATTCAACAGGATTCACTGATTCGTTACATTGTAACTACTATTCAAGTATTCTTGGACCAACAACTGCTTGTACCGAGAATTCACAGAACGTTGCAATTAGATTTGGTAATGAGTTCCCATTCTTAGGTACTGGTTCTACTGAAGGGTTTACTGCAACAAGTATGAAGATTATTTGTCAGTTAGTTTCAGGTGATACAAGACCACAACCAAACTTATGGAGAGAAATTGATGTTACCGACCAATTATCGGGAACAACAATAAATGATTTCATAACCGCTTCAGGTATTACTAGCCAAGTGTTCCAAATATCTTTGGAGGATTACACAGGTGCAACCACATACAATTTAGCGAATTACATAGACATACCTCAAAACGGACAAACAGAGTTACTCAACTTTGGGGATGAATATTATTTCTATGGTAATCTACAAACTGATGTTGCGGCGACAATATACGAGATGAGATATCTAATCAACTTGGGTAATAATCAATTTACAACGAGTTCAAACCCAACATTTGTAACAGGGACAAACCCTTACATTACTGAAATTGGGCTTTACGATTCTAATTTAGACCTTATTGTTATATCTAAACTACAATCTCCTGTTCTAAGAGCGGGTATACAACAGTTTGTAGTTAAATTAGATTTTTAATATGGCAAAACTTCAAAAAAATTCTCCTAAAGTATTAGGTTTAGATGTTAGTACGAAAACTATTGGATTCGCATTGTTCGATATCCAAACTCAACAACTATTAGAACTTACTCACTTATCCCCTCAACCAAAACCAAAATCTGAAAATAAGATTGAAGAGTTGATTACCAAAAGTATAATTTTTAAAGAAAAACTTATGGAGTATCAAAATCTTGGTATCACCAAAGTCATTATTGAAGAACCACTATTAAACTCAAATAACGTTTACACTGTTGGAACTCTTATGAGATACAACACACTTATCTGTAAAGATGTATATGATGTGTTTGGTATTGTACCTGAGTTGATATCTACTTATAATGCTCGTAAATGTGCATTCCCTGAATTGGTACAAAAGAATGATAAGGGTAAGTTTGTATTATTTGGGGGGTACCCAAAAACGATTGATAAGAAAGAAGTCATTTGGGATATGGTTGCCAAACGAGAACCTCAAATCACTTGGTTATACACCAGAAACAACACACTTAAAAAGGAAAACTTTGATATGAGTGACTCATATACTTGTGTGTTAGGATTTATGAAACAAGAAAAATTTTGGTAATTTAAAAAATATGTGTATCTTTGTACTATGAAAATGGTCAAAGACACTCACATTTCTTACTTGAACAAGGTTATGGCATCATATCCTTTCAGTGTCTATGACAAAATCAATGGTTCCTTAAAGGTTAAAAAAGTCCGTAAATACAATGAGGGCGGACCTCACGTGTATGAAATCGATATCATCTTCGACGGAGTAATCTTTGCCAGACTTGACAACAGATACTCTGAATGGTTAACGTCTGAGATTTTAGTTACACACAACATTTCTAAAGTTAAACTCAATAAAATGATTAGAAGATGTGCGGAATACGCAATAAGAAAGGACATTGAGTTATTTGGGATAAACCAGTGGAGTTTCATCATAAAAAAAGTAGAGTGGAAACTCAAATTAAACTGATAAAATGAGTGAAGAATCTGAAGTTATAGTTGAGTTACTTAAAGATTTCTTAGGAAAGGAGAAACTTCATTACGAGTCGAAAGGTCAAATATCTTTCGACTGTCCCGTTTGCTCTATGGAGAAAGGGTTAGACAAGGGAGATGGTAAAGGTAACTTAGAAATTAACTATAACATAGGTGTATACAAATGTTGGGCTTGTTCCGAAACCTATGGAACTCAAGGAGCGTTGGGTAAACTATTTGACCAGTTCGCAACCAAAAAACAAAAACAGATTTTTGAGTTAATCAGACCAAAAAAAGAAGGGGAGGATGAAAAACCAAAAGTTAAGTTACGTTTACCTGAGGGGTTTGTTAAATTCAAAGACTCTAACTCAAGATTTATTCCACACAGAGAAGCATTAAATTACTTACACTCCCGTGGTATTACTGATGAGATGATTGATAAGTATGATATTGGTTATACCGTAAGCGGTGATTACGCATATCGTATTATTGTTCCCTCATTTGATATGAACGGTCAGTTGAATTATTTTGTTGGACGAGCTTGGGCAAATAAAAAGATGAAGTATAAAAACCCTGCGGTACCAAAAGATGAAATAATCTTCAACGAAAGTAGGATTGATTGGACCAAAGATGTGTATCTATGTGAAGGTGTGTTTGACGCGTTCTTCCTACCAAATCCAATCCCAATGTTAGGTAAACACCTTTCAAATTTGTTGTTTGAAAAACTATACAATAATGTTCAGGGTTATATTCACATATGTTTGGATGGTGACGCTTGGAGTAACGCACTTAAACTATATCACACTTTAAATGGTGGTGTGTTATATGATAAAATTAAAATTTTGAAATTACCTAAAGACAAGGACGTATGTGACTTGGGGGGTAAAATTGACGAGTATTATTACGAAATAAAATAGATGATGTTAGATTTAAAAATTGCTGCTGAAGAAATTCGTCAAATTTTGGACGATAAAAGAAAAGAATTTGGACTTGAGTTTTTTGAGGATAATCACAAATATAATATGAAAGGTCTTGATGGGGAATTACGTTCTGATTTCCCATCGGTATCAAAACTTCTGAAAAACTTTTACGAGGAGTTCCCGACAGAAGAGGCGGCACTTAAGAAGGCGAAAGGTGATTATAAAGAAGCCGAAAGATTAAAAGAAGAGTGGAAGATGTTGGCAGACGAATCCACTAACTTGGGTAGTAGAACACACTATCATTTGGAAGTTGAGGCTTTGTCTCGTTTTGGACTTACCAAAGAAGTTAGACAACCTGTCTTTGAGTGTGATATTTTTTCTGAAGCTAGAAGTGAAAGTATGATTCGTGCTGGTCACAAATATTTGGATTTATGTGACGACAGAGGATTGGTATTATTGGATACTGAAGTTGTCTTGGGTCATCCTGAACTTGGTTATACAGGACAAGGTGACAAAGTATGGTTAACACTTAATGCGACTGGCACTGAAATTGGTTTCTTGGTTACTGATTGGAAAACAAATAAACAGAAGAATTTTGAAACCAATAAGTTTACCAAGACAATGTATCATCCATTTGACTTATATCCTAATAATGCTTTGGGACACTACTATCTTCAGTTACCTTTCTACGGTAAACTATTGTTAAAGATGTTGGAAGGTACAAAGTATGGTGATATGAAGTTGTTGGGTAGTATTGTGGTATTACTCAAAGATGATGGGGATTACCAAGAATACCGTGTCCCTAAAGATGTTATCAATACAGTTCTTAATATGGATATGAAAAATATCCTTGGATAGTTTGTCATACTAAGGTTTAATTCTTATCTTTGAAAAAAATATTATTATGTCGAAAGTAGATGAATTGTGGAAGACTTATAGTAGTAACGTAAGTGCTGGTATTTTTAATAAATTTCGTGCTGCGGATAATACCAGCACACACAAATATTTACCATTTCTTTTAAAAGTATGGGCTAATAAGAAAAAAATTGGTAAAAACTTTACATCAGAAACACTAATTAATTTAGTTAGAAGTTTTGAGTTGTATCAAAATTACATAGAGGTTAAGGACATTTACAATCCAATGTACCAAAATTTTGATACATTGAAAAAAACTGTTGAAGACGCCATTTTAAAACACGAAGAAAAAACATTTGACCGAGATGCTCATATTAGAGTTCTTTGGGAGAATGAAAATTTACTTATGTTACAACCTTTAACTCACAAAGGTTCCCTTAAGTATGGTGCGGCAACAAGATGGTGTACGGCATCTAAAACCAATGAATCAACATTTAATCGTTACGTGAAAAATGGTTTTTTAGTGTATGTAATTTCTAAAAAAGAAGTTTCAGGAAACTATTCTAAATTTGCATTATTCAATGAGGAAACTTCTAATCCTATGGGTGGTGAAGTGAGTATTTACAACCCTTCAGACATAACTGTTAATGATTCAACGCTAGTATCAAATGGATGGGAATGGGATGATGTGATGACCTGTATAACTCTTTACCGTGTTGAATGTGCTAAAGAGTTCAGAAAAAGAAGAGCAAAACAAGACATTAACAAGATGGTTAACACAATCAAAAATATTGACTTAAGTAGTATCCAAAAAAACATTGCAATTGCTGCTGGACAAGAATTGGACTCAGACCTTGTTAGAATGGCTAATGAATCCTTGAGTAACTTAATAACTAAACTAAATTTACAATTAAACAAATAATATGAACGATTTACGACCACAAATTAGTCTTAAAGACGCAGAAACAATTAAATGTGATGCCTGCGAAAATGAAACCTTCCAAGAAGTCCTCTCTTTCAAGAAAGTGAGTAAACTACTTACAGGTTCGGCAAACGATTCTATCGTACCCTTCCCAATCTACAAGTGTGATGCTTGTGGACATATAAATCCTGAATTTGCAATGCCAGAATGATAAACAGATTAATTCACTTTTCTGATTTACATATTCGTTTGTTTAAAGACCACGAATTGTATAAATCCATTCTGGCAAAAGCATTTGATGAGTGGAGAGCATTGAATCCTGACAGGATTGTCTTTACGGGTGATTTGGTGCATTCTAAGAACCAAATGACACCTGAGCTTATTGATATGGTTGCTTGGACACTTACCGAGTGTTCTAAAATTGCTAAAACAGTTTTGATAATCGGTAACCACGACTTCCTTGAAAACAACCAGTCAAGATTAGACGCTCTGACACCTATTATCGATTCATTGAATAATCCTGAAATTGTTTATTATAAAAACAGGGGTGTGTATGAAGATGAAAACATTGATTGGGTGGTATATTCATTGATGGACCATAACATCCCGCCTGACATTGAAAAGAGTGATAGGGTTAAGATTGGGTTGTTCCACGGACCTGTAGTTGGTTTATCTACAGATATTGGATACAAGTTTGAAGATGGGTTCGACTCTTCTAAATTCAAAGGGTGTGACCTAGTTCTTTGTGGTGATATCCATAAAAGACAAGTGTTTGATATTCCTGGTAAAAAGAAGGCTTATATGGTAGGGTCTACGATTCAACAAAACTTTGGTGAGACATTAACTAAACACGGATATGGTGTCTACGAGGTTAAAAAAGATGAATATACGTTTATTGACCTACCAAATCCTAAACCATTTTTGGCATTTAAAATTAGTTCTTATGATGACCTTGTTGAAGGGTCTGAAAGATTGGTAAACGCAGGGTAATGTATTCAGTCCAACTTAAAAATACCAAAGAGATTTACGATTTCTGTATGATGAATGGAATCACAGATATCAACAAGTTTGTGCAAGATAGCTTCAAACAGGGGTTTGATATTCAGAGATATGGTCTTTTGGGTAAAATGGGTGGAGAACAAGAAAAATGGGTGGAAAAGGAGGTAATCCGAGAAAAACGGGTGGAAATTCCCGTTGAAGTCATTAAAGAGGTTGAAGTAATCAAGGAAATTGAGGTCATCAAGGAAGTTCCTGTGGAAGTTACTGTGGAAGTTCCTGTGGAAGTTACTGTGGAAGTTCCTGTGGAAGTTATCAGGGAAATCCCTGTTGAAAAAGTTGTTATCAAAGAAGTTGTCAAAGAGGTACCTGTAGACAGAGTAGTTGAAAAAGAAGTTTACATAACCGATGACGAACAGGTGAAGGAACTTGGTGGTAAAATTGAAAAGTTGGATATTGAGAGAACTGAACTGTTGTTAAAAATACAACAGTTGGAAACTGAAAAACAAAAATTTTCCACTAAACTAACAGAAACTGAGGGTAAACTACAAATATTTTCCACTAAAACGACAGAAATGGAAAATATTTTCCACGATAAAATGTCTAAAAAGGATGAAGAACTAGATGAACTTAGACGTAGTTTAGACGAAGTTTTAGACAAACCACCAGTTGAAATTGTAAAAGAAGTTTACATTGAAAAACAGTCTGATAACGATAATAGTAAGAAACTACAAGATACTCTTGTAAAATTAAGACAAAATATTTTGGATAAAGATTCTAAAATAGTTGAACTTGAAAGTAAGATTTCTGAACTTATGAGGTTACAAGATGAAAAAAAAGCGTTATATTTAAGAGGTTCTAATTTAGACGATAAACTTTATAAATAAAAAAAATATGTTGTTATTAACTTGGTTACTTTTGGCTTATGGATTTAGTCAAATTTTAGTTTTCGGAAGTATCTTCAGCGGTTTGCGTGAAGGAATTCATAAATGGGGAGGTAATGATTATGCTCCGTTCCAATTCATTGGGAAATTCTTGTCAGGTTTGATTGCTTGTATGATGTGTACTAGCACTTGGGTGGGATTCTTCTTGGGATTGACTATCTTCTCTCCAATTAACGCCTTTTTTATGACACCAATTAAAATCTCTTGGTTCTTTGATGGACTATTAGCTTCAGGTGGTGTTTGGGCAATTAACTCCATTGTAGAATGGTTTGAACACAGAAATTAATTAAAATGGGAAAAAAAGCAAAAGAACATCGTAAAAAGGTTGCTGCTCGCAACCAACAAATTAAAGCGGCTCAGAACGCTTATCAAAAAATGATGAACGAGCAAATGCAAAAGTATTTAGCTGACTTGAGAGAAAACGCTCTTAAACAACAAGAACAAGAAGGTGACGTACAAAATAGCGGAACCACAGGATTCAGCGGAATTCAAGGATAATGGACTTATTCAACCCACCAAAATTATTTGATTACAAAAATATGCCTAAAAAAATTAAAATAGAAGAATACGAAAATCCATACGTACAAGTTATATGGGAAGATACGCCCGAGAACTTTACTCAAGAAAGAATTAAAAGTGTTAAACAATACTTCACTAAAAAGTATAACACAACCAACGTTAACGTTATTACAAAGAGTAAACAATCTGAAGAAGTTACTCAAACAGTTGACGTGTCTTTCAATATTATGGATAAGAACTACCAACGAGAACTTATTAAAAGTATGTTGGAGTCTAAAGGTTCTATGGATTTGTATGACTCAATAATTTCTATTGATGGTGCGGTTGATAATAAATTGTTGGTTGAAGATGTTGAACTAACACCATTCAAAAAATGGTTCATTAAGAAAATACATTTTTCAAACTTTCTAAGTTATGGGGACAATCAAGTTTTGGATTTTGAAAAATGTAATGGTATTACGGTTGTGGAATCAGACCCACCAAACTTTGGTGGTAAGACAGTATTAACTGTAGATTTATTGATGTTTTTGTTTTTCAACACAACATCCAAAACTCAAAAGGCTGAAGAAATCTTTAACAGGTTCCGAGATTCTAATAAAGTTTCTGTAAGAGGTGAAATTGTTATTGACGGTGATGAATACATTGTTAGTCGTAACATTGAAAGAAAAAAAGCAAAGTCTGGTGATTGGAATGTTAAAACAGAATTGGACTTCTTGAAAAAATTACCTGATGGTAGTTATCAAAATTTTACTGGTGAACAACGTAGAGAGACTGAAAAGTTTATCAAAAATTCTATTGGTGAAATGGATGATTTCTTGATGACAATTTTAACAACCTCTAGTAATCTTGAAGAACTTATTGATTCCAAACCAACTGCTCGTGGACAAGTGTTATCAAGATTTATGGGACTTGAGTTTCTAAAAAGAAAAGAAGAAGCTGCCAAGGAGATTTACAGTGAATTTTCAAAAGGTATGTTGTCTAACGTTTACAATTCAGAGACTTTAAAGCAAGAGATTACCACATCACAGGAACAAATTATAACTGTTAAACAAAGTGATGAAAATCTTGAGAAAGAGTTAAAAGATGTTAGTGACCGTTTATCAAGAGGTCAAGAATATAAAGATGGTTTATTAAATGCCAAATTTAGTGACATTGACCAAGAATTGTTATCATTAAACCCACTATCACTTAAAAGTGAGATATCAAATGTTGAGGGTGAATGTGAAAAAATAGAACAACAAATAAAGTCAGTTGTTGTTAAAGAACCGACTCAATATTATCACGAGGATAAACACGATGTGGTTAGACGTGAGATTAGTGACGTTAATATTCAAATTGCTCAGATTGAGATTCAAATTGAAGGGTTGGAGAAATTAAAGTCTGAGGTTTCAGGTGGCATAAAGTGTGAGCACTGTGGGATTGAATTAATGAACGCTGCAATTACACAGGCAAAAATCGCCGAGCTTGACGGATTTATCGTGCAAAAAGACGAGAAATTGAAGTTAATGCAGGATTTAACCGTCAAAGAACAAGGATTCACACAACTTAAAAAAGAGTTTGACGAATATGAGAAGAATAAACTTATTCGTGAAAAGTATGAGGTTTCTCTCGAGGCAACAAAGTTGAAACTTGAAAGAGTTAAGGACAAACTAAGAAGATATGAGGAGTCTCAAGAAAAAATTAAAAAGAACCAGGAACTTGAAGCTCAGATTTTAAAGGCACAACTTCGTATTGATGAACTTATAAATCAAAAAAGAGGATTTGAGAGACAACAAGTACAAAACGCGAATCAAATTCAAAACTTTGAAGATAAAATTAGTAAGAATACAGATTTGATTACTAAAATTGGACAAGAGTTTGAACGTGAAAAGGTCTATAAATTGTATTTGGAGTTGTATGGTAAGAATGGTATTTCTAAAATTATTATGAAGACTATGATGCCTGTCATCAACCAAGAATTACAAAGACTTTTACAAGACTCTTGTTATTTCAACCTTGAAATTAGAATTAATGATAAGAATGAGGTTGAGTTCATTATGATTGATAATTCTACTGGAGTTGAAAAACTTATGGCTTCTGGTTCAGGGTATGAGAGAACAATTGCAAGTATGGCACTTCGTTCAGTCTTAAGTAAGATATGTTCACTACCAAAACCAAATGTTATTGTTTGGGATGAGGTATTCGGTAAAATCTCCAATGAGAATCTGGAATTAGTTGGTGAGTTCTTTTCTAAGATTAAAGATTACTTTGAAAAGATATTTGTTATCACACACAATCCTTTAGTGTCCAACTGGGCTGACAATATCGTTAAGATTAAAAAGGATGATAACGTATCAAATGTTATACAATAGGTTGGTTATTTAGAAATTAAGTTGTATCTTAGCATTATAATTTTAATCTATGACAAAGTACAACTTAATTATCTCTTTTAAGGACTTTAACGACAAACACAAAAACGATATTATTATGGTGGTATCACCAGTCGTTGGGTCTGAAAATTTTTCTTATCTTTACAATTCAGGTTTGTTTTTTTTTCATTTCAAGAGTGAAATGACTAAAGATGAGATTAAATCATATGTTCACGATGCTTTTTACGGTAACATATATGGAATTTTTGTCAGTGAAACTGACAATATGTCAGTCTTTTTACCTGATGATGACGAAAAGTGGTTTTTTAACATCGATAATCCAAATTCGGAACTAAATTTGTCATCTGTTAATATGACGAATGTTAAGAATGGAACGGAAGGGTTTTCAATATTAGAATTTCTTGAAAATGAAGATGACGATGATGATGAAGACGACATTATTGATATCATTCGTCGCTCAAAAAACAAAATCAAGATACCTACATTAGACGACCTTTTAGAAAAAATATACGACCAAGGACTTGAAACACTAACAGAAGAAGAACAACAAATTTTAAAAACCTACATTAAGTGAGACATATGAAAGACAAAAATTTAAGTATCCCTATTAATCAAGAAGAGATTGCAACTTATCTTAAAGATATTCGTAAGATAAAAGTTATGACACCTGATAGAGAAAAACAACTCGCTCAGAGAATGTTATCGGATGATTTGACGTTAACAGAGAAACGTCAAATTGAACAAGAATTGTTAACAGGTAATCTCCGATTTGTAATTACTGTTGCCAAACAATACCAAAATCAAGGATTAGAACTTTGTGACCTAATTGCTGAAGGTAATCTTGGATTACTTAAAGCTGTTGAAAATTTCGATTGGTCCAAACAGCTAAGGTTTATTTCATATGCGGTTTGGTGGGTAAGACAATCAATCCTACAATCACTTAACGAGAATGCGAGAACTATTCGTCTTCCTGTGAATGTTGTTCAAGAACTTCAAAAGGCTAAAAAAGAACTTGAGAAGAGTGGGGTTGAGTTACCCGAAAAGTTTGTAACCCTTCCTTATACGGTTAATTATGATAATCCCCTCAATGAAGATGGTGATACTTTGTTGGATGTTTTGAGTAATCCTGATGCTTTGGCACCTGACTCCGGATTTCATACAAAAGACATCCTTAAAGACAAGTTGAAAGGTATCTTAGAAGTTTTAGATGACCGTGAAAAAATTATCATTGAAGATTACTACGGATTGTCAGGAAATACCCGTACACTTGAAGATATTGGTAATGACTTCCAATTAACTAAGGAACGTGTTAGACAAATTAAAGAGAAGGCTTTACGTAAGTTGCGTAATGAGTCTAGTGAACTTTTTGATTATCTATAAGATTTTTGGATATTTATTTATAAAAAAAAACTATGAAAGAATTTATTAAAAAGAATTTCACTGTGATTGTTTTGGTAATTGCGGTGTTGAGTTTCTTCAAAAGTTGTGGAGACACTCGTGAGTTGTCAAAAATTAGAAAAGAGATTGGTGTAATCAAAGACTCCACATACACTAAAGAAGAATTGAATTTAAGACTTCAGATTGAAGGGTTGAAATCCGAAAAAAGAATGATTCAATCAACTGATAGAAAAATTTTAGATGTTAATAGACAAACTCAAATTGACAATGAAATTTCGTCATTAGAAGCTAAAATGAAATAACTATGAATTGGATACAAAGGAATTTTAAAAAAATCATCTACTTTGCATTTTTGATTCCAATTCTAACAGTTGCATTTGTTTCAATATCTCACGTTACTACTTGGTATGGAATAAGTAATCCTGTTACTTGGGCAATCTATCTATCAGTAGGTATTGAAATTGCTGCGTTGTCAGCACTTGCTGCAATATCAGCACAAATGGGTAGAAAAGTTTATTTACCATTTGGTATTGTAACATTAATACAATTTATTGGTAACATATTTTTTGCTTATCAGTATATTGATATGAATGGAGATATGTTCAAGAGTTGGGTTGAAATGACAGACCCTCTCGTTTCATATATTGGAGTTGAATCTGGTAACCTTGTGTCACATAAAAGATTCTTAGCGTTCTTTGCTGGTGGTATGTTACCACTAATTTCTCTTTCGTTTTTACATATGTTAGTTAAATTTGAGGAACAGGATAAGAAAACTTTACCACCTGACGTTGACATTGACGAAATATCGAAAGAAGTTGCTAAGAAAGAATTCGAAAGAGATGAGAATGAAAGGTTAAAAGCGTCACAAGAAGAGATTGAAAGACTACAAAAACTTCTTGATGAAATGAACAGGAAAAAGTTTGAAAATTTATCCGAAGAACAAAACAATATAAACCGACTATCCTATACAGGACGAAATGGATGAAGTAATCGTTTACGGTAAATTTAAGACACAAAAAAAACTTAAAGAAAAAAGACAGATTGTGCTCTGTCATACATCAAGGGAGGCAAGTGAATACTTGACCTCCCTTAAGTTTAGAATGGGGGGTAACTATACTAAGTTACCTCACTATCTAATAACTCGAGAAGGTAGAGTATTAGAGATATTATCACCGAATTACACTAGTGATTTTTTAATTAATGATAGGATTAAAAAAAATCATATAATTGTTTGTTTTGAAAACTATGGATGGTTAAATAAAAAACCTCTTTCTGAACACTACTTGAATTGGATTGGTAATATTTATAAAGATAATGTATATGAAAAGAAGTGGAGAGACTATTTCTTTTGGCAACCATACACGGATGTTCAAATCGAGAAATCTGTTGAACTTTGTAAAATGTTGTGTGAGAAATTTTCAATACCAAATAAATTCGTAGGGCATAATACAAAATTCGATGGCATCGAAAACTTCAAGGGAATAGTTTCAAGAAGTAATTATGACCAAAGATTTACAGATTTAAGTCCTGCATTTCCTTTCACATCATTCAAAAAACAAATAGAAGATGAACAACTTAGCGAACAATAGGTACGACGAAATTAAAGACTTGTTAAAGACATCAAGATTGGTGATGGAACAATTAAACGCCGAAAAACTTGGACCAATGAATATTGGTAAGAGTATCGAAGATGAAATCGAACAGGATGAATACGATACTGCTGAGAATGGTAAAGAAAAAGAGGCTGACGATGAGTATGTCCAAAAATATAGAATATCAGGTGGGATACTAGCCATTCACGGAAAAGAAAAATCTGATACAGACATTACAACTGACGATAAAGTTGCTTTCCAAGAGACTATGGATGACTTCTCTGAAGAGGTTTCAGACCTTTCAGATTTTAATCAATTAAACCTATACCCAACTACTGTTGAATGGTCAGGTAAAATTATCGATAAAGATATTGATTTTATTTATACTATTGGTGAAAGTAGTGGTACTTACATCAACGGGAATATGTTGAAAGTTGATGATGAGACTTTAGAAACAATTAATAAGTTAAAAAGTTTTTACGATAAATTTAAAGTTAAGTGGTCGAGGGTTTTAGCTTCAAGAAAACAAACAACACAAGATGAAGAGTAATCTAATCATATCATATATTAAGAACAACTACAAATCTATATTAATATTTGTTGTGTGTCTTTTTATATTGTATTGGATGATTTTTGTTTTAACACCTTTAAGTAAGATGAGTGAAGAAGCTCGTTTTGAAATTAGAGAGTTAAATAATAAGATTGAAAATATCGAAAAAAAACAAGAGAAACTACAAACTGAGATTGAAAAGTATGAAGTTAAAATTGAAGAGACAAACAACAGTATACAACAAATAAAAGAGATTAGAATTAAAGTAGGGAATGAATATGGTAAAAAGATTAATTCTGTTAGTAATTTTACTGACACTGAGCTTACCAAGTTTTTCACAGACCGTTACTCAAAGTAAAGATAGCCAGGTAGTAGTTTTACCTGTTAAAGTTGCTAGAGAGGTTGTTAAAGATTTGATGAGGGGTGATTCGGCGATTGCTCAATTATCTTTGGCTAATATTCAAATCACACAATTAGAATTAAAAGTTACTTATCAAGATTCAGTAATACAAAAACTAAAGTCAAAAGAGGATAATTACATTACCTTAGTTGAAAGTGAAAAAAGAAAAAATGAAATCTTAAACGATGAGATAAAAACCACTCAAAAAGAATTAAGAAAAGTTAAAACAAAAAAAACTTTTTCTCAGATAATTTCAGGAGCAATAATTCTGACTTTGAGTTATTTATACATAACAAAGTAATGGCACTAACAAGTTCAGACGTAAAAGAAATAGAGGTATTAATTCGTAAAGAAATAAAGAGCTTTATGAATACTAATACTATTAAGCAATTCGAAGACAAAATGATGGACACGATTGCCAAAGAAATAAAAAGAGGTAAACTTCAAGGAGACATTAAAGATATTACTTTAAGAATGTTTAGAGAGTTCTACCAATTTATGTGGATGAACCGTTCATATTGGGAACCAAGATTAAGAAACGCATAAGATGAGAAGTAGTTCAGATTTATTTAAAAAAGGTATTATGGCGGCTTATACATCACAGCCGAATGTCAAATTAAATTCTGACACTATTGGGGATGCTTTGAAATATTCTATGAATATGGAGGGTGAGACAAAAGAATCTGAATACGAAGATGCTAAAAATAAATTCAAAGAAGATTTGAAATTAGATTCTGATTTTGTTGAGTTTAAGAAAAAATCTAGAAAACACGATAAAGACACTGGTGACCAATACAGTTACGGTGTTCCAAATGCGGCGTCTAATGACCCATTTGTAAAAAAGAAAAAATATGGTAGGGTTAATAAAATAGAGGCTGATGAGGCAACAGGTGCATCATCTGCAGGTCCATTTTCAGCACCATTATTTACTAAAGAGGAAACAAATGAAACTGAAAAGATACCTGGTGGTTTAGCCAAAGGTAAAACACTTAAGGATATTGCTAAAATGCACTCTAAAGGTAAAATGAAGGGTGAAATTGAAGATGTGTTTAAAACCTTAAAGAAAGAACTTGTTAAGGGTGTTAAAACTGAATTAGAACATACCGATAGTATTAAAATTGCAATGGAGATTGCAAAAGACCATTTATATGAAGACCCACATTACTATACAAAATTATCTAAGATTGAGAGTAAAGAAGGTGATATAGAAAAGGTTGAAGCAACAGAAGCAACTACGTCAGCCTCAGTAGGAGCTTACTCAACACCGGCATTTATTGCTAAAAATAAGAAAAACTGGAGAGGGGGTAAGAAACCAATTTATAAAGGAGGAAAGTTTGTTAAGGTCAAAAAGAAATGTTTGACCTTTCCCTATTGTAATCAAGGGGCAGGTGCAGTTAAAATTTTTGAAAATGGTTCAGTTAAAGAAGCAATTAATTCGGCTAGTCAAAAATTGGGTGTTGATGAACAAATAATCAAAAAGATACTTTATTACAATCTAAAAACTAAAAACAAAAAATAAAACGATTACATAATCGTGGATATTTATAATTAAAAATCGTATGGACAATTTTTCAAAATATATTGACAACATCGTTGAAAAAGCATTAAATGAAGCTTTGGAGGCTAAGGCTGACCAAATTGTTTCTGAAATTGCCAAAAAAGTTGAAACCACTGAAAAACTACACGGTAGACAAAGTGAGTTAGACAAGAACAAGAATAATAAAATAGATGCTGGGGACTTCAAACTTCTACGTAAGAAAAAACCTATGAAAGAATACACTATGGGTGATGATGACATTGAAGGGGTTAAACCTTACGGTGATTTTGAAACTGATAGTCCTAAAAAAGTAGGCAAGGTTAAAAATGTAGGATACAATTACGAAAAGAAAGTTGCTAAAGAATTCAATGAAAGTAAATTTTTAGGTCAAAACAGAGGTGATAAAGAGTATTGGACTGATGAAAGGGATAGAGAGTACACTGGTGGTTTTGATTTTGATTATGACGAGGAAGAGTTTGATGATTATGATTCATTTACTGAAAAGGCTGGCAATCAAAGGTGGTTTCAAAGTGGAGACCAAAGTGATAGTGGTAGAAGAATATTTAACACATATCGTGACAAATGGGGACCATTGAAATTACGTAAAAAAAGAATGGATATTGGTGAAGAAGATAGAGATGAGTTTGATGGTAGACCATCTAAAGTTATTGGTGTTTACTCGGATATAAAAAAACAAAGAATGGGTGAACAAGGAGAGACTGAAGAAGGTAATGCATTCTCAGGGGCTTTAGCAAAGGCTAAGAAAGAAGGTAAAGATAGTTTTACTGTTGACGGTAAAAAATATGAAGTTACTGAAAAGTGGAAAGGAAATGTTGATGTTAAACAAACTGGTCAATATTCTGATATGACAATTGATGATTTAGATAAGGCAATCAAAAAATTGAAAGACAAGACTCAGAAATTAAAAGATGATGGTAAGAAAGTACCACATACTGATAAGACAAAAATGAGTCAATTATACTTTGCAAAAAGAGCTAAAAAAGATTGGCCTGGTAAAGGTAAAGCTAAAGTTAATGAAAGTGTTAAATTGACTGAAAATGAAATAATTGATTTAATTGAAAGAATTGTAATGGAACAATCAAATATTAGTAAAAAAAGTTCTTCAGTTGAACCCGATTTCAATAAGGTTGAAAAGAAAAACAAAGAGGTTAATGACAAACACATCAAAGACACTGTTAAGAAGATGAAAGAGTATTTAAAAGATGCTTCTGAAGGTGAATATGATATGGAACCTAAGAAATTCCCAAGGGGTAACGGTGAAATGAAAGAAACACCTAAGAAAGCTTATAAAGCTTCAGATGCTGTTGAGGAATACATTGACGATTTTGCATATCCTGGTATGACTAATTTGGTTTATGACGAGATTAAACCAAATGATGAGTGGATTGAGGCTAACTTAAAAGGTTCATCTAAAACGGGTAATGCTCAAGTTGACAAAGATGGGAATGCTTTAGGTAATGTTGTTCCATCAGAACTTGGTGAAAAGATGTATAAAAACTTTGAGGATAATGTTTATGGTGCAGAACAAATGAACGCGTCTTATAAGAGATATCCACAACCTGTGGACCAAGCTGGTGAGTCAACAGAACAAGGTGATTTGAAACTTAAGAAAGGTGCTAAAAAATCACAAGACATCTTCAAAAAATTAGGTGAGAGTAAAGAAAATAAACAAGAGAAATTAATTTCTGAAGAGATTCAAAAAATGAAAAGTCTTGTTGATTATAACAAAAAAACTCAATAACACTACAATTAATATAATTTGATTTTATGATTCTCCATAGGAAACTATGGAGAATTTTTATAATTGGATAACCCAACCTGTGCCAAAGGAAGACGTTGAGATATGGTTTAATATCCATAATATGATACCTGAAAGGGTTGAGTTATTTAATGATATTGTTGAATCTTTAACCACATTAGTGGTAACAACATATCTTGGTGACGACACATTAGAAACTAAAATTAAATTTTCTGAAGAAGATATAACAAATCACTTTAATTGGTGTTGGAACAAAATATTAGAAAACTTCCAAAAGGAAAATATTCTCATAGATTCTGATGGTGAACATAAAGATTATATGAAGGTGTTTATGAACGACAGCTTTTATAATCAAAAAGATGAGAACATCAGAAAATCAATCAACTTATTTGTAAAAGACTTATTTGACTTAGACAAAACTTTTGTTAAATCTGACCTGGATATATTAACAGAGGTTTATAAACTATTTAATCGTTCTGTAATTCATTTATAATTGGGTTGATTATGGTTTAATCTATATTATAATTAAACCAACAAATAAACAGATTTTATTTTTAATTGAAAATGGAAACTTTGAAGCAAATTAAAGATTTAACCGAAACTCTATCGTTTGACACGGAGAAGTTCTACAAAGGTAATAAAAGTGCCGGTACAAGAGCTAGAAAGACTTGTCAAGAATTGAAAGCTTTGTTACAACAACTTCGCGTAGAGATTTTGGATGAGAGTAAAAAAGACTAAGTTATGTTGAATATTAACACTATTTTTTTATTTGTGTTTATATTTTCAATATTGGTTAGTTTAAGGAACCTCGTAAGATTAATAGGGGCCCTGTTAGGAAACGAACTTAAGTTATCTAACAGGGACTTATTGTTTTTTGGGCTTTCTATTAGTTATATTTTAACCTATATTTTACAAGTATGAACTTATACCAACACATAGAATCCTTCGGGAGTTACTTTGTCTCAATGAGAAAACTTGAGACTTATATGTCTATAGACTTAGCCTTCCCCTCAAATTGGGGATTACCAAAATCAATTCAAGAGATTTGTAGTATTGTTCCATTTGATTCTGGCGTGGAAAATATGAAAGGAATTAGTTTTGTCTGTGAAATGAGTGAAATATCTTTTGAGAAAACAATTACAGGTATCAATAAAGTTATTAGATTGAATAAGGAACGTGAAATGAAAGATGAATTATTCAATCTTGCGGTACAACAACTTAAAGAAACTTTTGCTAAGAGAGATTTAGACACTTTAAAGACCTTACAATTTGAGTTTGGAGATAAACCACAATTACTTGATATTATAGATGAGCCACGAGGAGAAAATGTTGAACTGGCTGAAGAAGGAAATTGATAAAGACCAAGCCGAGTTAAACAACGAAAAGACTAAGTTCGCTGAAGAACTTAAAAAACTAAAAAAAGATGAATTATTCGTCAAACCAAAAGAAACATTATGGAGCAAGATAAAGAGAATTCTCTGGACGAATTAGGAAAGATGGCATTACTGTCTGATTATTTGGTTGACCTTTTTCCTGAAGGTGACACAATAGTTGTTTTTGAATTAAATAAAGAAGACTATAGTAAAATGATTGGAAAATTCAGGGAAATTGACAGACATCACAACCAGTTTACTGTTGAAATATCAGGGGTTGATTTTCATTTTATGTTGACCGAGGATAAGTAGTGTGTTTACGGTATAACATTTTTTTATCAAACCCATATTCTGAAAGTAATTTAATTAGATATTTCTTTTGAGGTTTGGAAGTATCATTCACAAACATACAATCTTTTCTTTTTTGAGTGTAGATATGTTCAGATAAACACTCAATGAACCTCATACATTCACTCTCACTTTTTAATGAGAATAGTTTTAAGTTATCATCATTTTGCAATATAATTTTGTTGTTAAGAGGATAGATAACTTTTAAACTATCGTCCTTTTTTAATAAGGAAACAAAATCGGTTATTGATATTTTTTTATTATTGGAAATATCGAATATAGTTTCTTCAACTTTGTATGGTGATATTTTTATTGCGGTAAAAGAATCATCCTCAAATGTTACTTTAATATTTCTACCAATCTCATCTTGAATATAGATTTGATTTGATTTTGGTTTTTTATCTGACAATAAACCAATGTCGTATTTTGAGGGTTTCCCGTTATCAAATAACTTTTCAAAAATAACACTTTTATTTTCTTTTAACATTTCGTTATAAAAATCCTCGGCTTTTTTTGAATTAGAAAATTTCTTTATTATCTTTTTCTTAGTCTTATCCTTAAACAATACAATATAGAAGTTCATATAATAGCTGAATGAAAAATTATTTCGAAATTTTAGGTGTTTCTGAAAACGCGTCTGACGATGAAATCAAAAAAGCGTATAGGAAATTAAGTAAACAATATCACCCAGATGTAAACCCTGAAGGTGCTGAAAAGTTTAAAGAAATCGCCGAGGCGTATGATATATTATCAAATCCGTCTAAAAAAGAATCATATCTTAACTCACAAAACAATCCCTTTGCAGGTTCTCAATTTGAGGACTTTTTTAGAGAGATGTTTCAAAATGGGGGGAGAGGTAATCCAAGACATAGAAAAGTTCCTGATAAAGTTTTAAAGGTTGATGTCAGTGTTTTAGAATCTTATAAGGGGGTTACTAAAAACTTAAGTTACCAAAGAGATGTTGCTTGTAATAGTTGTTCAGGTTCTGGTGGTGATAGAGTTGGTTGTAATGGATGTGGTGGCACAGGTGCTATCACTCAAATCCTTGGTTCAGGATTCTTCCAACAACAAGTTAGAAGTGCTTGTCCACAATGTCAGGGTAAAGGGTATAATTTAGCCAGATTCTGTAGTAATTGTTCTGGTGTTGGTACAACAAAGAAATTTGAAAGTATAAGTGTAAACTTACCTAAAGGGGTTGATGAAGGTCAGTTCTTCAAGATGGACCAAAAGGGTGACTTCCAACAAGGTATGTATGGAGATTTAATCTTAAAAATAGAAATTGTTGAATCAGAAGGATTTCAAAAAATGGGGGATGATTTGATTTATAATCTCGTATTGGATTATAAAGATTTAACTGAGGATTATTATACTATCCCACATCCCGATGGTGAATTGAAAGTTGCCGCACCTAAAGTGTTTGATAGTAACGTACCGTTGAGATTAAAAGGTAAAGGATTCAACGGGGCGTATATGTATGTTAAATTAAGTGTTAAGTTCGATAAGGCTACTTTAGAAGCCAACGAAAAATAACATAAGTGGTGTATATCGTAGCACTAACCATATATGCTCCGGCAATCAATGACAACCACTGATTTTTAGTTAATCTTATTGGTGAACCTTTTTTACAATCTTGACAAGCCATAGTATTTATTATTATGAGAGATTTAATTAAATCAATTATTAAAGAATATATTCAAACAAACGAGGCAAGTAAATCTAATTTCAAAAAACCTCGTAAGTGGAGTCAATCATATTGTAAAAA